>Ga0194130_10005305_pt1 | contig 15615 bp, 16 predicted proteins | sample TA2KigsurfametaG_FD_160084 | JGI IMG/M metagenome (GOLD analysis project Ga0194130, IMG submission 160084) | Freshwater microbial communities from Lake Tanganyika, Tanzania - TA2015050 Kigoma 12 surface | ecosystem: Environmental > Aquatic > Freshwater > Lake | place: Tanzania: Lake Tanganyika... | reverse complement strand
TGGCGGACGCAACGGCAAGCCGCTGTCCGAAAACGCCGTGATGGCGCTGCTGCGGCGGATGGGCCGCGACGACGTCACCATGCACGGCTTTCGCTCGACCTTCCGCGACTGGGCGGCGGAGGCGACCGCCTATCCGCGCGAGGTGGCCGAGGCCGCGCTGGCGCATGTGAACAAGGACCGGGTCGAGGCGGCCTACCTGCGTGGCGACCACCTCGAGAAGCGGCGCAGGCTCATGGCCGACTGGGCGGAATACTGCGCCCGGCAGGCGCCGGTCGGCGCGACCGTCACGCCGATACGGGCTGGGTCGTAGAGCAGCCCCGCGGAGGCGCCATCAGCGGCGGCATCGCGCAGGTCTCGCCAACATGCGGCTCGGCCGTGCCGTTCGGCGGGGTCTGCTTCATCGGTCTCATCCTCGTCCCTTTCAACGGTGACGATGAGCCGAAAACCCTCCGGCACGCAAACTACTCAAATTGTCCTTCAGGCGCTGACGGGGAACACAACAACCCGTTCACGACCAATGTCGACATGTCGGCCAAGCTGGTGGCCCGCATGACCAGGGACCTGGAAAACGTCCGCTACATCAAGGAAGCGAGCATGGATGTCGGCCGCGTCTTCGACATCTGCGAATTGACCGGCGGCAAGATGAACGTCTTCGCGGGCGAACGCGTGGTGGAGAGCTTCAAGCTCGGCGCGGTCGGCTATGTCGATCCGAACGGCAATTTCTGCCCGCGCGCGTCGACCGGCATGTGGCCGCTGCTGGAGGCGGGTCGCATCGCCGAGGCGACGAAGATCCAGCATCTGATCGACGAGATCTGGGGGATCATCAAGCAGGGCCACCCGCTCTACGGCCACCAGTGCTATTCCAAGGCCCTGGCGGCCGCCTGCGGCTACCCGGTCGGCGACGTGCGGCCGCCGATCACGACCTTCAAGTCGCTCGGCAATGAAGGCACGGCGCGGGTCGCGAAGCTGCGCAAGATCCTCGCCAAGCTCGATCTGATCATGGACCGCATCGCCGCCGAGACCGCAGCGCCCAAGGCCGCGCGCGGCGGCTGAAGCCGCGCGCGGATGCGGCGCCGGCACGTTTCGCGATGGCGCGGCGGCCGTCGCGTGCCACGATGCGGAACGCGCATGCGGTACATATTCGCGTCGCGCGAACGCGGCGGCGGCGATGGCGCGTTGACCGTCGCGTGCGCGAGCCTCTAACGTCTAGTTCTCTTGATTCGGGGGCACCGGGACGGGATGGCGGACGACACACCACGGGTGAACTGGCTGAAGGGCGGGCTGCATGCCGGCCTCGCGACGTCCGATCTCGATGCATCGCTCGGTTTCTATTGCGGGCTCTTCGGCTATCGCGTGACGTTCCGCGACGACGATCTCAAGGACATGGTGGCGCGGCTCACCCGCTCGCCCGGGCTGGCGGTGCGGCTCGCGCAGATGAAGCGGCCGGGCGAGGCGGCCGTCGAACTGCTCGAGTTCACGCCCGCGACGCTGCAGGCGGGCGCGAAGCCGCCGGCCTGCGGCGACGGACCGCCGCCGATGGGCCATCTCGCCTTCGCGGTCTCCGACATCGACGTCGCGCTCGCCGATCTGCGCGCCGCCGGCGCCGAGCCGATCGGCGACATCGTGATGTTCCCCGAAGGGCGATGCGTCTATTGCCGCGAGCCCGGCGGCACGGTCTTCGAGCTCGAGGAAATCGGCTCCGGTCCGCAGCCATGAGCGCGCCGATCGCCGTCGTGCTGGGCGCGGGCGGCGCCATCGGCACCGCATGCTGCCGTGCCTTCGCCGACGCGGGCTGGCGCGTGGCCGCGGGCGACATCCGCCTCGCCGAGGCGCGGCGCGCGATCGACGGGCTGGCGCATGCGCCGGTCGCCGCGGATGTCGACGTCACCGATCCCGGCGCGCTGGCCGACTGGGCGCGCGCGATCGCGGCGCTCGGACGGATCGCGGCGCTGGTCTTCGCGCCCGGCGTGGTGATGACCTCGGCGATCGAGCGCACCGACTGGGCGCGCTATCGCCGGCTGATGGCGGTGAATCTCGACGGCGCCTTCCACGCCGCCGCCGCCTTCGTGCCGGTGATGCGCGACCAGGAACCCGCCGCGTCGATCGTGCTGCTGTCCTCGACCGCCGGCCGGCGCGGCGAGGCCGGCGCGTCGCAATACTGCGCCTCGAAATTTGCGATCATCGGGCTGGGCGAAAGCCTGGCAGCCGAGCTGGTGCCGGCGCGCATCCGGGTCAACATGATCTGCCCCGGCAATGTCGACACGCCGATGCTGCGCCAGGTCGCCGACGAGATCGCCGCCTATCGCGGTCTCGACCCCGCCGCGGTTTGGGACGGGATGATCCGCAGCGGCGCGGCGATCCGGCTGGTCCAGCCGGCGGAGGTCGCTGCGGCCTGCGTATGGCTGTGCGACGCCAGGCTCTCGGCGACGACCGGCGCGACGCTGACGGTCGACGCCGGCGCGATGCTGTCATGACGGCGCGGCCGGAGCGCGGCGGGCGATGAGCGCCGGCGAATCCATCGATACCGACGCCGCGGGCGGGATGCGCAACGCGCATGCGCCCACCCCGTCGGTCTATCCGCCGCCGGAGTCGATGCGCCCGACGCTGGTCGGGCGGGACTACATGGTGTCGGCCGGCCATCCGCTGGTCGCGCAGATCATGTGCGCCGTTCTCGAATCCGGCGGCACGGCCATCGACGCGGGCGTCGCCGGCGGCATCGCCTCGAACGTCGTCCAGGTCGACATGTGCAATCTCGGCGGCATCGCGCCGATCGTGCTGCGGCGCGCGGGCGATCCGACGGTGTGGTCGATCTCGGGCGTCGGGACCTGGGGCCGCGAGGTCACGCTGGAACGCTTCCGCGCGCGCTACGGCGACGACATCCCGCTCGGCTCCGGCGCCTGCGTCGTGCCGGCGGCGCTCGATGCCTGGGTGACCGCTCTCGCGCGCTTCGGCACGCGGTCCTTCGGCGAGCTGGCCGCGCCGGCGATCGGCTACGCGGCCGAAGGCCTGCCGCTCGACCCACGCACCGCCACCGCGCTCGGCATCATGGGCCGCAGCTTCTCGGCCTGGGACTCGTCGCGGGCCATCTATTGGTGGCGGGGGCGGGCGCCGCGCGCCGGCGAGGTGCTGCGCCAGCCCGATCTTGCGCGCACGCTCGAAGACCTCGCCGCCGCCGAGCGCGGCGCCGCATCGCGCGAGGACGGGCTCGCCCAGGTCCGCGCGGCCTTCTACGAAGGCGACCATGCCGAACGCCTGGTGGCGTTCAACCGCAGCACCGGCGGCTGGCTGGCGCGCGCCGATCTCGCCGAGTTCCGGTGCGAGGTCGCGCCGGCGCCGCGCGTCTCCTTCCGCGGCTGGGACGTCCATGCGACGGGGCTGTGGACGCAGGGGCCGGTGATGCTGCAGGCGCTCGGCATCCTCGAGGGCGTCGGCATCGAGGCGATGGGCGCGGGTTCGGCCGACGCGCTGCACTGGATGATCGAGGCGCTGAAGCTGGGGTTTCTCGATCGCGAGCGTTTCGGCTGCGATCCGCGCTTCGCGCCGGTGCCGGTCGAGGCGCTGCTCGATCCCGCCTATCTCGCGCGGCTGCGCGGGCTGGTGCGTCCCGACCAGGCGTTGCTGTCGGTCCCCGGCGAGCTGCGGCCCGCGCGGCCGCGCTTCGACACCACCTATGTCTGCGCGATCGACCGCGCGGGCAACGCCTTCAGCGCGATGCCCAGCGACACGCTCGACGGATCGCCGATCGTTCCCGGGCTCGGCTACGCGGCGTCGTGCCGCGGCGTGCAGAGCCGCCTCGATCCCGCGCATGTCAACGTCCTGGCGCCGGGAAAGCGTCCCCGCATCACGCCGGCGCCCGCGCTGGCGGTGCGGCCGGGCGGCGACGAGGCGGTCGTCTTCGGCTGTCCCGGCGGCGACGTGATCGTGCAGTCGATGGCCCAGGCCTTCGTCAATCTGGTCGCCCACCGCATGCTGCCGCAGCAGGCGGTCGAGGCGCCGCGCGCGTGCACCTTCTCCTTTCCGGGCTCCTTCTTTCCCAATCCGGAATTCCCCGGCCGCGTCGACATCGAGGCGCGCGTGCCCGCCGCCGTGCAGGACGAACTGGCGCGGCGCGGCCACAGGCTCTCGGCGTGGCCCGACTACGAATTCGACGCCGGCGCGGTGTCGCTCGCGGGGCGCATCGACCTCGGCGGCGAGGACGGGCCGGTCCTCGCCGGCGCGGCCGATCCGCGCCGCACCGCCTACGCAGCCGGCAGATAGGAATCGTCATGAGCGAAGCGAAGACGGCGAAGATCGATCCCTGGGGCGTCTCCAGCGAGACGGGCGTGCTGACCGACGTCCTGCTCTGCAGGCCGGACCATTATCGCTGGAACCCGGTCAACCGCGCCTCGCGCGAGACGCTGATGCAGGGGCTCGAACTCGACCTCGCCGCGCTCAAGCGCCAGCATCGCGAGTTCGAGGCCGCGCTCGACGAGGCCGGCGTGCGCCGCCACTACCTCGCCGGCGAGTCCCATCTGCCCTATCAGGTGTACACGCGCGATTCGAGCCAGATGACGCCATGGGGCGTCGTGCATGTCATGCTGCAGGCCGAGACGCGGCGCGGCGAATGGGCTTCGATCATCAGGTTCTACGAGGCCGCGGGGATCCCGGTCTGGAACTGGTGCACGCGCGGCAGGCTCGAGGGCGGCGACATCCATCTGGTGCGGCCGGGCGTGCTGCTGATCGGCTATTCGGGCGCGCGCAGCGATCTCGACGGCGCGCGGCAGTTCGCGTCCTGGTTCGAGGAGAAGGGCTGGCAGGCGAAGCTGGTGCGCTTCTCCGAGCATTTCCTGCATCTCGACACGCTGTTCTGCATGGTTTCCGACCGGCTCGCCGCGGCATGTCTCGACGTGCTCGAGGACGACGTCGTCGCGTGGCTGCGCGGCCTGGGGCTCGAGCTCGTGCCGGTCAGCTACAAGGACGCGTCGCGCGCGGGATGCAACGTGCTGGCGCTCGGCGACGACCGCGTGATCTCGCCGCGCGAGAACGCCGATCTCAACGCGCGGCTGCGCGCGCAGGGCATCCGCGTCTACGACCCGGAATACGGCCTGTTCACCCGCGGCGGCGGCAGCGTCCGCTGCACGTCCATGGCGCTGGCGCGCCGCTGAAGATTCCAACCCCCGAGAACCGAAGAACGGAGGTACAGATGACTTCTATCCATGCACGTCGCGACATCCTCAAGGCCGGCGGCGTCGCGCTCGCCGCCGCCGGATTGCCGCTGGCCATCGGCGGCCCCGCGCAGGCGCAGGCCGCCGGCGGCACGCTGCGCATCGGCGTCCAGGAGAACTTCGCCAGCCTCGATCCCTACAAGCGGATCGGACGTCTGGACTACAACGGCGTGATCAACGTCTTCGACACGCTGGTCACCTACGGCAAGGACTACGTGCCGCAGCCGATGCTGGCCGAGAGCTGGACGCTGGTGAACCCGACCACCTGGCGCTTCTCGCTGCGCAAGGACGTCGTGTTCCACGACGATACGCCCTTCGATGCGGCGGCCGCCAAGTACTCGGTCGACAAGGCGCGCGCCGGCCAGTTCGGCTCGCAGTTCCGCGCGATCTCCGAGGTGATCGTCGTCGACGCGTCGACGATCGAGGTGCGCTGCAGCGCGCCGTTCCCGACCATCCTCGTCCAGCTGGCGCAGCAATACGCCTCGATGGTCTCGCCCAAGGCCTACGAGGCGGCGGGCGACAATTTCGGTCGCCAGCCGGTCGGCAGCGGTCCGTTCAAGCTGCAATCCTTCGAGCCCAACCGCCAGCTGGTGCTGACGCGCAACGACAAGTACTGGCGCAAAGACGCGCAGGGCCGCGCGATGCCCTATCTGGCGGGCCTGACCTGGCGCGTGATGCCGGACGGCGAGACGGCGTCGCTGGCGCTGCAGAACAACGAGATCGACTTCCTCTACGCCGTGCCGCTGGCCTTCGCCGGCGTGCTCGCGCGCAACGCCAATCTGGTGGTCGACGAGGCACCCACGGTCGGCTGGGAATACATCATGTTCAACTGCTCGACGGCGCCGTTCGACAACCGGCATCTGCGCCGCGCGCTGCAGCTGGCAGTCGACCGGCAGGCGATCGTCGAGACGGTCTCGTTCGGGCGCGCGCGGCCGGCCTTCGGGCCGATCACGCCGGGATCCTGGGCCTACGACAAGTCGATCGAGACCGGCGGCCTCTACGGCGCGCGCGCGGCCAAGGACGCCGCGCGGCGGGAACTGGCGGCGGCCGGCGTGCCGAACGGCTTCGAGTTCACGCTCGTGCATCCGTCCTCGTCGACCTTCAACGCCATGGCCCAGGCGCTGCAGGCGCAGCTCGGCGAGATCGGCGTCAAGGTCAACCTGCAGGGCAAGCAGATCGGCGCCGTGCTGGACGACCTGTTCGGCAGCAAGTTCCAGGCGCTGATGATCGACTGGGGCGGTCGCATCGACGAGGCGCTGGTCTTCCCGGCCTTCTTCGGCACCGGCGGCGGCAACAATTTCGGCAAGTACTCCAACCCGGAGGTCGATCGCCTGGTCGCGGCCGCCGGCGAGGCGCCGGACATCGCCGCGCGCAGCCGCCTCTACCAGCAGGCGCAGAAGCTGATCACCGAGGATTCCGCGCATGTCTGGCTGACCGTGCCGTCGGAGATCAAGGCCTACGCGCGCCGGGTGCGCGGCTTCGTGAATTTCGGCGACTGGAGGCTGCGCGCCGAGACGATCACGCTCGGTTCCTGAACCCGGGTCTGGATCGCCGCGATGTCGGGATTGCTCAAGCGGGCCGTCGACCTGGTCGTCGTCATGCTGTGCGTGGCGACGATGGTCTTCGTCCTGCTGCGGGCGATCCCCGGCGATCCGGTCCTCATCATGGGCGGGCTCGACAACATCGACGCCGCCGCGGTCGAGCGCGCGCGGACCGAGATGGGGCTCGATCGTTCCCTGCCGGAGCAATACGCGATCTGGGTCGGCGCGCTGTTGCGCGGCGACCTGGGCGCGAGCCTGCGATCCGGCAGCCGGGTCGGGACGCTGATCGCCGAGGCCCTGCCGATAACGCTGCAGCTCGGCGGGATGGCGCTGCTGATCGGCCTCGCGATCAGCGTTCCGGCGGGCATCGCGGCGGCGCGCCGGGCCGGCACGGCGCGCGACGCCGGGATCACCGCGCTGGCGATCGTCGGCATCTCGACGCCGCCCTTCGTGATCGCGATGGCGCTGATCTATCTCTTCGCCGTCGTCCTGCAGGCGCTGCCGACCAGCGGCTACGTGCCCTTCGCCGAGGACCCGGTCGCCAATCTGCGCCACATGATCCTGCCGGCGCTGACGCTGGGGCTGGTGGCCGCGGGCGTGCTGGTGCGCATGATGCGCCGCTGCGTGCTCGACGAACTCGGCGAGGACTATGTCCGGCTCGCGCGCTCCAAGGGCATCCCGGAATCGCAGGTCACGTACCGCCATGCGGCGCGCAACGCGATGATCCCGTTCGTGACCATCGTCGGCATCGAGGCCGGGATCCTGCTGTCGGGCGCGGTCATCACCGAGACGCTGTTCGCGGTGCCGGGCCTCGGGCGGCTGATGGTCGACAACATCAACCAGCGCGACTATCCGGTGGTGCAGGGCGCGGTGCTGGTGACCGCGATCATCTATGTCCTGATCAATTCCGGCGTCGACGCGCTCTACGCGATCCTCGATCCGCGCGTCGGCGCGCGGGCGCGGAGCCGCGGGGAATGATCGCGCTCGCGCCCTCCGCGGACCTGCTGCGCCGCATCTTCGCCTCGCCGATGGGCGCGATCGGCGGGGCGCTGCTCGCGATCGTGCTCTGCGCCGCGATCCTCGGGCCGCTGGTGGTCGCCGGCGATCCGCTGCGGCAGTTCCTGCGGCCCGACCGCATCTTCCTGCCGCCGGCCTCCGACGCGCTGTTCGGAACCGACAATCTGGGCCGCGACGTGCTGGCGCGGGTGCTCGCCGGCATGCGCCTGTCGCTGGCGCTCGCCACGGCGGCGGTCGCCGTCGGCCTCGCCATCGGCGCCGCGCTCGGGGCCTTCGCCGGCCTGGTGGGCGGCATCGCCGACCGAATCATCGTGCGCGCGATGGACGCGCTGATGGCCTTTCCGGTGCTGATCCTGGCGATCGCCGTCGCGGTGGCCTTCGGTCGCGGGCCGCAGGGCATCGTCGTCGCGGTCGCCTTCGTGAACGTGCCGATCTTCGCGCGGCTGGCCCGCAGCCAGACGCTGCGCATCGTGGCCATGCCCTACATGACCGCGGCCGAGATCCTGGGCTGCAGCCTGTGGCGCCGGCTGTGGCGCCACCTGATCCCGAACCTGTTCAATCCGCTGATCGTACAGGGCACGATCTCGCTGTCCTTCGCGGTGCTGATTGAGGCGGGGCTGTCCTTCCTCGGTCTCGGCGTGCAGGCGCCGCGTCCCGCGCTGGGGCTGATGATCGCCGAGGCGAAGGCGTTCATTGGCATCGCGCCGCATCTGGTGCTGTTCCCGTCGCTCGGCATCGTGGCGATCGTCGTCGCCCTCAACCTGGTGGGCGATGCCTTCGCGGAAGCCACCGACCCGCGGCGCGCCCGCCCATGACGGCGCCGCTTCTGGCCGTCGAGCGGATGACGATCGGACGTCCCGGCGCCCCGCCGGTCGTCGCCGACATGTCCTTCCGCATCGGCGCCGGCGAGCGCCTGGCGCTGGTCGGCGAATCCGGCTCGGGCAAGACGATGAGCGCGCTCGCCGTCATCGGGCTGCTGCCGGCAGGGTTCCGCGTGACCGGCGGCGCCATCCGCTTCGACGGCGTCGCGGTCGATACCGCCGCGCCGGCGATGCGCGCGCGGCGCGGCAAGGACGTCGCGATCGTCTTCCAGGATCCCATGACCTCGCTCAACCCGGTGATGCGCATCGGCGCGCAGATCGTCGAGGCGATCGAGGCGCATGATCCGGGGATCGATCGCGCCGCCGCGCGCCGCCGCGCGATCGAACTGCTCGACGCGGTGCGCATCGCCAAGGCCGCCGAGCGCGTCGACGCCTATCCGCACGAATTCTCGGGCGGGATGCGCCAAAGGGTCACGATCGCCATAGCGCTCGCCAACCGGCCCCGCCTGCTGATCGCCGACGAGCCGACCACCGCGCTCGACGTCACGACGCAGACCCAGATCCTGGCGCTGATGGACGAGCTGTGCCGCGCGCACGGGACGGGGCTGCTGCTGATCACCCATGATCTGGGCTTGGCCCAGTCGTGCTGCGACCGCATCTGCGTGCTCTACGGCGGACGGGTGATGGAGACAGGCCCGATCGCGCGGGTTCTCGCGCGACCCGATCATCCCTACACCGCGGCGCTGCTGCGCTCGGTGCCGCCCGGCGACCGCGACGTCGAATGGCTGGAGCCGATCGCCGGCGAACCGCCGCGCATCCAGGCCGACGGCCGGCGCTGCCGCTTCGCGGGCCGTTGCGCGCATCGCTTCGAGCGCTGCCTGTCGCACGACCCGGTGCCGGTCGCGACCGGTCCGGACGCGATGGCGGCATGCCATCTGTTGCAGCCGTCGGCGGGGCGTGGCCCATGAGCCCGCCGGACGCGCCGCCGCTCGAGCTGTCGCAGCTGTCGCTGCGCTATCCCGGTTCCGGCCGCGACGCGACGCCGGTGGTGCGCGCGGTGTCGCTGCGCTGCGACGCCGGGCGCACGCTGGGCCTCGTCGGCGAGTCGGGGTCGGGTAAGACGACGCTGGCGCGCGCCATCTTCGGCATGGTGCCGGCCGCGTCCGGCACGGTGCGCGTCTTCGGCCGCGAATGGACCGATCTCGACGCCGCCGCGCGCAAGCGCATGCGTCGGCGCGTGCAGATGGTGTTCCAGGACCCCTACGCCTCGCTCAACCCGATGATGACGATCGGCGAGGCGATCGCCGAGCCGCTGGTCGTGCACGGGCTCGGCGACCGCGCGGCGCGCGCGGCGCGGGTCGGCGAACTGCTCGGCCTCGTCGGCCTGCCGGCGGATTACGCGTCGCGCTACCCGGCCCAGCTCTCCGGCGGCCAGCGGCAACGCGTCGCCATCGCCCGCGCGCTGTCGCCGGGGCCGGAGCTGCTGGTCTGCGACGAGCCGGTATCGGCGCTCGACGTCTCGGTGCAGGCGCAGATCCTGAACCTGCTCAAGAGCCTGCAGCAGCGCCTGGGCCTCGCGATGCTGTTCATCTCGCACGATCTGGCGGTGATCCGCTTCATCGCGCATGCGATCGCCGTCATCCAGGAAGGCCGGATCGTCGAGCAGGGGCCGCGCGCCCAGGTCCTCGACGCGCCGCGCCATCCCTACACCCGCGCGCTCTTCGCCGCCGGACTGACGCGCAGCATCGGCGCGGCGGCGGCGGGCGCGGCCCGCATTCCCGACGACCCAGGCCTGGGGAGGACGACGTGACGGACACGACCGGACTGCAGCGCTTCCGGCGCATGGCGACGATGCGCGCCTTCGACGAGGCCTGTCTCGACGCGCTGCGACGCGGCGAGATCCATGGCGAACTGCATATCGGCTTGGGCCAGGAAGCGGTCGCGGCCGGGATGGCCGAGGCGTTCGAGGCGCCCGATGCGGTGGTATCGACGCATCGCAACCATTTCCACGCCATCGCCAAGGGCGTCGACATGCGCGCGCTGCTGGCGGAGATCATGGAGAAGGAGACCGGCCTGTGCCGCGGCCGCGGCGGCCACATGCATCCCTTCGATCCGACGACGAATTTCTCGGCGACCGGCATCGTCGGCGCCTCGCTGCCGGTGGCGCTCGGCTACGCCTATGGCTATCGCCTGCGCCGCCAGCGCGGCGTCGCCTTCGGGGTGACCGGTGACGGCGGGTCGCATACCGGCGGGTTCCACGAGACGCTGGTGATGGCGGGCGCGATGAAGCTGCCGCTGGTCGCGGTGGTGGAGAACAATTCGCTGGCGATCTCGGTGTCCTTCGACCAGGTCTCGCCGACGCGCACGATCGCGGAGCGCGCGGCCGCCTATGGCGCGCTGGGCCTGCTCGTCGACGGCACCGATGTCGACGCGGTCGCCGACGCCATGCGCAAGGCCGCCGACCACGCGCGCGGTGGCGGCGGGCCGGCGATCGTCGAAGCCACGTGCCACCGCTTCCGCGGCCATTTCGAGGGCGATCCCGACACCTATCGCGATCGCGACGAGAAGCGGCGCATCCGCGAGCGCTTCGACCCGCTGGCGCTCCATCGCGCGCGCCTGGAAAAGGACGGCGTCCCCGCCGCCGACCTTGCGGCGATCCTCGCCGAGGAGACGCAGCGCATGAAGGCGATCCTCGCCGACGTGCGCGGCGACGCGCAGCCCGATCCGGCCGGCGCGCTGCGCTACAACTTCGCGACGGAGGACGCACGATGAGCGAGACCGCGAACGACCGCGCCAACCGCACGGTGCCGTCCGTCATCGCGGCGGCGATCGGCCACGAGATGGCGGCCGATCCCGCGGTGCTGGCGCTGGGCGAGGATGTCGGCAGGCTGGGCGGCGTCTTCGGCGCGACCAAGGGGCTGCAGGAGCGCTTCGGCGCCGAGCGCGTGTTCGACACGCCGATCGCCGAGATGGCCTTCACCGGCATGGGTGTCGGCCTGGCGATGTCCGGCTTCCGGCCGATCGTCGAGATCATGTTCGTCGATTTCGTCGGCGTCTGCCTCGAGCAGGTCTTCAACGCCGCCGCCAAGATCCCGCTGATGTCCGGCGGCCGGCAGAAGATGCCGATCGTCTTCAAGACCGCGGGCGGGTGCATCGGCTCCGCCGCGCAGCATTCGCAGTGCCTGTGGGGGCTGTTCGCGCATCTGCCGGGGCTGAAGGTCGTCGCGCCGTGCAGCCCGCGCGACCATGCCGGGCTGATGGCGAGCGCGATCCAGTCCGACGATCCGGTCGTGTTCATCGAGCACAAGGCGCTGCTGCTGCGCAAGCTGAAGGATTTCCGCCACAACCCGGACTTCCCCGATGAGCGCTTCGCGATCCCGCTGGGGCGCGCGGAGATCGTCCGCCCGGGCCGCGACGTCACGCTGGCCACGCTGAGCGCCAGCGTCGAATACGCGCTCGAGGCGGCGGAGATGGTCGCCGCGGAGGGCATCGACGCCGAGGTGATCGACCTGCGCACGGTCGTGCCGCTCGACGTCGACACGGTCGCGGCGTCGGCCGCCCGCACCGGGCGGCTGCTGGTCGTCGACGAGGACTATCTCAGCTTCGGCCTGTCGGCCGAGCTGGCGATGCGCGTCCTCGAAAAACTCGGCCCGTCGGCGCTGCGCCAGGTCTCGCGCCTCGCGGTGCCCGACATCGCGATCCCGGCCGCGCTCTCGCTCGAGCAGGCGGTCGTTCCGGGGCCCACGGCGATCGCGGCCCGCCTGCGCGGGATGTCGGCCGGTGCCTGATCGCGCGGACGCGCCGCCCTTCGACGCCGCCGCCTATGTCGACGCGGCGTCGGTCGCGTGCGGCCTGAAGCTGTCGCCGGCGATGCGCGCAGGCGCGATCGCGAACATCGAGCGCACCAGCGCCTTCGCGCGGCTGCTCGACGACGAGGCCGGTCTGGCGCAGGCCGAACCCGCGCCGGTCTTCCGGCCCGGACCGCCATGAGCGGCCCGCCGGCGGCGGAGCAGTCCGCGGTCGCGCGCGTCGAGGCGGCGCTGCGGCGGATCGAGGCCGCGCGATCCCTCAACGCCGCGACGACGGTCCTCGCCGCACGTGCCCTGGCGCGCGCCGCGGCGCTCGACCGCGCGCGGTCGGACGGTGCGGCGCCGGGCCCGCTGCAGGGGGTTCCGTTCGTCGCGAAGAACCTCTTCGACGTCGCGGGCATCGTCACGCGCGCGGGGTCCGCGGCGACCGTCGGCGATGCGCCCGCACGCGCCGACGCCTTCTCGGTCGCGGCGCTCGAGCGCGCGGGCGCGGTGCTGGTCGCGACCACGAACATGGACGAGCTCGCCTATGGCTTCACCGGCGAGAACGGTCCCGACGGCGACACGCTCAATCCGTACGACGCCGCGCGGATCTCCGGCGGATCGAGCGCGGGCTCGGCCGCGCTGGTCGGCGCCGGCGTCGTCGATCTCGCGCTGGGCAGCGACACCAACGGGTCGATCCGCGTGCCGTCGGCGCTGTGCGGCGCCTTCGGGCTGAAGGCGACCTATGGACGGCTGTCGCGCGGCGGCGCCTATCCCTTCGTCGCCAGCCTCGACCATGTCGGCCCCATCGCCGCCAACCCGCGGCTGCTGGCGGCGGCCTATGACGCGCTGCAGGGCGCCGATCCGCAGGATCCGACGCAGGTGCCGCGCGACATCGGGCCTGCGACGCCGCAGCTCGATGCCGGCATCTCCGGCCTGCGCGTCGGCATCCTCGGCGGATATTTCGCCGGACCGCTCGATCCCGATGCAGCCGCGGCGCTCGCCGCCGCGGCTGCGGTGCTTGGCGCCGGCGAAGCCGCGGAGCTGCGCCTGGCGGAGGCCGGGCGGGCCGCCGCCTTCGTGATCACCACCAGCGAGGCGGGCCATCTCCATCGCGCGGCGCTGTCCCGCGATCCCGAAGCCTTCGGCCCGCTGGTGCGCGACCGCCTCGCGGCCGGCGCGCTCGCCCCGGCCGCGTGGTATCTCGCCGCGCAGAAGCTGCGCCGTCGGCTCGCCGAAGAGCTGTCGGCGCTGTTCGCGCGCTTCGACCTGCTGCTGGCGCCCGCGGTCCCTTGCGTCGCTCCGCCGCGCGGGGCCGAGACGATCACGGTCCAGGACCGGACGCTGCCTATGCGGCTCGCGGTCGGCATGTACACGCATCCGCTGACCCCGACCGGCGTGCCCGTCGGCGTCGCGCCGCGCGCGGCGCGCGACGGCCTGTCGGTCGGCGTGCAGGTCGTGGCGCCGCCCTGGCACGAGGTCCACGTGCTGCGCGCCCTCGCGGCGCTCGACGCCGCCGGCTTCTCCCGCTCCGTCCGCATGGAGGTCACGCGATGAACGACCCCGAGATCAACCTGCCCGAGATCGTCGCCGAGGTGCGCGCGGTGTTCGAGCGCTACGAGGCGGCGCTGCTCGCCAACGACGTGCCGGTGCTCGAGGAGCTGTTCTGGCGCTCGCCGCACACGATGCGCTACGGCGTCGGCGAGAACCTGCATGGCTGGGACCGGATCTCGGCCTTCCGGCGCGCCCGCAAGACCGGGGCCTTCAGGCGCGCGCTCGTCGACACGGTGATCACGACCTATGGCCGCGATTTCGCGACGGCGAACACCTTGTACCGGCGCGAAGGCTTCGACCGCGTCGGCCGCGAGAGCAAGGTCCTGATGCGTACCGCCGCCGGCTGGCGCATCGTCAGCGCGCATGTGAGCCTGATCGGCGAGACGGTCTGACGCCGCGCGCAACCGCATCCCGACCGCCATTTCGGCGGGCGCCTTCGTCGAATGCCGCGCACGACGCGTGACCGGCGCGCTTGATCCTCCGGATCGCGTTTCCGGGCGGTCAACAAAGCGTTAATCGCCGGGGCGGAATAATGGGGGCGCATGCGGGCCGGGCGATGCGGCAGCCGCTGCGCCCCTTCGCACCCGGGGCAGGCGGGCGCGCGCGATGGACGGCTCGATGACCATGCCCCTTTCGAAGCCCGGCAAGACGATCGGTCTGTTCCTGCTCGGCTGCATGACGCTGTTCTCCGGACGCGTGCTGGCAGCGGACACGGACTACGACGGCCGCTGGCGGCTCGAGTATTCCTGCGGCCAGAACGCGAGCAACGGCGCACCCGGCTTCAACGCGCGGATCGAGTTCCAGGTCGAGCGCGGTCGTTTCGCAGCCCGTGTCGTGTCGCGGAACGCGCGCATGAACCGCGAGGACACCGATTCGTGGACCGGGGCGTTCGCGGATCGTCTGATCGGCGCCAAGGTCGCCGGCAGCGCGTCGGATGGCACCACCTGGGAGTACGAGTGGGAAGGGGCCGCATCGTCGCCCGGCGAGGCCGCGGTTACGGGCGGCGTCTTCGGCCAGATCCGCGGCACGCGCGCGAAGCTGCGCGCCTGTAACGGGACCATGACGCTGGTCGTGCCCGCGCCGGCGAGCCTTGCGGGCTTGGACGCCGCATCGCGACGCGCCGCCGAGGAGCAGGTGGCGCGCCGACGGGCCGCGGATGAAGCCGCGATCCGCCAGCGCGAGGCCGACGCAGCCGCCGCCCAGCGGCGCGAAGCGGAGGACGAAGCCGCCCGTCAGCGCGCCGGGGAAGAGGCTGCTGCCCGCGCGCGCGAGGCCGCCGCGGCCGTGGCGCGGCAGCGCGAAGCGGACGAGGCGGCTGCGCGACAGCGCGAGTCCGCCGCTGCCGCGAGTGCGCCGGTGCAGCATCTGGTCAGCCCGCGCTCCGACGTGCTCGCAAGCGACCCGCTGTTCCGGAGGGACGAGCTGCGCCGCTTCAAGAACAAGGTGGTCGAAGCCAACGCAGACCATCGCGAGCTCGATATCGTGCTCTATCTCCGGAAGTCGGCCACCGGCGGGATCCAGCGGACCATGAGCGGGGACTTCGTCCTCGCCGGTCAGCAGCCGGTCTGCGTCGATGTCCGCCCGCTGGAGAGTTCCCGCCCGGCGGTCCCGCTGGCGTGACCTGACCGGATTTTCTTGGACCAGGCTGATTGAGATACTCAGCTTGGAAAGGAAACCCGAAGATGCC
>Ga0194130_10005304_pt1 | contig 15616 bp, 16 predicted proteins | sample TA2KigsurfametaG_FD_160084 | JGI IMG/M metagenome (GOLD analysis project Ga0194130, IMG submission 160084) | Freshwater microbial communities from Lake Tanganyika, Tanzania - TA2015050 Kigoma 12 surface | ecosystem: Environmental > Aquatic > Freshwater > Lake | place: Tanzania: Lake Tanganyika... | reverse complement strand
TGCGTGGCCCTGGCCTACCTGCGGGGCGAGTGGGCCGCGGGGGCCGTGGGGCAACTGCATGCCCACGCCGATCTCTGGGGTGAGGCGGTACCGGTTGTGATCGAAGACCTCTAAGGCAGACGCCTCGATCAACGCAAGGGGGGCTCCCTCACCCCCCCGGCAACACCTGTACGGGCGCCGGAACGATCATTCGAGGGAAATCTTCGCAAAGGCCGCGACCTTTTTCCACTGGGCCATATCCGCCTGCATGAAGACAGCCATGCTCTGACTGTTGGCCCAGACGGGTTCAGCGCCCGCCTTGAGCATCGCTGATTTGACCTCGGCCTGCGCCGCCACCTTCTCGAGCGCCTGCTCCAAACGCTGCTGAATCGACGGGTTCAATCCGGCTGGCGCCGCCAGGCCAAACCACGCGAAGACCTGGTAGCCTTTGATGCCCGCCTCCTCCATCGTCGGCACATTGGGCAAAACGCTGCTGCGCTGTGGCGTAGTCACGGCCAGGGCCTTGAGCTTGCCCCCCTGAATCAGACCCAAGGCCGACGGCAGGTTGTCAAACATCATGTTGACCTCGCCGGCCATCAGGCCGGTCAATCCTGCAGCGGCCCCGCGATAGGGGATGTGGGTCACGAACACCCCCGCCTGGCTTTTGTACAACTCCGCACTCAGATGCAAGGAAGTGCCTTGTCCGTTGGACGCGTAGTTGAGTTGTCCGGGGCGGGCGCGGGCGGCAGCGGTCAGGTCGGCCACGCTGTTCAGGCCCGAGGCAGGACTGACGATGAGCACATTGGGCACGCGTCCGAGCAAAGCCACCGGCGCAATCTGCTCGGGCTTGTAAGGCAGGTTGGCGTACAGGGCCGGGCTGATGGTCAGAGGCGGCGAGGCCATGAGCAAGGTATACCCGTCGGCAGGCGCACGCGCGGCTTCGGCGGCACCCAAATTACCGCCCGCACCGGGCTTGTTGTCGATGACCACCGGTTGACCCAGTTCCTGTGCCAAGCGCGGGGCCACCAGACGGGCCATGTTGTCAATCAGACCGCCTGGCGGAAACGGCACCACCAGGCGGATCGGCCGGGCCGGCCAAGTCTGGGCCGAGGCCCAGGGGCCCATCAGAGAGCCTGCCACCAGTAAAAGCCAGGTCATCAGATCGCGTTTGGACAAATTCATGAGTCAGCCCCTAAAAAAGTTCAGATCCTAGAAGAAATCGGCTGGACGGTAGGCAGCGCGCACCCCCGGTCAGGCTAGGACCGCGATCGAGTCTGCCAGGCATACAAAGCGCTCGCAACGGCCAGGGCTGCAGCCCAGGCCGCCGCATAGGCCAGCCCCGCGTGCAGATAGTCCAGGCTCCAGAGCAGCGTGGCAAAAAAAACCGCAAACCCGACCTGCCCGCGCAAAAAACCACGCAACAGCATGACCGTGGCATCGCCGCCATGGCGAGGCAAGGTAAAACAGGGCAATACGTTGCCGGTGATCGGTACCGCGAGCAACAAGCCGCTGACCGCCGCCGGCACGACGCCAGCCGTCTCGATGATGAGCCAGGCCAGGGCCATGGCCACGATGACCCGGAGCAACAGTTCCAGGTTGGGGATATGCACCGCAGTGGCCAGTCCACGCGCCGCCGGCATGGCGCGGTGCCCCAGCGCCAGCACCAGCACAACCAGCAAGCAGGTTTGCCAGGCAGCCAGGGGCCACAGGGGCAGGCTCAACCCCAAGGCGAAAAAGGCGAAGTTGGCCGTAAGCAGCGCCGCTGGCCAGCGCCAGCGCAGGGCCGCCCAGGCAAAGGCTGTCAGATGCATCGCCGTGGCCGGCAGGCACACCAGCGTTGCCAAGGCGATGGCTTGCGTGGTCTGCACACCGGAGGCCAGCAAGACAAAACCCGCGATCGGTCCGGCAATCATGGGCAGCCCGCCCAGGGTGCCGCCAACCGCATGGCCAAATCGCCGTGCTGCCATCGAAGAGAGCAACACGGAAAAAGCCACCAGCAGCAATTTGATCAGCATGAATAAAGGAGTGGCAAAACTCAGGGGGTACGGGTGGGCGCGCCCAGGCGCAGCGATACCCGACGCGCCACTTCGCGCAGCAAGCTGGCCTGATACCCTTCGGGCGTCAGGTCAAGTTGGGCCGAAGGCCCCATGGCCGCGATAACCAGAGCCAGGCGACCAAAGCCATCAAAGACCGGAGCGGCCATCGCGCTGATGCCCGATATCAGTTCCTCGCGCACCTGACTCAGACCCAGATCCCGGATACGCACCAGCTCACAGTGGAAGGCCACGTCGTCCCAGGCCTGCGGCTCCCCCTGCGCGGCCAGGGCTGCCCGCACCACTTCGGGCGGCATGTAAGCGGCAAAGACCTTGCCCGTACCGGTGTGTCGCAGCGAAGCCGGAATACCGTGGCGCATGGACACATTGACCGCCCGCGGTCCTTCCTCCACCCGCACGATGATGGGACCACTGCCGCCCCAAACCGCAGCCGATACCGTCACGCCCAGCGCCTGCGCCAGAGCCGGCAACTCAGCAATGGCCAGCCGTACCGGATCGACCTGCTGCAAGCTGATCAAGCCCAATTGCACCGCCAACTGACCCAGGCCATAGTGGCCCGACACCGGATCCTGCTCGATCAGACCGAGCTTGCCAAAGCTCACCAGATAGGGGTGCGCCTTCGCCGGCGACATATCCGCCTCGCGGGCCAAATCCTTCAGGGCCATGCGCTGACCCGATCGCACCAGGGCCTTGAGCAATTGCCCCCCCACCTCCACGCTCTGGATGCCGCGAGAAGTGCGCCCCGGGGAGTCCTCGGGGCTTGATGGAACAGATCGGCCTAGCTTGGGCATGGTCGGCATTGTGGCCGGGGCTGGGTGCTTGAAGCACGGACCCAGGGTTTACCCTAGATCAATCAGTTTGACCCCGATGAAGCAATGACGCACAATCTTATGTCTAAAACAAATTAATTTGTTTAAATCAAATTTTCAAGGGTTCTGCAAGGCTGTCTATGAACACCAAAACATTCGCCTCGGCCGCCGACCTCGAAGAAAAGAAGGTCAGCTTCGACCAGCTGTCGGACCACGCCTACGCCTACACCGCCGAGGGCGACCCCAACACCGGCATCATCGTCGGCGACGACGCGGTGATGGTGATCGACACGCAGGCCACGCCCGCCATGGCCCAGGATGTGATCCGGCATATCCGGCAAGTCACCGACAAGCCGATCAAGTATGTGTTGCTGAGCCACTACCATGCGGTGCGCGTTCTAGGCGCAAGCGCGTATCAACCCGAGCAAATCATCGCCAGCCAGGACACCTACGACCTGATCGTCGAGCGCGGGGAGTTCGACAAGGCCAGCGAGATCGGCCGCTTCCCGCGCCTGTTTCGCGATGTGGAGAGCGTGCCGCCGGGGCTGACCTGGCCCACCCTGACCTTCACCGGCAAGATGACCGTGTGGCTGGGTTCGCTGCGCGTGGAGCTGCTGCAACTGGGCCGCGGCCACACCAAGGGCGACACCGTGGCCTGGCTGCCCGAGGAGAAGATACTTTTCAGCGGCGATCTGGTCGAGTACGATGCCACCCCCTATGCGGGCGACGCCTACCTTCGCGACTGGCCGCAAACGCTGGAGAACATCGCCGCCCTCAAGCCGGCCAAGCTTGTGCCTGGCCGCGGCGCCGCGCTGCAAACACCCGCAGATGTACAGGCGGGACTGGCTGGCACCCGCGACTTTGTCCGGGACCTGTACACGCAGGTCAAGGCCGGCGCTGAACGCGGCGAGAACCTGCGTCAAGTCTATGAGCGCACCTTCGCCGCCTTGCAACCCAAGTACGGGCACTGGGTCATCTTCAACCACTGCATGCCTTTCGATGTGACCCGCGCCTATGACGAGGCCACCCAATACCCCGATCCACGCATCTGGACCGCAGAGCGCGATCAGGCCATGTGGCAGGCCCTCGAGGGCTGAACGCTGGCATCAGTAGGCCCCAAGAACCCTTTAGCCGAGGAACAGCCATGAACATCGAGCGCATTCACCATGTCGCCTACCGCTGTAAGGACGCCAAAAAAACCGTGCAGTGGTACGAGCAGCACCTGCAGATGAAATTCGTGCTGGCCATTGCCGAAAACCAGGTGCCTTCGACCAAAGCACCCGATCCCTACATGCATGTGTTCCTCGATGCCGGCCAGGGTAATGTGCTGGCCTTCTTCGAACTGCCCAATGCACCTGAGATGGGCCGCGACACCAATACGCCAGAATGGGTGCAGCACATTGCCTTCAAGGTCGCCAGCGTGCAGGACCTCGAATCCACCCGGGCCCGCTTGCAGGCGGCAGGCATTGAGGTGATCGGCCCGACCGACCACACCCTGTTCAAAAGCATCTACTTTTTCGATCTCAACGGCCACAGGCTGGAGTTGGCCACTGACATCGGCACGCCGGAGATGTACCGCAAGCTCGATGAGGTCAAGTGGGACATGCTCGACGAATGGTCGCAGACCCGACGCGCTCCGCAGCATGCGGCCTGGATGCACCAGCGCGAACTCCAGCCCGGTACGCATTGAGGCGGGCCCAGCCCCATGCTCAACACCTACAGCTACCCCGAGTTCGCCTACCGCGCCAGCCCGGAGCAGGCCGGCGGACAGAGTGCACCGCACCCGGTGGTCATCATTGGCGGGGGGCCGGTGGGGCTAACCCTGGCGCTTGACTGCGCCTGGCGCGGGTTGCCCGTGGTCGTCCTCGACGACAACAACACCGTCAGCGTAGGCTCGAGGGCGGTCTGCTACGCCAAGCGCACACTGGAAATCTGGGACCGCCTGGGGCTGGGGCAATCGCTGGCCGAGCGGGGCATTCAATGGCAGGTGGGCAAGGTGTTTTTCGGCCAGACCCAAGCCTACCAATTCAACCTGCTGACCGAGGCGCACCACAAGATGCCGGCCATGATCAATCTCCAGCAGTACTACCTCGAAGAAGAGCTGGTGCAGGCCTGCCAGGCCAACCCCCGGGTGGATCTGCGCTGGAAGCATAAAGTCACTGCGCTCAGGCAGCGCGAGGACGCGGTCTGGCTCACTGTCGAAACGCCCGACGGCTCCTTCGACCTGCAAGCGCTGTGGGCGGTGGCCGCCGACGGCGCCAACAGCGACACCCGGCGTTTGCTGGGCGCGAGCTTTGGCGGACAGGTGTTTCAGGACCGCTTCCTCATCGCCGATGTGGTCATGAAAGCGGCCTTCCCCACCGAGCGCTGGTTCTGGTTCGATCCACCTTTTCATCGCCATCAAAGTGTCTTGTTGCACAAGCAATGCGACAACATCTGGCGCATCGACTTCCAACTCGGCCGCGATGCCGACCCCGAAGAGGAAAAAAAGCCCGAAAAAGTCATCCCGCGTTTACGGGCCATGCTCGGTGAGGTGCCCTTCGAACTCGAATGGGTGTCCGTCTATCAATTTGCCTGCCGGCGCGCTGATCAATTCCGCCACGGTCGGGTCCTGCTCATCGGCGATGCCGCCCATCAGGTCTCCCCTTTCGGTGCCCGCGGCGCCAACTCCGGGGTGCAAGATGCTGACAACCTGGCCTGGAAGCTGGCGCTGGTGATCCAGGGTCAGGCATCGCCCGACTTGCTGCAAAGCTATCACGAGGAACGCGCCTTCGCCGCCGATGACAACCTGCGCAACTCCACCCGGTCCACCGACTTCATCAGCCCCAAAAGCCGCGCCTCGCTGAGGCTGCGCAATGCGGTGCTCGAACTGGCCCGAACCGAAGCCTTTGCGCGGCCACTGGTCAACAGCGGCCGCCTGTCCACGCCCACGCCCTACACCGCATCGCCGCTCAACACCGCCGACACCGAAGTCTTCGCCGGTGCCATGCGACCGGGCGCACCCTGTGCCGACGCACCGGTGATGGTGGGCGGCCAGAGTCGATGGCTGCTGGAGTTGCTGCGCGGCGGCTTTGTCTTGCTCAGCTTCGGCGCCGGGGCACAGGAGGTGCGGGTCGGTGATTTGTCCACCCAAGTGCTGGAGGTCGGACGCGATCTGAGCGACGGTCAGGGCGAACTGACCCGGCGCTACGATGGCCAGGCCGGCACCGTCTATCTGCTGCGCCCCGACCAACATGTGGCTGCCCGCTGGCGGCGATTTGATGCGGCCGCTGCCGAGGCCGCACTGCGCCGTGCCCTGGCCCTGCACTGAACACAGCGATGACTGACCCAAGCCCTCAACTCATCCGGCAGCCCCAGATCGCCGACCCGGACGGCTTTTACGACGAACTCATTGCCAGCCAGCGCGACCTGAGCGAGGAACAGGCCGATCTGCTGCTGGCCAAATTGGTATTGATCCTGGCCAACCACATTGGCAACCGACAGGTGCTGCGCCAAGCTTTGGAGCTTGCCCGCAGCAACACCCTGGAGGGTCGCTCCTAGGACTGGTAGGATCAGGGTTATCTCAGGGCCCCTCGCGCAAGAGGGCTGATTAACCTAGCGCATTTCCCACTTCAAGGACCGCTTCCATGAAATTCAAGCTCAAGACCCTCGCTTTGGCGCTCGGCTGCGCCGCCGGCCTGACCGCAGCCCAGGCCCAGACCATCACCCTCAAGGTGCACCACTTCCTGGGCCCACAGTCGATCCAGCACACCACCATGCTCAAGACCTGGTGCGACAACATCGCCAAGGACTCGAACAACCGACTGAATTGTCAGATTTTCCCGGCCATGCAACTCGGCGGTGCGCCCCCGCAGCTGTATGACCAGGCGCGTGACGGCGTGGCCGATGTGGTCTGGACGGTGGCCGGCTATTCCGCCAACCGGTTCGTGCGCAGCCAGGTGTTTGAACTTCCCTTCATGATGACCAATGCAGGGGCCACCAGCCGCGCCGCCTGGGACTTCGTGCAGAAGTACGCGATGGACGAGTACAAGGATGTCAAGCTGCTGGCCGTCCATGTCCACGGACCCGGCGTGATTTTCACCCGCAACAAGCCCGTCACCAAGATCGAAGACTTGCGCGGACTGAAAATGCGCGGCCCGACCGCCACCGTAACCAAAATGCTGGCCAATATGGGCGCCACGCCGGTCGGCATGCCGGTGCCCCAAGTCCCCGAGGCCCTCTCCAAGGGCGTGATTGATGGCGCGGTTATTCCCTACGAGGTGGCTCCCGGCTTGAAGGTCAACGAGCTGACCAAATACGCCTCGGAAACACCCAAAGGCGCGCCTGCGCTTTACACCACCTTCTTCGTAGTGCCGATGAACCGCGCCCGTTATGACTCGCTACCGCCTGATCTGAAGGCCGTGATCGACAAGAACTCCGGCCGAGAGCTCTCGGCCTTCCTGGGCAGTACCCAAGAAGGCAATGATGTGCCCGGACGCAAGGCTTTCGTGGAAACCCCGGGTTACACCATTACCCAAATTCCCGCCGCGGAAATGGAACGCTGGAAAAAGGCCACCGACAACCTCGACGACGAGTGGGTGACCGACATGAACAAGCGCGGTTTCAACGGCAAAGCCATGCTGGAAGACGCCCGCGCTTTGGTGCAAAAATACAGCAAGTAACCGATCGCGGCTGCCAAGCCGCGGCTGCAGGCGGGACCTGGGTCCCGCCTTTTTTGTTCCACCACACGACCGAAAAGCGAGCAACCCGTGGCCGATCTGCTGATCACCGAATCGACCGAACGCTACACCGGCTATGGTCTGTTCCTGGACCGATGCTGCAAAGTCATGGCCGTACTGGCCGGCATGGTGCTGACCTTGATGGCCTTCATGTCCCTCTGGAGCATAGGCGGCCGTGCCGTGTTTGACAAAGCACTCGTGGGCGACTACGAGCTGGTTCAAATCATGACCGCCACCGCAGTTGCACTGGCCCTGCCTTATGCCAACTGGATCGGCGCGCATGTCATCGTCGACTTCTTTACCGCCAAGGCCCCGGTCAAAGCCAATGCGATGCTCGACGCTGTGGCCTATCTGGTGATGGGCTTGTTCTCCTTTCTTCTGGCCTGGCGGCTCCTGCTGGGTCTGCTGGATCTGCGCGTCAACATGGACGCGTCGATGCTGCTGAGCATCCCCACCTGGTGGGGTTATCTCCCGCTGATCCCCGGCTTTGTCCTGCTCGGACTGACTTCGCTCTACAAACTGCAGGCCAACCTGCGCAAGGTGGCCCTATGACCGGCATCGAATGGGGCGCCCTGATGTTCGGGGCCCTGCTGCTGATGCTGGCGGTACGCATACACATCGGCATCGCCATGATGCTGGCGGGCTCGATCGGGTATGTGATGGTGGCCGGCGTCGGACCCTTGATGAGTTACTTCAAGACCGGTGCCTACGCGCGCTTTTCGGTCTACGACCTGTCCGTGGTCCCGCTCTTTTTACTGATGGGGCAGTTTGCCACGCATGGTGGCCTCTCCAAAGCGCTGTTTCAGGCCGGCAATGCCTTCATCGGTCACTGGCGGGGGGGCATGGCCATGGCCGGGGTGACTGCCTGCGCCGGCTTCGGGGCCATCTGCGGCTCCTCGCTGGCCACGGCCGCCACCATGGGACAAGTGGCCCTGCCCGAGATGAAAGCCCACAACTACTCGGGTCGCTTCGCCACGGCCACCCTGGCTGCCGGCGGTACCCTGGGCATTCTGATCCCGCCGTCGGTGCCGCTGGTCATCTATGCCATCTTGGCCGAGCAGAACATCGCCAAGCTTTTTTTGGCCGCCTTCGTGCCCGGCATCATAGCGGCCATCGGTTACATGGGGGTCATCTCCATCGTCGCCCGCGTCAGCCCCAAGGACGCCCCGGCCGGCCAGCGCCACAGCTGGGGGGAGCGCCTAGGGGCCCTGCTGCAGACCTGGCCGGTCCTGCTGATCTTTCTGGTCGTCATCGGCGGTATTTACGGCGGCCTGTTCACCCCCACCGAAGCGGCCGCCATCGGCTGCGTGGCCACCGCTTTTGTGGCCTTTCGCTCAGGCGGGCTGAACAAGAAAGGGTTCCTCGATTGCATGTACGGCACGGCGGGGGCCACCGGCATGATCTTCCTGATTCTCCTGGGCGCTGACATCCTCAATGTCTTCCTGGCCCTGACACAGATGAACACCGAGCTGGCCAAGTGGGTCATCGGTTTGCAACTGCCGCCGCTGCTGGTGATTTTTCTCATCATCTTCATCTACCTGGTGCTCGGCTGCATCATGGACAGCTTGTCGATGATTCTGCTGACCATCCCCATCTTCTTTCCCATCGTGATGGGGCTTGACATCGGTGGTCTGGGTGCCGAGCACAAGGCAATCTGGTTCGGCATCATCGTGCTAATGGTGGTCGAAATCGGCCTGATCACACCGCCCGTGGGAATGAATGTCTTCATCATCAGCAGCATGGCCAAGGATGTGCCGATGAGGGAGACCTTTAAATTCGTCATGCCCTTCCTGGCCTCGGACCTGATGCGTATCGCGGTCATCGTCTTCTTCCCGAGCGTCGTGCTGTTTGTCTTCAACCTGCCGTGGGGCTAGCGAGGCCAGGAGCTCTGACGATAGCGGACCTAGCGAGCCGCCTCTGCACCGGTGAGGTGCGGCCGCTGGATATCGGCGCCCGGTCTCTCAGACGGTCAGCAAGGAATCAAACAGATCAAACCGCTCGCCGAGCAGGGCACTGGCTGAGGGTACCTGTCCGTCGGCGAGACTGAAGTGCTGATCCAGATGACGCTCAGAGGCGGGCAGTAAAAGGCCATAGAGTTCGCGGCACAGGCTGCGCGCTTCGTGGCCGGCCCAGCCCGACGGCAGCAACACGCCGGGCAGTTCGGGATCGCGCAGCAGCAGGCGCCGGTAGTCATGAATGAGCAGGCTACGCAGCAGGAACGCTGCCCTGTCCGTCAAAGACTCCTCGCCCTGTCGCCACTGCGAAAGCACCGGCGCATAGGTCTGCACGAAGACACGGTAGGCGGCGTCGAGGTCTTGTAGATTCCAGGCCCGGCGCACCAGATCGGCATCCTGGCCCGAGGCCGGCAAGCGGGGGTTGGCAGCCACCAGCGGCAGCAGGTGACTCAGCACGGGCGCCAGGGACTCGCTACGCAGCGACTCAAACACCTCGGCCAGATCCGCACTCGGATGCACGAAACAGTCGGCGCCGAGCTGCCCAAAACCATGCCAGAACAAAGCCCGCCGCAAGTGCTCGCGTTGATCCGGTGCCAATTCGCCGGTCACGGTGATCAAGCGCCAGCGCTGATCCCAGGGCATCGACTCGGCGGCATAGATATGGCGCGAGGCCTCCAAAAAACGCCGTTGACCCGCAGGCGTGAGCCGGTAGTCCGAACGCCGGCCCAAGGCCACCGCCTCGAGCCAATCGTCCTGCACCAGTCGAAATACAGCCGTGCGTACCAGCCGATCGCCCAAGCCCAGCGGGGCCAGCAAACCAATCAAGCTGCCCAGCCATATGCGACCGCCGCGCGGCAACACCGCATCCCCAAAGACAGTGACGATGATCGAGCCGGCTTGGCCGCGCGCAGCAGCCTTGAACTGCTCAAGACGAAGTAGGCTGGGTCCGGCCGGTGGTGGGGCCACCCGCCCTGTGGCTGCGTTTGACAGGCGCTCAGCGCTCGTCATAACTGAGCACCACCGAGGGCGTGTGCGCCCGGGCCTGACAGCTCAACACGAAGCCCTTGGCCATCTCGTCGGCCTGCAGGGTGAAATTACGATCCATGCTGACCTGGCCATCGAGTACTTTGCAGCGACAAGTGCAGCACACACCGCCCTTGCAGGAGTAGGGGAGATCCAGGCCCGCATCGAGTGCCGCATCCAGCAGATATTGGCCCTCCTTGACCGCCACTTCGTGCGACTTGCCATCGAGCACCACCGTCAGCGCCACCGCAGAACCGGTCGTATCGGCCCGAGCCGCGTCCACATCGGCTTGTACCTTGGCCGCTTGCGCCGGGCTGGAGGTAAAGCGCTCACTGTGGATGCGCGAGGCGGGCACACCCACTTCCTGCAAGGCCAACTCAGTGGCCTCAATCATGCTGACTGGCCCACAAATGAAAACCTCGTCCATGCTCGCCGCCGGCAACAGACTGGCGACGATGGCCTTGACCTTGGGGCCATCGATGCGGCCTTGCAGCAGATCCACCTCCTGCGCTTGCCGCGAGAGGATATGAATCATGGTGAAGCGGTCGGCGTAGCGATCCTTGAGGTCTTGCAGCGCCTCATTGAACATGACGCTGGCCATACGACGGTTGCCATAGACCAGCGTGAACTTGCTGTGGGCCTGCTCCTCCAGAGTGGTCGCTGCGATCGACAGGATGGGCGTGATACCCGAACCCGCCGCAAAACCCACCCGATGGATGGCACGCGACTTCTGCACGGTAAAGCGCCCCTCCGGCGGCATGACCGCCATGCGATCGCCGGCGCGAACCTGCGCGGCCGCCCAATTGGAGAACAGGCCGCCCTGCACGGGCCGTATGCCCACCTCAATCTCGCCAAGGGCCTGCAGCCGGCTGCGCGCGCTGCTGATTGAATAGGTACGGCGGACCTCCTGGCCCTCCAGCTGCGCCCGCAAGGTCAGAAACTGGCCGGGCTCGAAGCGAAAAACCTCGCGCTGCTCCGGTGGGATCTCGAAGGTGATGGCCACCGCGCCGGCGGCCTCCGGACTGACACGCTTGACCTTGAGGTCATGAAATCGCAGACTGGACATGGGCTTTAAACAATCAGTAGGGCTTGAAGTAGTCGAAGGGCTCGCGACAAGACAGGCAGCGGTACAGGGCCTTGCAGGCGGTCGATCCGAAGCGCGAGGTCTGCGTCGTCTGCTCTGAGCCGCACCGTGGACAGGGCACCGACTCAGCCAGCGGCTTGCGCGGCAGAAAATGCAACACCCGCGCACCGTCGCTGGCCTGGCTATGGATGGGCGCCGGCGGTGCAATGCCATACTCGCGCAGCCTGTCTCGCCCCCGCGGGCTGATCCAGTCCGTGCTCCAGGCCGGCGCCAGCTGGGTTTGTACCCGCCCCGGCCCCCAACCAGCGCGCTGCAAGGTGCTGACAATATCATCGGCCATCTGTGACAGGGCTGGGCAAGCGCTGTAGGTCGGTGTGATCACCACCAGCCAGCCCTGCGCATCCACCTTCACCTGGCGCACCACGCCCAGATCGAGCAGGCTGATGACCGGAATCTCCGGGTCGCTGACCTGCTCGAGCAGGGTCCAGATCGACTCTTCCTCCGGCATGGCCGCTTGACGAGCGCCGGGCATGGATCGCTCTGCTACCACTGCGCACCCGGGTGGGCCCGCGCCAGCGACTGCATCTCGGCCAACAAAAAACTCAGGTGTTCGGAATGAACACCCACCTTGCCCTCAGAGACATAGCCCTCAGGCGCGGGTGGACGCGTCAAGGTGGCCTGCTCGAGCACTGCATCGATGATTGCATTCCACGACGACTCGAGCGCCGCCCCATCGACAAGCAGCCCTGCGCTGCGGGCCAGAGCCTCGAGCTTGCCGCTGACCCAAAACTCGGCGGTGTAAGGCCAGAGGTGCTCCAGTGCCCCCTGCATACGCTGCCGCGATGAATCGGTGCCATCGCCAAGCTTGACCAGCCAATCACAGGCGTGCCGCAGGTGGTATTGAGCCTCCTTCAAGGACTTGGCAGCGATGGCGGCCAGATCGGGGTCGCTGCAGTCGCACAATTGCTGCCACAGCGGCACCATCAGGGCGGTGTAGAGGGTATTGCGCATCACCGTGATGGCAAAGTCCATGTCGCCCTGGGCATAGCCCACCAGCGGGCTGCGGTGCGGCAATTCAAGCAGGGTGTAATTGCGAAACTGCGACGCATCGCGCCAATACGCGTAGGTGTCTTCGGTGGAGCCGTCGGCCGCGCGACGCGCCACCAGGTCGTAGAGCAGACGGGCCTGGCCGACAAGGTCCAGGCTCATATTGGCCAGCGCCAACTCTTCCTCGAGAATGGGGCCGTGCCCGCACCACTGGGCGTTACGCTGGCCCAGTACCAGCGCGTTGTCGGCCAGATGCAGAAGATAGTCGGTGGGGGCCAGAGCCACCGAATCGGCCGCGACCGCGCTCACATGTGCCCCACTTGCTCAGGAATCTCGTAGAAGGTCGGGTGCCGGTAAATCTTGTCGGCTGCCGGGTCAAACAGCTCCCCTTTTTCGTCCGGGTTGCTGGCAACGATCGCCTTGCTGGGCACCACCCAAATGCTCACCCCCTCCTGCCGGCGGGTGTAGACATCGCGAGCCATGAGCAAGGCCTGCGCCGCATCAGCGGCGTGCAGACTGCCGCAGTGCTTGTGCTCCAGACCCTGCTTGCTGCGAACAAAGACCTCCCACAATGGCCATTCCTTCAGTACAGATGGGGAACTCATGCGGCCTCCCTAAGCGTGCGCTCTTGCATCTTGCGGGCATGGGCCAAGGCCGCCTCGCGCACCCAGGCGCCCTCGTTGTGCGCCTTGACCCGCGTGGCCAGGCGCTCCTTGTTGTAGGGTCCGTGGCCATTGACGGTGTGCCAGAACTCGTCCCAGTCCACCGGTCCATAGTCGTAATGTTGGCGCTCTTCGTTCCACTTGAGCAGCGGATCAGGAAGGCTCACTCCAAGCAGTTGTGCCTGCGGCACCGTGGCGTCGACGAACTGCTGGCGCAAATCGTCATTGCTGACCCGCTTGATACCCCACCGCATCCCCTGCGCGCTGTTGGGGCTGTCGGTATCCGGCGGGCCGAACATGGCCAGGCATTTCCACCACCAGCGATTCACCGCATCCTGCACCATCTCGCGCTGGGCCGGGGTGCCGCGCATCATCACCATCAGAGCCTCGTAACCCTGACGCTGATGAAAACTCTCCTCCTTGCAGATCCGTACCATGGCCCGGGCGTAGGGGCCGTAGCTGCATCGGCACAAGGGAACCTGGTTCATGATGGCAGCGCCATCGACCAGCCAGCCGATCACCCCCACATCCGCCCAGGTCAGCGTAGGGTAATTAAAGATGGAGCTGTACTTGGCTCGGCCGGTATGCAGGGCGTTCAACATTTCATCGCGGCTGGTACCGAGCGTTTCAGCAGCGCTGTAGAGATACAGGCCGTGCCCGCCTTCGTCTTGCACCTTGGCAATCAGAATGGCTTTGCGCTTGAGGCTCGGCGCACGGCTGATCCAGTTGCCCTCGGGCAGCATGCCGACAATCTCGCTGTGCGCGTGCTGACTGATCTGGCGCACCAGCGTCTTGCGATAGGCCTCGGGCATCCAGTCCTGTGGCTCGATACGACCGTCTGCATCGATACGGGCGTCAAATCGCGCCATGCGATCAGCCGGCTCGGTACTCGGTAGCGGCTGGACGACTCGGCTGCCCGCCTCATCGGGGACACTCATGGATTGGGTGTACATGCAAAGCTCCTCAAAAAATCTATTTCAAGACCGGCCGTTCGTCCCAGACCCGGCGCGCTTTACCGGTCTGGGTGCGCGGCAACGCACCAAAGTCCATCACCTGCACATCGGTGGAGACGCCCACCAAAGTCTTGATGTGATGCGCCACCGAACGCGCCACCGCTGCGCGCTTGTCGGCGCCCATGCCCTGGGCCGCCGGCTGTAACTCGCAGCGCACCTGCACATTGTCAAGATGGCCCTCGCGGGTCAGCACAATCTGATAGTTACCCGACAGCTCGGGCTCGCGCAGGATCTGCTCCTCGATCTGCGTGGGAAAGACATTGACTCCGCGCACGATCAGCATGTCATCGGAGCGGCCCACAATGCGGCTCATGCGCCTGAATGCCCGGCTGGTGGGCGCCAGCAGCCGGGTCAGATCGCGCGTACGGTAGCGGATGATGGGCAGGGCCTGCTTGGTCAGCGAGGTGAAAACCAATTCGCCTTCCTCGCCGTCGGCCACCGGCTCGCCGGTCTCCGGATGAATGATCTCGGGATAGAAATGATCCTCCCAGATCACCGGGCCGTCCTTGCTCTCGATGCACTCGCAGGCCACCCCCGGACCCATCACCTCCGACAGCCCGTAAATGTCCACCGCATCGAGACCGAGCTTGCGCTCGATCTCGCTGCGCATGCCCTCACCCCAGGGTTCGGCGCCAAAGATACCCACTTTCACCGAGATATCTTCGGGCGCGATGCCCAGGCGTTCAAATTCCTCGGCAATGACCAGCGAATACGAGGGCGTGACCATGATGATGTCAGGCTTGAAGTCCAAGATGAGCTGCACCTGCTTTTCAGTCTGGCCACCCGACATCGGCACCACGGTACAACCCAGGCGCTCGGCCCCATAGTGCGCACCCAGGCCACCGGTGAACAGTCCATAGCCATAGGCCACATGCACCATGTCGCCGCGACGGCCCCCTGCGGCGCGAATCGATCGAGCCACCAGATGCGCCCAGTTGTCAATGTCGGTCTGGGTATAGCCCACCACCGTTGGCTTGCCGGTGGTCCCCGACGAGGCATGCACACGCACCACCTCATCACGCGGCACCGCGAAAAGGCCAAAGGGATAGTTATCGCGCAGGTCGGCTTTGGTACTGAGCGGAAAACGAGACAGGTCGGACAGGCTGCGCAGATCATCGGGATGCACCCCGTGCGCCTCAAACTTGCGGCGGTAATGGGGGACCTTGTCGTAGGCATGGCGCAAGGACCACTTGAGCCGCTCGAGTTGCAGGGCCGCCACTTCATCGCGACTGGCTTTCTCGATCGGATCCATGTCGGCGGGGCGGGGTATCT
>Ga0194130_10005301_pt1 | contig 15623 bp, 15 predicted proteins | sample TA2KigsurfametaG_FD_160084 | JGI IMG/M metagenome (GOLD analysis project Ga0194130, IMG submission 160084) | Freshwater microbial communities from Lake Tanganyika, Tanzania - TA2015050 Kigoma 12 surface | ecosystem: Environmental > Aquatic > Freshwater > Lake | place: Tanzania: Lake Tanganyika... | reverse complement strand
ATCGCTTGAGCAGGATTTGGCGGCGATGGCCGAGTACCAACCCGATTTGGCGATCGGCACAACGCCAGTGGTACAAGCTGCGAAGCAAGCATCCATCCCCAGTCTCTATTTCACTAATTTGATTTCAGCACGCCCCTTGATGGGTCCGGCTGGAGCAGGATCGCTCGCGCAGGTGATTAATGCAGCCATTGGAAATCAAGCACGCTTTGATGAGATGAAAGCCTTCTTTGGTGAAGTGGGTGCGAATCACAATGCGGGCGTTTGGGAAGCGGTCCCTAAAGATCGTCCTGAGTTTAAGGCTGAGACGCGTCGCAAGCTAGAAAAAGCCATTAAGAAACGCAAAGCCGAGGAGATGATCTGATGTACGTCATTGATCACGATCGTGCTGGCGGCTATTGGGGAGCCGTATATGTATTTACGGCCATCAAAGGATTACAAGTTGTGATCGATGGTCCGGTAGGCTGTGAGAATTTACCCGTTACCTCGGTGTTGCATTACACCGATGCTCTGCCACCGCATGAGTTACCGATCGTGGTTACTGGATTAGCTGAAGAGCAATTAGGTCGTGAGGGCACCGAAGGTTCGATGAAACGCGCGCACGCTACTTTGGATCCTGATTTGCCAGCGGTGGTTGTGACCGGATCAATTGCTGAGATGATTGGCGGCGGAGTTACTCCAGAAGGGACTGCGATTGCTCGCTTCTTACCGCGCACGATTGATGAAGACCAATGGCAGTGCGCTAACCGCGCCATGTATTGGTTGTGGTCGGAGTATGGCATTAAGAATGTGCCGGCACGTAAACCCCGTAAAGAAAAGGAGAAGCCCCGCGTCAATATTATTGGCCCTGCATATGGCACGTTTAATATGCCGAGCGATTTGGCGGAGATTCGTCGTCTGGTTCAAGGAATAGGTGCCGAGATCAATATGGTGTTTCCACTCGGTAGCCACTTAGCCGATGTATCCCGCTTGGTCGAAGCCGATGTCAATATTTGCATGTACCGTGAGTTTGGTCGCATGCTCTGCGAGGCTTTAGATCGCCCCTATTTACAAGCCCCCATTGGTCTGCATAGCACGACTAAGTTCTTGCGTAAATTGGGTGAGTTATTGGATCTTGATCCAGAACCATTTATTGAGCGCGAGAAGCACACCACGATTAAACCGATTTGGGATCTATGGCGCTCGGTGACCCAAGACTTTTTTGGTACAGCAAACTTTGCAATCGTTGCAAACGAGACCTACACGCGCGGGATCTCCCACTTCTTGAGTGAAGAGATGGGATTGCCCTGCAGCTTCGCCATTTCTCGTAAGCCTGGCCAGAAAACCGATAGTGAAGCGATTCGTCAATTAGTTAAAGAGAAAGCACCCTTAGTACTTTTTGGAAGTTACAACGAACGCATGTATTTAGCCGAAGCGGGTGGCAAGGGAATGTATATCCCCGCATCGTTTCCTGGGGCAATCATTCGACGCCATACCGGTACACCATTTATGGGATACGCCGGCGCAACCTATTTAATCCAAGAGTTTTGTAATGGACTCTTTGATGCTTTATTCCATATCTTGCCCTTGGGTACGGAGATGGATAAGGTTGATTCGACCTTAGCAAGAGGTCAAGCGGCCAATGCTTTCTTGTGGGATAGCGATGCCCAAACTATGGTCGCTAATTATGTTCAGAAGCAACCTGTGCTGGTACAGATCTCGGCCGCTAAGCAATTACGTGATCGCGTCGAGCGCGATACCGAATCCTCTGGAGAGGCGCGCGTAACCGCAGAGCGCGTTCGTCTTTCCTGTCCAGAGATTGTGCAAGAGAAAGTACCCAACCCGATATCGGAGAAAGTATGAGCATGACTACTTTCATCCATCCCCAATGTGGCAGTTCACTGCCATATGCCCTTGTCGCGCGGGCTTTGCGCGGTGCCAGCCGAAAGGCTAATTTTGAAGGAGGGATCTCGAATGAGTGATCAAAGAGGCTCTATTTCTGGTCTTACCGACGACGAGGCGAAAGAATTTCACCAGTTTTATGTCCAAGGTTTGGTCGGGTTTACTGCAATAGCGGTCATTGCTCACATTCTCGTGTGGGCTTGGCGTCCTTGGTTCTACTGAAATCGGAAGTAACAACGTAAAGGTAACGATATGAAAGATATCCATTTAAACCACTCGGTACAAGAGATCGTGAAGAACGATTCAATCACGTTCAAGACGATTTTTGTCTTGTGTTTTGTGGTGTGTTTTGTACTCGCACTCTTTACTGTGTTCCTACCAGTTCAGTGGAGATCCTGGTTACCAGGGTCCGAAGAGAAGTCAATGATCGACGGCGTAAGGTCTGCGGTTTATAGCTTTATGTCGTATTTAACTTAGGAGAAATACCATGTGGAGAGTTTGGAAAATATTTGATCCTATAAGGGTTCTAGTAGTTCAAGGAATCTTTTTATTTGGTTTGGCAGCAATGATCCATTTAATATTGCTTAGCACGGTAAGTTTTAATTGGTTTGATGGATTAAACCAAGCCGACTACATTAAGAAGACTGGCAATACTAGTGCAGCAAAGCCACCACCAGCACCCGCAACAAAGTAGTACCAGCTATCGTAATCATGGTTAATAAGACTTGATATTACATCAAGCCTTATTAACCAATTTTGGAGGGACAAAAAATGGCCATGCTTAGTTTTGAACGAAAGTACCGAGTGCGAGGGGGAACCCTGGTTGGCGGAGATTTATTCGACTTCTGGGTAGGCCCTCTTTATGTCGGATTTTTTGGTATCACCACTATCTTCTTTACCTTTTTAGGTACAGCACTCATTTTGTGGGGCGCATCGAATGGACCCACATGGAACTTGTGGCAAATTAATATTGCCCCACCCGATTTAAAGTATGGCTTGGCACCTGCACCACTGATGGAAGGTGGGCTTTGGCAGTTGATCACAATTTGCGCCTTAGGCGCATTTGGATCTTGGGCTTTACGTGAAGTCGAAATCTGTCGCAAATTAGGGATGGGCTTTCATGTGCCGTTTGCCTTCTCCGTCGCGATTTTTGCCTATTTCACGTTAGTTGTGATTCGTCCAGTATTAATGGGTGCCTGGGGTCATGGCTTTCCATATGGCATCTTGAGTCACCTCGACTGGGTATCGAACGTGGGCTATCAATATCTTCATTTTCATTACAACCCAGCGCATATGATTGCGATTACATTCTTTTTTACAACAACATTGGCCTTAGCAATGCATGGCGGTCTTGTTTTGTCCTCAGTTAATCCTCAAAAGGGAACTTTTGTAAAAACTCCTGAACATGAAGATAGTTTTTTTAGAGATTTAATTGGGTATTCAGTTGGAACATTAGGAATTCACCGCTTAGGATTATTTTTAGCACTATCAGCAGGATTTTGGAGCGCAGTATGTATTGTCATTAGTGGACCATTTTGGACTCGTGGTTGGCCAGAATGGTGGGGTTGGTGGTTAAACCTCCCCATTTGGTCATAAGAAGAATCGAGGAATAACGATATGGACTATCAAAATTTATTTACTCAGGTTCAGGTTGTTGCGGAACCACATCATGGCTCACCCCTTACTCCTAAAAAAGATGAGCGTGAGCGTACTGGCAAACCGTTCTTGGTTCACCTCTTTGGCCGTTTGGGAAATGCTCAAATTGGCCCAATTTATCTCGGAACAATCGGGGTCGCTTCCTTATTTTTTGGCATGATTGGCTTTCAGATTATTGGCTGGAATATGTTGGCCTCGGTGAACTGGGATCCAATCCAGTTCATTCGTCAACTATTTTGGTTATCACTTGATCCACCATTACCGAAGCATGGCTTGAGTTTAAATATGCCACTCGCTGAGGGTGGCTGGTGGATGATGGCTGGTGCATTCTTAACAGCCTCGATCTTGTTATGGTGGTGGAGAACGTATCGCCGTGCAATTGCATTAGGGTTGGGTACTCATATAGCTTGGGCATTCCTGTCAGCTATTTGGTTATTTTTAGTGCTTGGTTTCTTACGACCTCTTTTAGTGGGTAGTTGGAGCGAAGGCGTTCCTTTTGGTATCTTCTCGCACCTCGATTGGACCGCTGCATTCTCTTTGCGTTATGGTAATTTGTTTTACAACCCATTCCATATGCTCTCGATTGTGTTCCTTTATGGATCTGCACTTTTATTTGCCATGCATGGTGCAACCATCTTAGCGGTTGGTCGATATGGTGGTGAGCGCGAGATTGAACAAATTGTCGATCGCGGTACTGCATCAGAGCGTGCTGGATTATTTTGGAGATGGACCATGGGCTTTAATGCCACGATGGAATCCATTCACCGTTGGGCATGGTGGTTTGCAGTATTAACAACACTGACCGGTGGTATTGGAATTTTATTAACAGGTACCGTCGTTGATAACTGGTATCTGTGGGCAGTAAAGCACGGTGTTGCACCAGCCTATCCCGATGTCTACGGTATTCCTGTAGTTGATCCGGCACCAAACTTTGTGCCACCACCACCAGTAGCTAATTAAGGAGCACGACATGAACTCGATCAAACGTGTTTTAACCCTAGTTACTCTGGCAGGAGCAACCTTGATTTTATCTGCTTGTGAGCGACCACCTATCGATAGTGTTCAGTATGGGTATCGCGGTACAGGGATGGCTATGGTTTATAACCCACGTACCCTAAATGCTGAAGCCGAAAAGAATGTAGTACCGGCATCTACCCCTGCAGCTGAAGATGGACCTAAAGCAGGGGCAGTTTATAAGAACGTCAAAGTATTGGGTAATTTGAGTGTTGCCCAGTTCACCAACTTTATGGTCGCGATGACCAGTTGGATTGCCCCTGAGCAGGGTTGTGCGTATTGCCATAACGTCAATAATTTTGCCGAGGAGGGAATGTATACCAAAACAGTTTCTCGTAAGATGATTCAGATGACCCAACGTATTAACGTTGAATGGAAATCGCACGTCGCTGAAACTGGTGTTACCTGTTATACCTGCCACCGCGGAAACAATATTCCACAAAATGTTTGGTCGATTGATTCAACCAAACAGCAGGGTAGTGGATTCTTAACCGGCAAGAACGGTCAAAATACACCATCATCATCGGTTGGCGGGAGTGATTTACCGTATGATCCATTTACCCCGTACTTGTTAAAAGCGGAAAACATTCGCATGAATGGACCCACCGCATTGCCAACGGGAAATAAAAATAGCATTCAGGATACTGAAAAGGTATTTGGCTTGATGGTGCATATGTCGACCTCGTTGGGTGTGAACTGTGCCTATTGCCACAACACCCGCTCAATGCCAGAGTGGTCACAAAGTCCTCCGCAGCGAATGACTTCTTGGTATGGCATTCGTATGGTACGGGATCTTAACAATAACTATATGGTGCCGCTAACTGGCGTATTCCCAGCACATCGATTAGGACCTGAAGGCGATGTATTAAAAAATAATTGCACTACCTGTCACCAAGGAGCCTACAAACCCCTATACGGAGTTTCAATGCTCAAAGATTATCCATTCTTAACAGGCACGCCAGCACCACGCGCAACTCCAAAGCCTGCTGAGAAGAGTAATACTGTAGCGATGAAGTAAAGAATGATGCAACCGGTACTTATGGCGTCCTTAGAGGCGCCATTTTTTTCTAAATTGTGTCGCGATGCTTAAACGAACCTTCCTACCTAGTGATGATCGCCCGATCGCGGTGGTCATTGGGAGTGGTTTTGGTGGCCTAGCTGCAGCTATTCGGCTTTCGCATAAGGGGTATCGCGTCAAAGTATTCGAGAAGCTCGATAAACCGGGTGGTCGCGCTTATGTGCATGTGCGCGATGGCTACACCTTCGATGCTGGACCGACCATTATTACTGCTCCTTTTTTACTGGAAGAGTTGTGGGAGTTGTGTGGTGAGAAACTCGTAACTGATGTGGATCTGCGACTCATGGATCCGTTTTATCGAATTCGGTTTGACGATGGCAGTCATTTTGATTACACCGGTGATCTTAAGCGCATGCGTGATGAAGTTGCTAAATTCAGTCCGGCGGATGTACCTGGTTACGATCGATTTCTATCAGAGGCTGAGAAATGCTACCAATTGGGTTTTAAGGAACTTAGTAATGTTGCCTTTGACTCTCTAAGCGATTTATTCGAAGCGTTCCCATCGATGGTGAAGATGAGAGCCTGGGAAAGTATCTACACACTGGTTGCACGGCATCTAAAGAATGACAAGTTACGCCAGGTGATGAGTTTTCATCCATTATTAATTGGGGGAAACCCATTCTCGGTAACTGCGGTGTACTCGCTTATTAACTCCTTAGAGCGTAAACATGGCGTGTTCTCGGCCATGGGAGGCACAGGATCCTTAATTAAGGGATTAGTTCGCTTATTGGCTGATGTTGGCGTGGATGTGCAATGTAATCAGGAAGTGAAACGCATCGAGGTACGTGATGGCAAAGCCGTTGGAATCACACTAGCTGATGGTAATTTTGTACCCGCCGATATCGTGGTCTCCAATGCGGATGCCGCCTGGACCTATCAGAAATTAATCGAGCCCCAGCATCGCAAAGTTTGGACCGATCAAAAGGTGGTGCGGAGTAAATATTCGATGAGTTTATTTGTTTGGTACTTTGGGACCAAGCAGCAATACCCTGATGTGCCTCATCACATGATCTTATTAGGTAAGCGCTATCGCGAGTTGCTAGAAGATATCTTCAAGCGTAAGGTGCTGGCAAAGGATTTCAGTCTATATCTGCACCGACCAACCGCGACCGATCCGAGTCTTGCGCCAGTTGGTCACGACACATTTTATGTACTCTCACCTGTGCCAAATTTAGATAGTGGTACTAACTGGCAAGAGACTGCCGAGCCTTATCGACAAGCAATTGCAGAGTATTTGGATCAATCGGTATTGCCCGGTCTTGAAAAGCACGTCACTACCTCGTTTTGCACAACCCCGCAGGATTTTCAGGATCGACTGTTGTCGGTCAAGGGTGCAGCTTTTGGTTTTGAACCACTCTTATTACAAAGCGCTTGGTTTAGACCCCATAACCGTAGTGAAGATGTCAAAGGACTTTATATGGTTGGCGCAGGTACCCATCCCGGCGCCGGAATACCTGGGGTTCTCTCATCAGCTAAGGCATTAATGTCGGTGGTTCCGCATCCGATTAATGTGGCTAAAGGGTATGCACAATGAATCGTAGCTCCAAGCGCTTTGATGAGGATCTCAATGAATGCGTAGAAACCATGCGCAATGGATCAAGATCCTTCTTTGCTGCCTCACGCGTATTACCGAGTCGTGTGCGCGATCCCGCTACAGCTCTCTACGCGTTTTGCCGGATCACCGATGATATTGCTGATGCCGCAGACGCAACTGAGCAATCCATCATCACGCTTCAAGAGCGATTGGATGCCATCTATCTAGATCAACCCATTGATGAAGCGGCAGATCGGGCTTTGGCAGAAGTCGTGCGTGCCTTTGATATTCCAAAAGAGTTACCACTCGCACTAATTGAGGGGTATACCTGGGATACGCAACACCGAACTTACGAAACCTTTGATGAGTTACTCGATTACTGCTCACGAGTTGCAGGCACGGTTGGTGTCATGATGTGTTTGATCATGGGAAAACGTGAGCCAGAGACTGTCGCGCGCGCCTGTGAGCTCGGACTCGCTATGCAATTAACCAACATTGCTCGTGATGTCGGTGAAGATGCGATGAACGGCCGGATCTATTTACCCATTGAGTGGATGCGGGAAGAGGGGCTCGATCCCGATGAGTGGTTAGCAAACCCACAATTTAGTGAAGCAATTTCTCGCGTCGTGGCGAGGCTACTCAAGGCAGCTGATAAACTCTATATCCAAGCAGAGATCGGAATTAGTGACTTGCCGTGGGACTGCCGCCCAGCGATTGCTGCAGCACGTCTCATTTATGCGGAGATTGGTCGTGAGATCGAGCGTTTAAACCTGGATTCTGTATCAGTTCGGGCCGTAGTTTCGAAGCAGCGCAAACTCGTCTTATTAACCCATGCAACATCGGCCATTATTGCGAAGTTCTCGATCCGACGCTTTAACCCACAAGCGCATCCATCGATTCAGTTTTTAATTGAGGCAGTGAATAAAACTCCGCACATTCGTCATTACGGTGGAACGATCCACGAGAGACTTACATGGGTTGTTGACCTGCTCGAGCGCGTTGAGGAGCGAAAGCGAGAGGCAGAAATGACCGTGGCCGATCGTTTTATTCAACCACTTCGTTAACCACGAACTAATTACCTCACCCTAGGCATCCGCCATGGCAACATAAACTGTACGGCCCACGATGAGAACCTGGGTACATTGAGCGTCTCATGAAATGAAGTGACCCGCTCTCCAAGTAGTTCGCTGCTAAGAACTGAGCGTGCATAAAAAGGCGTATCTTCCAGAGTTTCTAATATAGTTAGTTGGGCATCCTTGGGGTTGCGCATTTGCCTCTGAATTCGCCAACCTGTTTTGGGGAGAGCTTGGCGAGGAGGAGGGTCAATGTGCTCAATGCGACCATCGGGAGTAAAAATCAGCCCCAATACTCGTTCTACTCTATTACGCTGGCGTACGTCATAGATGACTGCGGTACGCGCTCCACTTAACTGAGCGCGCGACCAATCCCAATCTTTAAAGGGAATCGCAATCGGCTCATCCCCCTCATTGGAATCAAAATACGCATTCCCCTGCCAATTGATTTTGGGAGACTTTAGCTCAACTTCGATGCGCGCAGCAGGAGCTAAGGGTCCCCAACGATGCTTGTGTTGATCATCGAGGTGCGTCGAGAAATTAAATAATTGCTTAGGATATAACTTAAAGTGGCCAACGACACGCTGACCAAAGGGAATGGCCCGCTCCACAAAATCAACCCGTAGATGATCACTATTCCAATGCAAGCTACTAGGCCCAATCACAAAATCGGTTTGATTGCGAGAAATACTCGCTGCACTTCGCTCGGTCATGGTCCAACGTTTATTACCCGGACTGTAGATCGCTAAATTAATCGCACAGTGGTTCTCTGGGTTGACATGGGCATTACGACGGCGCGCTAAAGCATAGTAGGGAGAGAACACGCTCCCTACAAACGCAATCATGACCAAACCATGCTGGCCATCATCACTTAAGGCATCGACGTACCACCAGAGATAAGCGCCCGACCCGACCGCTTGGTCAAACCGAGGTGACCCATCAGGGTTGCGGCCGCCATACGACCCGATAGAGCTGCCATGGGTACTCCCGCTCCCGGATGTGCGCTGCCCCCCGCTAGATAAAGACCCGGTATTGCTGTTTGAGCTGCTGGCCGTCGAAAGGTATCCATCCAGCCGTGATTGGCTTGGCCATAAAGAGCCCCACCCGTTGCTGGAAAGAGGCGATGAAAGTCCTGTGGCGTCGTGCGCGTCACTGTTGCATCCGCTAAAGAGAGATGGAGGCCACAATGTTCGAGCAGGGAAAGGGATTTTTCTTGACATGATTCAATCTCAGATAAAGTAGGTTGTTGATGATCACCAGTGGCTGGCGCGTTGACTAAACACAAGAGTCGCTCTCCAGCTAGATGCGAAATGTGGGTATCGGTTTGATCTTGGGCGCAAATATAGACGGTGGGTTTCTGTGGCAAACGCTTGCGGTAGAAAATATCCGTGAACTCACTATCGTAGTCTGAGTCAAAGAATACGTTATGCCGAATTAGAGGAAAACCTTGTGGCTTTGCGAACATTGACCAGGTTATCGCAGAGAGCGACCGGGTAGTTTGGGTAATTGGGGAGGCGTGACGATTGACCTCACCCAACAAGCCAGTTTGCAGAGCCATCGCATCACCATTAAAGATGACCGCTTGCGTTTGAATGGCCTCGCCATTACTCAAGCGCACTCCCGAGACCTTGCGATTATGTTGTGTGATCTCATCACAGTTCACTCCACAAATAAAGCGTACTCCTTTAGCATGTGCCAAATCGGTAAGTGCTTGCGTAATGGCAATCATGCCGCCTTGCACAGCCCACACTCCTTGCATTTCCACATCGGCGATCAGCATCAAGGTTGCAGGCGCCTGAAAAGGTGAGGAGCCACAGTAGGTGGCATAGCGACCAAAGAGCTGATGCAAGCGAGGGTCTTTTAAGTAACGACCTAAACTCTTCCAAAGATCATTGAATAAACCAATCTCATAAAGTGCTTTCGAGCCAGTCGGTCCCAAATCGCTCATCATGCCCATCATGGTGGGGCGTTGCGATAACATGTATGGCTTCTCTAAGGCGCGATAGAGTTTGCGTGTTTGTTCGCAAAATTCACTAAAGCGTCTAGCTTCCGCAGCACCGGCAAAATCCTCAATCGCTTTGGCAGATTCATCGCGATTGGCAAAAAGATCCAAGCGCTCGGATTTACTCCATGCATGGCGAGCTAATATTTTTAAAGGTTCAATCTTTAATACATCGTCAAGTTGTGAGCCTGCGTTGGCAAAAATGCCATCAAAGACCCAACGCATGGTAAATACCGTTGGTCCAGAATCAACCCCATGACCAGCGCAGTTGATTTGTCGGATCTTGCCCCCAAGGTTTTGTTCTTTCTCAACCACGATGACTTCAAGACCTGCACAAGCGAGCTCAAGAGCGCTTACTAGGCCACCGATGCCCCCACCGATCACTACAACTGGTTGATTGCCAAGGGATTTAGGCAAGTGCTCTTCCTTTCCACGTCCCGGTTGCATCAAATGGTTGAAAACGTACAAACATCGATTCAGAAAAGTATTGTCCTTGCATTGCTGATTTGATCGCTGCCAAATGAGCACCAGAGCGAGCATACGCATCCATGGCGGCTTGCGATTCCCAGATCGTAAATGTGGCCTGTCGAAGGATTGGCGCTTCTCCAACACCTGCAGAGATCAGGCAACCATCGGTATGCAATAAATCAACTTCAGCAGGCGGTGCCTTGGTCCAAAACGATACTGCTTTTGAGGGCTTAATCGATGCGCGCGTGAGCGAAGCAATGGGTCCCGTGCTTGGTGGATCAATGGATTCACTTAATTGATGTCCAGACCATCGACCTTTGACGGAGTAGGCACGAAGTTTGACGGTAAATAGTTCAAGAGCATGTCTTTGATACCACTTGAGTAAAGGGGACTCGCAAATAAATGCATTTGCATGCTCTAAAGAATCAAAGAGACTAAATAGACCTTGATGAGTCCCACTCGGGCTCACAGAGAACCCCGCATTTTTACCAGACCCCATGTGCTTTTGTAAGACTAAGCCTTTGGGTCGATAAGTACTAAATCGATTAAACATGAGCCGGGTAATACCAGCGAGTTTGGCTTGCGGTTGGATGCTAACCAAGCTCATGATCGCCACCTGTGATGACATCTTATTCCTCGATGTCGCTATCTTTGCTTTGATCGCTCAGATTGTATTTACGTAATTTAATGTAGAGACTTTGCCGTGACAAGCCCAACATCTCAGAGGCCGAGACGCGATTACCACGCGTCAGATCGAGCGCAGCTTTAATGCAAAGCTGCTCAATCAAATCAGTGGTCTCATTAATAATTTCTTTTAGGGGTAAACGCCCAACCAGTTGCGTGAGTTCCTCGCTCGAACGGGTAATGGATTCATCAGGTTGAATTTTCGAGCGAATTCGTGAACCTACCTCGCGAATCGTAAATCCTAAACAGGAATGCGGGTAAGAGACTGATACAGCGGAGATCTCAACCGGATGTAGGGTACCAAAGGAATCACGAATCGATGTCGCAAATAATTTAATCGACCCTTTTTCTTGAAGATTAGAGAGCATGACACGTAAATCAACACTCGAGCGTTCTAGCCAGCGCTCGAGGGGCTCATTTAAGATTTGATCGAGCTTATCCGCCATGACTAAGCGTAAGAACGTTTGATTGGCCGTTAATATTTTTCCTGCCGAATTCGTCACGATAAATCCATCGGGTGCATTTTCGAGGGCTTGGATGACCAGCGACTGGGCTCCAGCATCTTGACGATCAACAAATTCACCAGAGCGCTTAATTGTGATTAATAGTAGGGATTGATTTTCATTACGAAATGGCGCAGTAGATAAAAATGCTTCTTGACCATTCAGTAATTTGGTATTTAAATCAGCGGCGGTGCTAGTATAGGCAACCTTACTCAATAAAGATTGCGCCTGAATCCGATCACCCTTGGCGAAATAATCAATCAGGGAGCGGCCATTTAGTTTTTTGATGGACTCACTTAATAAATCAGCAGCACGTGGATTGGCCTCAACGATTTTGAAGGTGTTCGCATCAAGAACAAGTACGGCCTCTGAGGCCATTTCAAATAAAACCCGATAACGGGTTTCGAGTTGGCGTAAGCGGGTGTAATCCTGCTCAATCGCTTGCTGAGCATCGACTAAGCGTTGTTGTAAAAGAGAGATCTCGCGCAAATCCCTAGCGAGCGCAATGATTTGACCCGAACTGCCGATTTTTAGTGTTGCGCAGAGTAGGGGTAAATCACTCGCCCCCGGCATCGGAACATTAATTTGCCGAAAGCGTGAGAGCGATGATTCATTGGCATCTGTTAAAAGCGCCTGAATCTTCGGACGACTCTCTACCGTGACCATATCAGTCCAGGATTTACCAACCCAGTTTTCTAAATTGGGACTTCGTAGATCCGGGTTACCAAAGGCAATACTCTGAATCACACCCGCTGAATTGAGCGTCAGTGAGATGTCTGCCGAGGCCTCGACGAGATTAGCAATCTCATCGGGGTTTAACTGCCCAAAAGTGTGGGCGGTGCTGGCAATATTAGTCACGGGCTTAATTTTTTATTGATTTTTCTTAAACACGCGATCTTAAGATATTCTCTGCGGCAATAACGGCATCTGGGGCGCTCAAGGTGCAGATATCAGCATTACACTGATTCATTAAATCCGGCTTGGCATTAAAGAGCGCACCTCCGGCCATAATCCCGATTTGCGAGTTAGCCGAACATTGACGGATTTCTTTGACTAATTCCTGCATAGCATCCCATTGCAGCTCATATGAAATCGAGATTCCGACAATATCAAATGCTTGCTCACGACATAGCGAGAGGATTTCTTCGCTGGAGGGGTTAGCTACCGTTGTGACATTCCAGCCTGCTTGAATAAAGAATTCGCTTAGCATCAACACCCCCATGGTGTGTTGGGAGTGGGGCATTGCAAACAACAACGCTTTTCCTGAGAGGGTTTTGTGCTGATTTTCGATATTACGAAAATCGGGACTGAGTTCTTGTATGAGTCGCTGAACTCGACCAAGGGCAAGGGTCACTGTTGTAAAGCTTTGCTCATCCAGTTCCCAATAACAGCCTAAGCGTCTAGCGGCAGGGGCAATTAAGTCGAGATAAATTTCATTTAAATTTCGCCCCTCGAGGCGCAACGCTTGAATATAACCAAGGCAAATATCGTTGGTGCTATGGATGAGTAGTTCAGCGAAATGTTTTACCTCATCGCTAGAGATTGTCGTTCCCCGATGGCCCGAATCGATCTCGGGACGATTTTGACCATGCTGCATGAGGAGGCGGGGAATAATTTGTGCCTCTATGGTTTTATGAAGCAAATTGGAGAGTTCATGGGACGTCGGCGCATGAACTTTTTTGGAAATTGGGGTGCTGGAGTATGAATTCTTGGGCCATGATCGGCGTTCCTTGCCTTCTTGTGATTGATTACCGTCTCTCGGTAGATTAAGTTGATCCACTGTTTACCCCTAAGCCATTTGCTAATGTTGCGATGCAATATTTATTTCACTCAATGCACCTTTTTTCAGTCATTTCTCTACAGAAAGTACTTAAAACAAAGGCTAATTTGGGCCAAAAACCTTCCTTTTTTGACCCGTTTCCATAAGGTTTACCACTAGGAGGCTAAACTGTCAAAATAATTTGACACTTATAAGGGTTTATTCCTAGATTTGTCTACATAAAAAAGCGTAAACTTGAGTTTACATATTTATATAGGAGCCAGGCTGCGTAAGGAAAAAAGCACATGGCAAGTCAAATTCACCCCCTTTATACACCCGAAGAACGAATCCGACGTGATCGCTCGAAATGGACATTGGTTCAGGGAATCTTGGCGCCAGTGCAATTTGTCATTTTCTTAGTGAGTCTGAATTTCGTAATTCGATTTCTAATCACGGGTCAGGGCGAGTTTGCCGCCAATGTCTCGATTGTGATCAAGACCTTGATTCTTTACACAATCATGATCACGGGTAGCATTTGGGAAAAAGAGGTGTTCGGCAAGTACCTTTTTGCCCCAGCTTTTTACTGGGAAGACGTATTTAGCATGCTGGTTTTAGCATTGCACACCGCTTACTTAATCGCATTAACGTTTGGGTTTTTAGAGCCTCGCGCACTGATGGCATTGGCGTTATCGGCCTATTTGGCCTACGTGATTAATGCCGCTCAGTTTCTATGGAAGTTACGTCAGGCCCGCTTGGAAGAGTCAAGCCAACGAACAGAACAGGTGATGGCATGAATCGTGTCATTCCTTTGCAGCCCACAACCGATACGTGCGACTCGTCAGACCGTGCAATCCTTAAAGAGCGTGGTCAACGCGAAGTATTTTGTGGCTTAACCGGCATCATTTGGCTGCATCGCAAAATCCAGGATGCTTTTTTTTTAGTGGTTGGTTCGCGCACCTGCGCACACTTGGTGCAATCTGCGGCAGGTGTGATGATTTTTGCTGAGCCTCGTTTTGCTACGGCCATTATTGATGATCATGATTTGGCAGGCTTAGCTGATGTCAATGAGGAACTCGATCGGGTGGTCGATCAGCTCCTCACTCGCAGACCCGATATCAAGATGCTCTTCTTGGTTGGCTCATGCCCATCCGAGGTCATCAAATTGGATCTCTCACGCGCTGCTGAGCGTTTAAGCAAAACATACACACCACGCGTACGAATCCTTAACTACTCGGGTAGTGGGATTGAAACTACCTTCACTCAAGGTGAGGATGCTTGCCTTGCGGCGCTTGCCAAAGAGATTCCGCAACATGCAAAGCTGCATCCGACAGAAAGGGAAGTAGACCTCTTAATCGTTGGTTGCTTGGCCGATATTGTTGAGGATCAGTTCTCCCGAATCTTTAATGAGCTGGGGATTGAGTCGTATGCATTCTTTCCACCAAGACGATCGGGTGATATTCCGCGCCTTGGCCCGAATACCCGGTACTTGCTGGTGCAACCCTTTTTAACGGATACCGCTCGTGTTCTTGATGATATGGGCGCCAAACGAATTCCAGCGCCATTCCCACTCGGTGTTAAAGGGACAGAGGCGTGGTTTGCTGCCGCAGCTAAAGTATTTGGAATTGATCCAAATCGTGTTGAGACAGTCATTGCACCGAAGCGTCAGCGTGCAAACCTGGCGCTCGAGCGCCAACGCGAAGTGCTCAACGGACGTTCAATCTTTTTCTTTCCAGACTCGCAATTAGAAATTCCGCTAGCTCGATTCTTGCACCGCGAACTGGGGATGCAGTTGACTGAAATCGGGATGCCTTATATCCATCGACAACATCTAGCAGAGGAACTGGCCTTACTACCAACCGAAGTGAGCTTATCCGAAGGGCAGGATGTGGAGAAGCAATTGGATCGCTGCCGCAGTTACCGCCCCGATATGGTGGTTTGTGGCTTGGGTTTAGCAAATCCCCTTGAAGCTGAGGG
>Ga0194130_10005299_pt1 | contig 15626 bp, 11 predicted proteins | sample TA2KigsurfametaG_FD_160084 | JGI IMG/M metagenome (GOLD analysis project Ga0194130, IMG submission 160084) | Freshwater microbial communities from Lake Tanganyika, Tanzania - TA2015050 Kigoma 12 surface | ecosystem: Environmental > Aquatic > Freshwater > Lake | place: Tanzania: Lake Tanganyika... | reverse complement strand
CCAAGCTTTATCTAAAATTATCGATCAAAAAATTAGTGATACTTATAAAAAAAATCTTCACGAGAAAAAAATTAATTTGGACGATCTTTACATTAAATTTATTAAACTTGCCGAATATAAAATTGCTGAAATCAATAGATCGCAATGCGGTGTTGTTGGCATTATCACCAACAATAGTTTTCTTGATGGGGTTACCCATCGTAAAATGCGTGAAAGTTTATATAATTCTTTCGATGAAATTTATATTTTAAACCTTCATGGCAATGCACGGAAAAAAGAAAATGACCAAAATGTTTTTGACATTATGGTGGGGGTAAAGATACGTCATTTCGATGGTCATGAAAATTTGGGTATTTGTTTTGAAAGAAATAAAATTGAAAAAAATTTTCAACATTGCTTTGTTGTCGATAAAATTATTTCGCGAGATTTATTTTGTTCTATGACATACATCGCCCCGCTCTATCTCTATCAAAAAAATAATCCTGATGATTTGTTGTTTGATTCAAGTAAAAATACTATCATTAAAATTCCAAACTTTACGCCACAATTTCAACAATTTTACTCGCAACTAAATTTTGCGTCAAAGCCAAGCCCCGAGCACATTATGGCCTATATTTATGCCATTTTACATTGCCCACTTTATCGACAAAAATATTTAGAATTTTTAAAAACCGATTTTCCAGCCATTGCTTTTACTCAAAATGAAAAGATTTTTTATGATTATCAAAATTTGGGGCAAAAATTAATTGATTTTCATCTTTTAAAAAATCTACCCGATGATAGAGAAATAAAGGTTAGTTTTGATTTTGAAATTAATAATTCATGCGAAATTTTTATTGAGCAAAAAACTCCTCCAACTCCGACCTCGCATAAATTAATTTTACAAACAAATGCTAAAAAACTTATAAATTTTGAAGGTTTTGCAAAAGAAATTTATGATTTTGAAATTGGTTCATATCGCCCAATTGATAAATGGCTTACTTATCGAATAAACGACCAAGTTGCTCTTAATTTAAGCGATATTGAGCATTTGAAAAATATGATTATTGCCATCAAAAATACGCAAATTGTTATGAATAAAATTGCTGATTTAAACCAAGCTTATTTAAGTCGATAATTTTAGCTATTAATACAACAAAAAACCTTGCATGTTTGTTTCGAAAAACATGCAAGGTTTATAGATTTTGAGAGTTTTTAATTTACGCTTTTTTGGCTTTGATTTCTTCGGCAACATGCGCTGGAACTGGCTCATATGAATCAAATTCCATGCTATAACTAGCACGACCTTGGGATAGAGAGCGCAAACTGTTAACATAACCAAACATTGAAGCTAATGGCACCCGAGCAGTAATTACTTGCGTAACATCGCGGGCTTCAACATTTTGAATTTGTCCGCGACGTGAGTTGATATCACCAATAACATCACCCATATAGTCTTCTGGAGTTACAACTTCAACTTTCATAATTGGCTCAAGTATTATTGCGCCAGCTTTTCCCATGGCTTCACGAAATGCCGAACGAGCAGCAATTTCAAAAGCCAGAACACTTGAATCAACATCGTGATAAGCGCCATCAATTAAGCGCGCTTTGAGGCGCACAACTGGATAACCTGCTAAAATACCAGTTTCTTTGGCGGATTCTAAACCTTTTTCAACCCCTGGGATATATTCTTTTGGAACGCGTCCACCAACAATTTCGCTTTCAAAAATGAAATTTTCTTTTTCATCAATCGGCAAAGGTTCAAAAATAATTTTAACTTTTGCAAATTGACCCGCACCTCCCGATTGTTTTTTATGAGTATAATCAATCTCGGTCGATTTTGTAATGGCCTCGCGGTAAGCAACTTTTGGCTGACCGATATTGGCATCAACTTTGAATTCACGCTTCATGCGGTCGACAATGATTTCTAGGTGCAATTCACCCATACCTTTAAGAATGGTTTGGCCAGACTCTTTGTCTGATTCGATTCTGAGAGATGGATCTTCAGAAGCTAGGCGCGATAAAGCCATACCCATTTTTTCTTGATCGGCTGTAGATTTTGGTTCAACCGAAACCTCAATAACCGGTTCTGGGAAAATCATTCTTTCGAGAACGATTTCATTATCCGATTCAACAAGTGTATCACCTGTAGTAGTAGCTTTTAGTCCGGCAAGAGCAACAATATCGCCAGCATGGGCTTCTTTGATATCTTCACGATTATTGGCGTGCATTAATAAAATACGACCAATTCTTTCTTTGTTGCCATTTTTGGTAGTATTTATTGCGCCAGTTCCACCAACAAGAGTGCCGGAGTAGATTCTAACGAATGTTAAAGAGCCAACAAAAGGATCGGTCATGATTTTAAATGCCAAGCCAGCAAATTTTTTATTATCGCAATTAATGACAATCGCTTCATCATTTTTTAAATTAATTGCCGGAATTTCTTTAATATCTTTTGGGCTTGGAAGGTAGTCAACAACTGCATCAAGTAAAGTTTGTACACCTTTGTTTTTAAAGGCAGTACCATTAATTACTGGTACGAATGCGCCAGAAATTGTGGCTTTACGAATACATTCTTTAAGAGTTTCTTCGCTAATTTCTTCACCACTTAAATATTTTTCCATCAAGGCATCATCTTGTTCAACCGCAGCTTCTAAAAGCTGTTCGCGGTATTGCTTAGCTTTGTCAAGTAAATCAGCAGGAATTTCTTCGTGAACATAATCAGCGCCCATAGTTTCATCTTTCCAGACAACCGCTTTCATCTTAACAAGGTCAATCAACCCACCATAATTTTCGGCTTCATTAATTGGCAATTGAATTGGTATTGGACGAGCTCCAAGACGAGTTTTCATCATCTCAACACAACGATAAAAATTGGCTCCAATTCTGTCCATTTTATTGACAAAACATATTCTTGGAACTTTATATTTGTTAGCTTGACGCCACACTGTTTCTGATTGAGGCTCAACACCTGCAACAGAATCAAACACAGCAACAGCGCCATCAAGAACACGGAGTGAGCGCTCGACTTCAATTGTAAAATCTACGTGTCCAGGGGTATCGATAATATTAATGCGATGATTTTTCCAAAAACATGTTGTGGCAGCCGAAGTGATTGTAATGCCCCTTTCTTGCTCTTGTTCCATCCAATCCATTGTGGCCGCTCCATCATGCACTTCGCCAATTTTATGAGATTTCCCAGTGTAAAAAAGGATTCTTTCTGTAGTTGTTGTTTTGCCAGCATCGATGTGGGCCATAATGCCAATATTACGATATTTTTCTATTTCAATTTGTCGTGCCATAAGAGAGCGTTTTAGGTTAATTTGTAGAAATTTTATAAGGAAGTTTACTTATAAATTTGAGCCAATTTTCAACAATTAAGTATTTGAGAAATTCTTATTTGTGTTTTTTGCAAAGGCCGAGGATCATAAAAAAAAATTTCTAATTGACAACCTTTTTTTAATGAAGTTTTAAGGCTTATGCTGGGTTTTAGAAAAAATAAAATATCTATTTTTGCAAAATCAAATTTCAAAAAAATTCTTTTAAGAATACGAAATATTGATATAAAATTTTTATAGATTATCTATAATTATTATCTCCAAACATTATTGTTCTCACACTGCACGATGAGGCTTCGCAATTTAAATTAGATTTTGTGGATATTGAATAAATTCTTCACAAAGTAAATTACTAAAACTGAAAATAACTTTTGGTTTTGCTAAATATATTTTAAGTAAAATAACCAATATTTACGTTAAAAAAAGTAATTGTTAGATCAATGGCACCAAAATCAGAAAAACTTTTCTTACCGCGTTAGCTTTAATATTTATTTTATAAAATGGTTTTTTGATTTATAAGATTTGCAAATAATGAAAGTTTCTCATTAATTTGAAAAATATAACGGACATTATAAATGCTTGTCGCAATCTATAAAAATTTTCATTTAAAAGTTTTGGATAATCGATTTCAGCGAGATTTATAGAGCTTCTATTATCAATTTATGAATATTTTTTATAAACTAAGTATTATTTTTGCATATTTCAAAGAAAAACATATCGGCTCTCTATTTTAATTTAGAGTGATTATCTGATATGCAACATAGTAATTTTGATGGATAGGTTATCGAGAGATATGGGGCAAAAGTTTTAGCAATGCCAATTTTGGCACTAGTCGGGGAAATAGTTTAACAAATACTTTCTTAAAAGTTGCGAACATTAATCACTTATTAGGTTTGATAATGAAGCTAAGTTGGGTTTAGATTCAACGAAATTTGTTTATGATTTTTAAAAGAACTTAGTCTATTACCAGCGATAATGAGCAAAAGCTTTATTGGCTTCAGCCATTTTGAAAACTTCTTCTTTTTTCTTAGCTGCCCAACCTTTGTTTTCAAGAGACTCTAAGATAACCGTTACTACTTTGTTGGAGAGTTTTTTACCTTTGATATTTTCGATTGAAATTTTAAGCCATTTGAGAGCAAGAGCTGAACCTCTTCGAGCCGAAACTTCGACAGGTATTTGATAAGTCGCACCACCAATTCTACGAGATCTAACTTCAATTTTGGGAGTTATAACTTCAAGAGCTTCTTTAAAGATTTCAACTGGATTTTTTTTAAGTTTTTTTTCTAAATCTTCAAACGCTTGATATATTGCTTTTTCAACAACTGACTTCTTGCCGTCATTCATAAGTCTATTAACAAATCTTGAAACGATAACTTCGTTATATTTAGCGTCGGGGAAGATTTTTCTAATTTTTGCCGCTCTTCTTCTCATAGTTTTTTAAATTTTTTAGTTTGTGATTTTATTTGAGTTTTATTTATTTAGGTTTTTGCGCGCCATATTTTGAACGAGCTTGCTTTCTATTTTTAACACCTTGAGTATCGAGAGAACCACGCACAATATGATAACGAACACCAGGTAAGTCTTTAACACGCCCACCGCGAATAGCAACAACTGAGTGCTCTTGAAGATTATGACCTTCACCCGGAATGTAGGCAATTACCTCAAAGCCATTGGTTAGTTTAACACGAGCAACTTTACGCAAAGCCGAGTTAGGTTTTTTTGGTGTGGTAGTATATACACGAGTACAAACTCCTCTTTTCTGAGGACATGCCTTCATAGCAGGAACTTTATTTTTGGTAACCTGTTTAATTCTAGGTTTTCTGATTAACTGATTTATAGTTGGCATAATTGAATTTATTTTTTTGATTAGGTTTATAAACTTAAAGCAATTATAAAAAACCTAATGATATATCTCTTAAAAAAACATAACAAGGCCTTCAATACCAAGGTTTCTTATCTATTTTGAATCTTGAAATTATTTATTTATGCAAATTTAAGGGGCTGTATTTTTAATGAGAATAAATTTTTAGTCAATAAGAATTTCTCAGTGATAAAAACTAATTTTAACACTGAGAAAATTTTTATAATAATTTAGTTACTTACAAAACCTCAGCATGATGCTCAAGATATTCAGCAACACCTTTTGAATTAGCTTTCATACCCTTTTTACCTTTATTCCAATTGGCAGGACAAACTTCACCGTTTTCTTGAAAAAATTTTAAAGCATCAATCATTCTGATAGTTTCTTCAACATTTCTGCCAAGCGGGAGATCGTTGACTAATTGATGCCTAACAATTCCTTGTTGATCAATTAAAAAAGTTCCGCGCAATGCAACAGCTTCACCAGTTAAAACATCGTAATCTCTTGCGATTTGTTTAGTTAAATCTGAAACTAATGGGTACTGAATATTGCCAATTCCACCTTTTTTTACTTCAGTGTTTTTCCATGCTAGGTGAGTATATTTAGAATCTACCGATATACCAATTACTTCGGCGCCTCTTTCTTGAAAATCTTTAATCCGATTCGCAAAAGCTATAATTTCAGAAGGGCATACAAATGTAAAGTCGAGAGGGTAGAAAAATAATATTCCGATTCGACCCTTGATATAAGAATGAAGATTAAAGTTATCATCAATTTCATTATTTTGCATAATTGCTGATGCTGTGAAATCTGGAGCTTTTTTTCCGACAAGAACTGACATATTTTTATAATTTAAGGTTAAATTGAAATTTTAGGTTAAATTGAAATTTTATTTTTGGAAGTTTCTCAAACTATAATTTTTTTATGAAAAAAAATCAAATAGTCTTTTAAAAAAGTCTAAAAAAATTTTGCATCTTAAAAAATACTAAACACAATATAGAGTGTTATTTTATAAAAAAATATACAACATATTGTTACTAATAAGTTTTCGTAAAAATTTTAAATTACTAAATTTATGTCACTAATAGATTCAAAACCAGTATACAAACCATTCAATTATCCATGGGCCTACGACGCATGGTTAAAGCAACAGCAAATCCATTGGCTTCCTGAAGAAGTGCCATTAGCCGATGATGTTCGGGATTGGAAGCACAATTTAACCGCTAGTGAAAAAAATTTACTTACGCAGATTTTTCGCTTTTTTACTCAGGCCGATATTGAGGTTAACAATTGCTATATGAAGCATTATTCCAAAGTATTCAAACCCACTGAAGTTCAAATGATGCTTTCGGCTTTTTCTAATATGGAAACTGTTCACATAGCAGCTTATTCCCATCTTCTCGATACAATTGGCATGCCAGAAACTGAATATCAGGCATTCATGAAATACAAAGAAATGAAAGATAAATACGACTACATGCACAAATTTGGCACCAAAACCAAAAAAGATATTGCCATAACACTTGCAGCTTTCGGTGGATTTACCGAAGGTCTTCAACTTTTTGCCTCATTCGCTATTTTATTAAATTTTCAAAGATTTGGGAAAATGAAGGGTATGGGCCAAATTGTTGCTTGGTCTGTTCGCGATGAGTCCCTTCATACTGCCTCAATCATAAAATTATTTCGAACTTTTGTCCAAGAAAACCCTGAAGTTTGGGATGAAGAATTAAAAGGCCATCTATACGAAGCCTGCGCCACAATCGTTCACTTCGAAGATGCTTTCATTGACCTAGCTTTTGAAATGGGCAATATTGAAGGCTTAACCGCCAGAGAAGTTAAAAGATATATTCGTTATATTGCTGATCGTCGCCTCAATCAATTGGGTTTAAAAGATATTTATATGATTGATATAAATCCTTTGCCATGGCTTGATGAGATTCTCAACGGAGTAGAACATACGAATTTTTTTGAAAACAGGGTTACCGAATATAGCAAAGCTTCAACTACCGGTACTTGGGAAGATGTCTTTAGTGATATCGATAAAGATCGCGAAAAAATGCTAGAAATTTAATTTAATAATTACGGATTCAATTCTGATATTGCAAATCAACGAATCTTGTCTATTTTTAAAAAATCTTCGTGATTAATTTCTAGCACTAAAATGACAAAAACACATTTTTTTTACCTAAAATTCAAATCCTATTTTTACGTTTTTTTATGTGTTTTTGTACCAATATACTTCATTAATCCAACCAGCACTTTAGCCACTCCATCACGCAATATTACAGTATTTGCCGAACCAAATATTGCATCAGCCTTATCAAAAATTGCTCGCAATTTTTCACAAAAAAACAATGTTATTGTTTCGATAAATTTTAACTCGGCCTTCGATCTTCTTGGTGAAATTGACCAAGGAGCACCAGCCAATGTTTTTATTTCGGCTCACCCTCAAATAATTGAAAATCTTCGCCAAAAAGGCTTGGTTGATGTTTACAATATCGCCTATATTGCCACCGATATTTTAACTTTATGCACCTCGAAAAACAACAACCACTTCCCGATTAGCTTACTTAAAAAAAATATCACTTTTGAAGAATCTCTAAAAATAATTGATGAAAATAAATTAAATTTAATTATCGAACACGAAGGAATTTCTTCTGGCTTTCACGGTAAAAAAATCATCCATGATCTCTCTTTAGCCAATATTAAACTTTTCACCAAGTTACCCGAAGACAAGTCGTCTTTAGTTCGTGATATTGAAAATAACAAAGACACCTACGGAATAGTATTTTCAAGTCAGTTGCATAAAAATAACAATTTACGCTCTTTATCAACCCAAAAAGACAAAAATATTTTTTATCAAGCGTTTGTTATTGCGGGAGAAAATATGGATGTTGCGCGTGAATTTTTAAATTTTCTTAAAAACCAAAATTCTAAAAATATCCTTAGAGAAAGTGGATTATTGGTAGAATAAATTCAACAAAATCTGAGCTTAGATTTATTCTTTAATTTTTTTAATTTTTATCAAAATAATATCGTTATTTTTCTTTTTTAAAATTTCGAAGGAGATTTTATTTATAACAAAATGCTCTCTCTCTTCAGGAATTCTGCCCATATAATTAATTATATAAGCTGATAGATTGTGCGCCTCTTCAATTTCAGGAATATTTAGATTTAGTTTTTTATTAATATCTCGAATCAAAGCTCTTCCAGCGATTTTAAATACTCCGGATTTAGTTTTAATAATATTAATTTCACTATTTTCATCTTGCTCTTTAATTTCACCGACTATCTCTTCTAAAATATCTTCGAGAGTTACTAAACCCTGAAGAGAGCCATATTCATCTACCACCAAAGCCAATCTTTGTCTATTTTTTCTAAATAAAAAAAGTTGCGATCTCAAAGTATTGGTATTTGGAAAAAATAGTGGCGCAGAAATAACTTCATTAATATCAAATTTATCGATTTCACCTTTATAAAAATACAACGCCTTGAGCAATTTTCGGACATTTAATATTGCCACAATATTTTCTTGATTATCTTGCCACAAAGGAATCCTTGTGTAACCAATATCAATTGCGCGTTTTAAAATTTCAGAAATTTTCAGATTGCGATTGATTGATTCAATATTTTTGCGATGGACCATAATTTCGCTAATTTCAGTATCCGATAAATCTAGAACTCCATCTAACAAATCTTTATCATATTTGAAAATAGCACCCTCTTTCGCCTTTAAATCAACTGCATCTCTGATTTCTTCAAGTTCCGATTCCTTAGTTTTAGCGATCTTTTTTAAACGCAAAACTTTAATTGAAAAATCAACAATTTTTTGGATTACGTCAACAGTTGGGGCAAAAATTTTATACAAAAATTCAATCAAAAAACAAAACAGTAGCGCGCATTTTTCAGGATATTGTAAAGCAATAGTTTTGGGAAGTATTTCGCCAAAAATTATGACGATAATTGTTAAAAAAACCGAAGCATAAAGTACGCCGATTTCTCCAAACATATCGAGTAGAAATTTAGTGGTAAGAGCTGAGGCAATGATGTTTATAGCATTATTAGCTAACAACATCACGCTAACAACTTTTTCACGATTTTTTAATAATTTTTCTAATTTTTTAGCACGCTTATCTCCTTCATTTTCAAGGCGATGAATTTTAGCTCTTGATGCCGCGGTAATAGAAGTTTCAAAGCATGAAACTAGGCCGGCCATAATGAGTAAACTTACGATAAAAATTATTTCTATTTCGATAATGGTCATGAAATGTTAATTGCGTTTTTCAAAATCTATTCTCGGATCAACAAGACGATAGGTTATATCACTCACAATGTTGGCAATCAGGCCTAGCAATGTAAAAATATAAACTGTGGCAAAAATCAAAGGATAATCTCTTGAAATAGCTGATTCATAGCCAAGCAAGCCCAAGCCATCAAGTGAAAAAATTACTTCTATTAACATTGAACTAGTAAAAAAAATTCCAATTAATAAGGCCGGCAATCCAGCAATAACAATCATCAGGGCGTTTCGAAAAATATGAAAATATAAAATTTTATTTTGCGATAAACCTTTGGCTTTTGCACACAAAACATAATTTTTATTAATTTCTTCAATAAAAGAATTTTTGCAAAAGAAGGTTAGCGAAGCAAATCCGCCAATGACCATTGAAAATAACGGCAAAAATAAATGCCAAAAATAATCTAAGATTTTTTGCCACCAATCCAGCTCCTCGAAGTTTTCAGAAACCAAGCCTCGCAATGGAAAAATATTCAAAAAATTTCCACCGCATAACAAAATTATCAAAAATATTGCCAATAAAAATGCTGGAATTGCATGCAAAAAAATGATAATGGCGCTAGAAATTACATCAAATTTTGAACCATCATTTAAGGCTTTTTTAATTCCTAATGGAATCGAAATAAAATAAATAATAATTACCGTCCAAACCCCAAGCGATATAGAAACCGGGAGCTTTTCGATAATCAAATCAATTATTTTTTTATCTTGATAAAAACTTTCACCAAAATCAAAAACTAAAAATTTTTTTAACATTAAAATAAATCTTTGATGAATCGGTAAATCAAAACCGTAATTTTTTTCAATTTGCTTTATTAATTCGGGATCAACCCCTTGTGAACCTTGATATTTAAGCGTCGATAAATCTTGGGTATTATTTTTAAAATCAAAATTATTAATTTTATTTTCTGAAACTTCGCTGGTTATTTTAGTATGATTAATTTGTGCTAAAAATTTTTCTACAGGGCCCCCTGGCGCTGTCTGAATAATAAAAAAATTTACCAATAAAATGACAAAAAGCGTTGGAAAAACTAAAAAAAATCTTTTGAGAAAATATTTGTAAATCATTTGCCTAATTAATTCCAGTCGGGATCGGTTGCACCTTCATCTTTGGGTGTTGGAATTTCGTGCTCATATCCAGTAATAATATCCATGACAAAAATTCGTGGAATTGATTCTTGCCCGTAAGGCGTGCGTTTTTTAGAATAAATTAAATATCGACCGCTTTGCGACCATCTTGCGCCCTCAACTAGGTATGCGCTAGTCAGCAATTTTTCACCCCTCCCGCTAGGATTCATAACGCCAACAAAAAATGTATTATTTTTTTGCTTGGTAAAAGCAATTGACTTGCCGTCTGGTGACCACATTGGCTTGGAATACGAGCCATCACCATTGCTAATTTTGTGTTGTGATAATGTTTCTAAATTCATGACATATAACTCTTGCGATCCATCGCGATCCGATACAAAAACTATCGAATTGCCGTCAGGAGAATATGAGGCAGTTGTATCGATTGCGGGTGATTTAGTGAGTTTTTTAGCAAAATTTTGTGCGATGTTAAGTTCGTGAATATCGCTATTACCATTTTCAATGGCAGTGAGTAAAATTTTATCAGTCAACTTAGGATGAATACTTGGAGCAAGAGTAGTATTACGAAATCCACCAACTTTTTGTGAACGAAGAGTGCGAGTATTAAGATTAAATATTTGTGGATGGCCCTGAAAATATCTCAAATAATATAATTCATCACGACGCTTAGAAAATATTGGAGTAAGAACCATTTCTGAACCATCGGTTAAATTTCTGTAATTAGCGCCATCAAAATCAATCAATGATATTTTTTTAATTCTTTTTCGAAAATTTCCAGTTTCAGAAACATAAACAATCTGCGAATTAAAGTGACCAATGGTTTCGCCGGAGATAGATTTGTAAATCTCGTCAGAAATCATGTTAGCGGTTTTGCGGTGATTATCGCGCGAGGCAGAATAAAATTTACCAAAAGTTTGTTTGCGATCGAGTATATCCCACATCCTAACCCTAATTTCAAGATTCCCGATCGGATCATGACTAACCTGCGCCATAACCAGTCCTTCTATTCCAGCTTTTAAATATTTTTCAAAATCAGGTATTTCGTTAATATCGACCAAATTAAATTGCGACTGATTTTCGGATTGTTTCTCTGATTGTTTCTCTGATTGTTTCTCTGATTGTTTCTCTGGCGAACTTTGGTAAATATTATTTTGAATTATTGGCTCAATTAAATTAGTGGTTTTTAAATTATAAATAACTTTTTGTAATACTTGCTTAGCTTCGTTGCTAACCGCAAAATTTCGCGACTCAAAACCTACAAATAAAATTTTTGTTTTGTTAATTTCACTATTTTTTATATCGATATTTAGAGTTGCTCTTGCTTTATTGGAAGCTATAAAAAACGATAAAATTAATAGTGATAATTTTAAGATTTTCATTAATTACTCCCAAATTTTATTAAGATTTTAGATGATTTTTGATTAAAATTTTTCAATTATGATATTGTCATTAGTGTAAACACAAAGCTTTGAGGCAATTTTCATTGATCTTTTGCAGATTTCTTCGGCACTTAAATCAAACTCCGCAAGAGCGCGTGCGGCCGATAAAGCATAATTCCCACCCGAACCAATTCCAATAATTCCATCTTCAGGCTCCAAAACATCACCATTACCAGTAAGAACAAGTGAAATATTTTTATCGACCACGATCATCATAGCTTCAAGCCTTCTTAAATATTTGTCAGTCCGCCAATCTTTTGCCAACTCAACACAAGCTCTCATTAACTGATTTGGATATTGTTCAAGCTTGCTTTCAAGCCTTTCAAAAAGTGTAAAAGCATCGGCAGTTGCACCCGCAAAACCCCCAATGATTGATCCGTCACCAAGTCTACGAATTTTTTTGGCATTTGATTTTAAAACGGTTGAACCTAAAGACACCTGTCCATCGCCTGCTATTGCAACTTCGCCAGCCTTTCTGACGGATAAAATTGTAGTACCATACATTTTTGAATTATCGGTGTGGTCAAGCATGATTTAGTTTATTGTTTTGTTTAAAAATTGATCCTATAAAAATGTTGCATTTAAATCTTTTTTACAAGAAAAATAATTATCTCCCAAATATTTTATTAATCATTAATGGCCTCGAATCATAAAAAAAATTTTATAGTTATTTTTCTGCTTGGAATAAGCTCTGGAATCCCTATTACTCTGATTCTCTCGACATTAAAGGCTCTTTTGGTTGATAAAGGTTTTGACATCAAAATTATCGGCTTTTTATCTATAGTTAGTCTTCCATATTCACTTAAAATATTCGTTGCTCCAATTGTTGACTCAATGGCGATTCCATACTTAACCAAAAAATTTGGCAATCGACGGTCGTGGATTATTTTTAGTCAATTTTTGCTAGTTATATTGATTGCTCTTCTTGGTATTGCAGGCGAAACTTCTTCTTTATCGGCAATTTCATCTTTAGCGTTTTTGGTGGCATGCATTTCAGCCACTCAGGATATTGTAATTGATGGTTACCGAATTGAATTGATTAAAAAAGAAGAACAGGCCATCGCTTCAGCTTATTACATTTATGGTTATCGAATTGGCATGCTAATTTCTGGCTCGCTTGCCTTAGCTTTGTCAGATATAGTTCCGTGGTACTTGGTGTATTTCTCAATGTCAGCCTTTATGATGATGTGCATTTTAAGTGTTTTATTTGCCAATGAAAGCCGTAAAAATTGGCATCCACGTAAATATCATTTTAGAATTTGGTTCATAAAATTTGTTATTCGACCATTAAAAAATTTTTCAGAACACAAAAATTGGGTAGGCATCATTTTATTCATAATTTGTTTTAAATTAACCGATGCTTTCGCTGGCAATTTAACATTACCATTTCTGCTTGAAATTGGCTATACCAAAACCCAACTCGCTACGATTTTAAAAACATTCGGACTATTCGCGACGCTTTTTGGCGTTTATTGCGGAGGCATAATATTCAAAAAAATTGGCATTTATAAATCTCTGTGGATTGCCACAATTTTACAATCTTTATCAAATTTAGCATTCGTATATTTGGCTTTAAATGGCAAAAACATTAACTCTTTATATTTTGTTGTTTTTTTTGAAAACTTTTGCGGAGGCATTGGAGATGCGGTTTTTGTAGGCTATTTAAGTAGTATTTGTAATTTAAAATTTAGCTCTACTCAATATGCATTATTTTCGTCAATATCATCAATTTCGCGCAGTTTATTATCCTCTAGCTCAGGATTTTATGCGAGCTCTTTAGGATGGATTAACTTTTTTATTTTCTCGGCACTTTTAGCAATCCCCGCAATTGCATTCTTAATTATTTTAAACAAAAATAATGCAAAAAAATATTGAACAAATTCTAAATGCTTCGACTCTCAACTACCAAATCCAAAAAAGATAAAATTGGCAAAAACGAAGTATCGATGGCGCATTTTATTCCTTATAAATGCCATTGGAACCACAATACCATCTTAACCCACGACGAAAGACTTATTCGCGTTATCAAAATCAAAGGCTTTTCTTTCGAAACCGCTGATGACATCGATGTTGATATAAAAAAGAAGGCTCGCAATAACCTCCTTAAAGCCATGTCTTCAGGCAATTTCTCACTTTATTTTCATACCATCAGACACCGTGAAAAAGGCTTTCCCGATGGCGACATGCCCGAAGGTTTTCCTGACGATCTTAACAAAGCTTGGATGCAAAGACACTCCGACGCCGAATGCTATAATAACGAACACTATTTTACTCTAATTCGTGGTCAAAGCCATGGCGGTATTTCAGGAATTCAAAATATGGTTATTAAAATCCAACATCAAGCTGATAAAAGTTCGTGGGAAACCTATATGAATGACGCTTATGAAGAACTAGAAGAAATGACCGAACGCATTCTTTCTGGATTCTCTAACTACGGATCAGAGCTTCTTGAAATTGTTGAAAACGAAAATGGCTTTCATTCTGAAATTCTTGAATTTTTGGCTCGAATCGCAAATGGCGGTTTTAGTCAACCATTTTTAATTCCATTGGGCGAAATATCCCATCATCTTCCACTTAACCGCATGTATTTTGGCAATAAAGCTATTGAAATCCACACTCCGCACGGCGTTAAATATGCTGGAATTGTCTCGGTAAAAGAATATCGACCCGCCACTCATGCCGGAATGCTCGATAATTTTATGAAATTGCCTTTTGAGCTAATTATTAGCCAATCTTTTTCTTTCATTGATCGCATGATTGCCATTAGTTCGATGCAACTTCAACAACGACGCCTTACTCAGTCTGAAGACGTTGCTCATTCGCAAATTCAAGATATTGACCAAGCTCTCGATTCAGCAATGAGCGGTGAATTCGCCTTTGGAATGCATCATCTAACAATTTTGTGTATTCACGATAATATCAAACAACTTGAAACCGCTCTCTCATTCGCCAATGTTGAATTATCAAATGTCGGCATCACCGGAACACGAGAAAGGATTAATCTTGAGCCGGCTTATTGGGCACAACTTCCGGGCAACAGCGAATTCATGGCTCGAAGATCGACTGTCAACACTCTAAATATTTCCTCCTTCGCTTCATTTCATAATTATCCAACTGGCAAAAGAGTTAAAAATCACTGGGGTAATGCATTAACGGTTCTAAATACCGTATCAGGAACGCCATATTTTTTTAATTTTCATGTCCGCGATGTTGGTCACACCATGATTATCGGTCCAACCGGGGCTGGTAAAACAGTTTTACTAAATTTTTTGTGCGCCCAAGCTCAAAAATTTCGACCAAAATTATTCTTTTTTGATAAAGATCGAGGAGCTGAAATTTTTGTGCGAGCCGTTGGTGGAACATATATTATACCAAGTCCCGCTAAGGTGTCGGGTTTTAATCCTTTCAAACTTGAGGACACAGTTGAAAATCGTAAATTCCTGATTGAATTTCTTAAAGTTTTGGTTGCCTTTGATAACAAACCTCTTCCAGCCCACGAAATTGATAGAATAAACGAAGCAGTTGAAGGTAATTTTAAAATTCCTTACGAAAAAAGAATTCTGCGCAATTTAGCACCCTTTATGGGCTTGATGGGCCCCGGAACGCTTGCTGGTCGTCTTTCT
>Ga0194130_10005297_pt1 | contig 15628 bp, 14 predicted proteins | sample TA2KigsurfametaG_FD_160084 | JGI IMG/M metagenome (GOLD analysis project Ga0194130, IMG submission 160084) | Freshwater microbial communities from Lake Tanganyika, Tanzania - TA2015050 Kigoma 12 surface | ecosystem: Environmental > Aquatic > Freshwater > Lake | place: Tanzania: Lake Tanganyika... | reverse complement strand
GTGTCGGGGAGGCCATGGGGATCGGCCGCACCTTCCGCGAGTCGTTCATGAAGGCTCTCCGCTCCCTCGACCTCAAGGGTCTCGAGGGCCGCCTCGACCTCGGCTCCCGCACCCCACCCGTTCCCGAGAACCATCTCACCAACCAACTTCGCACGCCCCATCCTGCCCGGCTCTGGTATCTCAGCCACGCCTTCAATCAAGGCTGGACCGTAGAAAAGATTCACCAAATCACCGCCATCGACCCTTGGTTTCTCGACAATCTCCGCGAAATCACCGAGATCGCCCGAAAGGTTGAAAAGGAATCCTGGCTGGGAAACCCCGCCTCCCTTCCTCTTCTCCGCGAAGCCCGGTTGGCCGGACTGGCCGATCTTGACCTCGCTCGCCTCCTGCCCGGACCCGACACCGAGATAGCCGTTCGCGCGAGAGCCGCCCGCGCCTGGCGGGAAAAACAAAAGCTCCTGCCCACCTACCGACTCGTCGATACCTGCGCCGCGGAGTTTGAGGCCTACACACCCTACTACTACTCCACCTACGACGCGGACGACGACGAATCCCGCCCGACCAAAAAACCCAAGATCCTCATCCTCGGCGGCGGCCCTAACCGGATCGGCCAAGGCATCGAGTTCGACTACTGCTGCGTCCACGCCAGCTTCGCCCTCCGCGAGGACGGCTTCGAAAGCATCATGATCAACTCCAACCCCGAAACCGTCTCCACCGATTACGACACCTCGGACAAACTCTTCTTCGAACCCCTCACCGCCGAGGACGTCATCCATATTTATCGGGCAGAAAACAAGGACGACCTCGTCCGGGGCATCATCCTCCAATTCGGCGGCCAAACTCCTTTGAACCTGGCCTCAGAACTCCAGGCCGCCGGGCTCCGCATTCTCGGCACCCCCGTGGAGGCCATCGAACGAGCGGAAGACCGCAAACTCTTTTCTACCCTCCTTGACAAGTTGGGCCTCCGCCAACCACCCAACGGCACCGCCAACAACCCGGACGAAGCGGTCGCGATCGCCAAAAAGATCGGTTTCCCGCTGCTGCTCCGACCCTCCTTCGTTCTCGGCGGTCGCGCCATGCGCATCGTCTACTCGGAGGACGAAGTCCGCAACTACATGCAGGAATGCACCGAGGTGGCGCCCGGCCGTCCCGTCCTGCTCGACCGATTTCTCGAGGACGCCACCGAGGTGGACGTCGACTGCGTGGCCGACGGCAAAGACGCCGTCATCGGCGCCGTCATGGAGCACATCGAGCAAGCCGGTGTCCACTCCGGTGATAGTGCCTGTGTTATCCCCAGCCACTCCCTTCCCCCCAAGGTCATCGATGAGATCCGCTCCGCCACCCTTGCCCTCGCCCGCGAGCTGGGCGTCCGTGGCCTGATGAACATCCAGTTCGCTGTCCAGAAAGGCACCGTCTACGTCCTGGAGGTCAATCCCCGTGCCTCCCGCACGGTCCCCTTCGTCAGTAAGGCCATCGGAAAACCCTTGGCCAAAATCGCCGCCCGGGTGATGTCCGGAAAATCCCTGCGGGAACTTGGCTTCACCTCGGAGATCGTTCCCTCCCACTTCTCCGTCAAAGAGGCCGTCTTCCCCTTTGCCCGTTTCCCCGGCACCGACATCCTGCTCGGCCCCGAGATGAAATCGACCGGCGAGGTCATGGGCATCGGCAAGTCCTTCGGCCTCGCTTACGCCAAAAGCCAGATGGCCGCCCAGCCGGCCCTGCCGATGACCGGCACCATCTTCTTAAGCGTGCGCGACAGCGACAAAACCGCCGCCGTCCGCCTAGGCAAGGGGCTCCACGAGCTCGGCTTCCGGATCGTCTCCAGCAAAGGCACCGCTCGCCAGTTGGCCGATGCCGGCGTTCCCGTCACCCCCCTGCTCAAACTCTCCGAAGGCCGTCCCAACGTGGTCGATCTCATGAAAAACCGTGAGATCACTCTGGTCATCAACACTCCGGCTGGGGCCGTGGCCCGCCAGGAGGAGGTGCAGATCCGCACCTGCGCCCTCTCCCAGCGCATCCCCGTCATGACCACCATCGCCGCCGCGGAAGCCAGCCTCGAAGGCATCCGCTCCCTCCGCCAACACGGCCTCTCCGTCTGCGCCCTGCAGGATTATCACAGTTGAAAATTTGTTCTTACGTCCTTTTGTTCACATGACTCATTAAGGTTAGCGAAAACGACTTGGCGCATGATTCGGAATTTAATTTTCGACTGGTCCGGCACCCTCGTGGACGACCTCACCCCCGTCCTGGAGGCCACCAACCGCGTTTTCACCGCCCACGGCAAGCCTCCCTTCGACCGCCAAACCTTCCGGGAAAAGTTCTATCTGCCCTACGAGGGCTTCTACAAGGAACACATCCCGCACGCCCCTCTTCGTGAACTGGAGGAAGTCTTTCGCGAGGTTTTCCGGGAACTACACCACTCTGTTTCCCTCCTGCCCGGAGCCCGTGAGATTCTTGAATACTGCCACTCCCGCGAACTGCCCGTCTTTCTTCTCAGCACCGTTCATCAGGCCGATTTTGAGGATCAATCCCGCCGCCTGGGCGTGAACCACTTTTTTCGTGAGGCCTATGCCGGGGTTCCCGACAAGCGGGATGCCATCCATGGCATTCTCAAGGACCATAACCTCCGGCCGGAAGAGACCCTCTTTGTCGGGGACATGGAGCACGACATCGCCACCGCCCGCCACGGCGGCATCCGCTCCTGCGCGGTCCTCACCGGCTACGACTCTCTCGCCAAACTGCAGAAATCTCTGCCCGATCACATCGCACCGGATATGTTTGCCGTTACTGAGATTCTCAAGCGCCACACCGTTCCAGAACCCCTGCCGCCGATTCCCACGGTTGGCGCCCTCATTGTCGGCCCCGACAAAAAGCTTCTCATGCTTCACACCCTCAAGTGGTCCGGCCTTTGGGGCATCCCTGGCGGAAAGATCAAACCTGGGGAACCGGCGGAAAAGGCCCTAAAACGTGAAATCTTGGAGGAAACCGGGCTCAAGATCACCGGCATCGAATTCGCCCTGGCCCAGGACTGCATCCGCTCCAAGGAGTTCTACAAACCCGCCCACTTTGTCCTCCTCAACTACCTCGCCAAAACCACCCAGAAAAAGGTCACCCTCAACCCCGAAGCCGACGACTTCCGCTGGTGCACCCTCCAGGAGTGCTACCAGCTCAAGCTTAACACCCCCACCCGCATCCTCCTCGACTGGTATAAATCCCGGTAGGGCGGGTTGTCCCTAACCCGCCTCATTCACACTTCATCGCCGGAAGACCACTTCAACTTAAACTTAATCTTAAACTGAAACCGCCTCCTACCTTCCACCTTTCACCTGCCCCCAACTCCCACTTTCTTTTTGCAAAGACTTTTGGATGATCAATCAATGAGCTGGCAATCTTTCCCCTACAAGATCGACGCCCAAGCCGGCCAAACCCTCTACTTCTGCTCCTGCGGCCAGACCAAGAACCCGCCTTACTGCGATGGCTCCCATAAGGGGTCCGGCAAGTCGCCCCGCGCCGTAAAGGTGGAGAAAGACGGCCCCATCTGGGCCTGCGCCTGCGGCAAATCCAAGAACCTCCCCTTCTGCGACGGCAGCCACAAAGGCTGATGGTCTCCTCCTGAATTTCCTAAATTCTCTTCAGCGGTTCGTTCCACCCCCCTTGGCGCTGCTTCCACAGGCGAAATCAGCGCGTTCCCATCCCGACCCCCTGCACCGTCTGAAACAACTTCCCTTCCGTCTTGATGGATGGCGCGATAATAATTTCCGTTTCCTGAAATTCCCGGATCGATTTTGCGCCCACATTTCCCATGCAGGTCACGATCGCCCCAACCAGATTCTGTGACCCGTCATCCAGCGTAGCCGGCCCAAAAAGAATCTGCCTTAAACTTCCCGTCACCCCCACCTTGATCCTCGTGCCCCGCGGCAAATTCGCATGCGGCGTGGCCATGCCCCAGTGATTTCCTTGGCCCGGTGCCTCCTCCGCCCTCGCAAAGGCGCTCCCAATCATCACCGCATCGGCTCCGCAGGCGAACGCCTTGCAGATGTCTCCCCCTTTGTTCATCCCACCGTCCGTGATGATGGGGACATAACGGCCGCTTTTCTTGTGATAAGCATCCCGCGCCGCTGCACAGTCCACCGTGGCGGTCACTTGCGGCACTCCCAAGCCCAAGACCCCACGGGTCGTGCAGGCGGCCCCGGGCCCCACCCCTACCAGCAGTCCCGAAATGCCCGCTTCCATCAATTCCAGACTGACCCCGTAGGTGACGGTGTTTCCCACCACCACCGGGATCTTCATCGATTTACAAAACTTGGCCAAGTCGAGCGTCTTGTACTCGGAAGCGATATGCCGGACGGTCGAGACGGTCGACTGGACCACAAAAATGTCCGCCCCCGCTTTTTGGGCGATGGCCCCGTACTTTTCCGCTTTCTGGGGGATCGAGGAAACCGCCGCCACGATGCCCGCCTTCTTCATCTCCTTCACCCGCTTCGCGATCAGCTCCTCCTTGATGGCGGGAATGTACATCTTCTGAATCAGGTGCGTGCTGGTCTCCTTATCCGCCTTGGCAATCTGCGAGAGCACGTCGGCCGGATTCTCATAGCGTGTCTGCACCCCTTCCAGGTTCAACACCGCCAACCCGCCCATCTTTCCCATCGCCACCGCAAACTTCACATCTACCACCCCGTCCATGGCCGAGGCTAGGATCGGCACCTTGAACGTGTGTTCTCCGATCGAAAAATCGGTGTCGACCTCGTTCGGATTGACCGTCACATCTCCGGGGACCAGGGCAATCTCGTCAAACCCGTAGGTGACGCGTGCTTTCCGATTCCTTCCAATCCACATGCCCATCGTTCAGCTCCTTTCAGCAGAAGGAGTGGCCACGGAATACCGGGCGCCGCAACGACGACAGCGCAAGGTGTGCCAGGCATGATCCCGCGGGTTGCACGCCCCGCAATGCGGGCAGGAAACCGTCTTCCGATGCTTGCGAGACAGACGCGCCGCTTGCCATCCGCCAAACATCCACAAAACAAAAACGATGCCAAGGAAAAGGCAAAGATAGCCCAGAAGAAGTTGTGAAGGAGTCAGGTTCATGGCGCACCGACCCCCGGGGACTCCACCGCCCATAAAACCCGCACCCGCCCCCACTGGATGGGCAAACCTGGGGTGGGTTCAAAACGCCACGCCCGGAGCAGGCTGGTGGCTTCCCGATCCACCCCCGGATCTCCGGTGGTCCCCTCCAAAAACACCAACCGCACCGCCCCGTCCTCGTCGACCCCGATCCGGGCGGTGGTCGGCTCCAGCGCACTGGCCGTTTTCATCGCGGGAAGCTCCAGAGCCACCGTCGCCTTCCGCTTCCGCAAATCCCCGCTGATTTCAAACCAAGTCGACACCACCGGCCGGCCTTTAGGCGGACCGGTTCTTCGCGACAGCCCGCTCCGGTTCCGCCCAAGTGACTCCTCGGCACGCACCGCCAGCGGAGCGTCCGCGCCCACTTGGTCGATCCGGTATGGCATCCCCTTGACCGGGGATTGGGCCGCCCACGGGCTTTCCTGCCACGGCAACACCACGCCTTCCGCCAACCGCGGCGGGGGGTTCTGGGGATACACAATGGCCGAAGGCTCGAAAATCTGGGCATACCCACCCGGCCATTCCGCCTCGGCGACCAGCACCACCTGGCCGGGGCTCGGAGGCGGGATGGGGGCGAACTCCCCCGGATCCCGAAACAACGAAAAAGCCACTGCATGGGCACTGAAGGAGAGGACCAGGAATCCAGCCAAACGACGGCCAGACCGCGTTTTCAGTCCCGGCAGGGTCAGTTTCATTGGGCAAGAACGTCGGATTTTGAGGCCAGCACCGCGGACAACCCATTCTGCACAACCACATCCAGCAGCTGGGTCACCACCCCGTGCCGCAGGTCGCGATCTGCCCGGATCACCACCGCCGCCCGCGGCTCCGCCCTGGCGATCCGCGCCAACTCGCCCCGCAACTTGGCCAGATCGGTCACCCGGTCGTTGAAAAAGATCTGCGGCTTCAGCCCGGCCGTGGCGGTAATCACATACCGCGTGTCGCTGACGCCGCCTTTCGACAGCCCCGGCGAGGGCGGATCCACCACAATGCCCGGCTGAAACACAAAACTGGAGGTGAGGAGAAAAAAAATCAACAGGAGCAGAATCACGTCTACCAGCGGGGCCACGTCGAGCGGCCCCCGGAGGACCTGGGCACTGGTCCGCACTTTCATGCCGTTCGTTTTTCCGCCCGGGGCTCCGTCGTCACCGGCGTCACCACCGTCGTTGACCGCCCTCGCCCGCCCTCCTTGAGAATCTGAATCATCTCAATCCCCGCACGCTCCATGTCCTGCACCGCCGCGTTCATGCGTGAGACCAAAAAGTTGTAGGCCACGTAGACGGGAATGGCCACCACCAGCCCGGCGGCCGTCGTCAAAAGGGCCTCCCAGATGCCTCCAGCCAACTCCCCCACCGGCACTGTCCCACGGGCTTGGTTGACCGTTTGAAACACCTGGATCATGCCCGTCACCGTTCCCAGAAGCCCCAGCAACGGGGCGATGTACCCAACGGTGGCCAACACCGCCAGGTTCTTTTCAAGCCTGGGCACCTGCAACTGCGCCACTTCCTGGAGCGCCTCCCGCAAGTCCGCCAAGGACAGTTCCCGCTTCAGCAGCGCGGCTTGTACCACCCGCACCGCCGGGCCATGGGCCTCATCACAACGTTCCAGCGCCTCGGCGTAGCGCTTCTCCTTCACCAGCGCATTCACACCGTCGAGAAATGGATCCAAAGGCACGCCCATTCTCCGGTACTCAAAAATTCTCTCCAGAAAGACCGCCACCGCCACGATGCTGGTCCCGAGAATGACCCACATAATGGGCCCGCCCAACCGCAGGAGTTCAAACAGGGTCGAAGGCATCTTTCCTTTTAACTCCTCCCCGGCCGGGACGCGACCCTGTCGGCGATCTCTCCCGCCATCGCCGTCGTCCCCACGCTTTTTTCTCCCGGCGCCGCAATATCACCGGTTCGCCAGCCCTCCCGGATCGCCCCGGCCACCGCCGCCCGGATGGAATCCGCCGCCGCCCGGTGTCCAAAACTGATCTCCAGCATCATGGCCAAGGAAAGGATCTGGGCGATCGGGTTGGCCGTGCCCTTGCCCGCGATGTCCGGCGCTGATCCTCCCGCTGGTTCATACAAACCAAAACTCCCCTGCCCCAACGAAGCGCTCGGCAACATCCCCAGCGAGCCGGTCACAGCCGCCGCCTCGTCGCTTAAAATATCCCCGAAAAGATTCTCACAAAGCAGCACATCGAAACGCCCAGGATCGCGCACCAATTGCATCGCCGCATGATCCACATACATAAAATCCAGGGTGATGGCCGGATGCCGGGCCGCAATCGCCTTTACCGTTTTTCTCCAAAGCAGGCTGGTTTCCAAAACGTTTGCCTTGTCCACCAACGTGACTCTTTTTTTTCTTCCAGCCGCCGCCCGGAAAGCCACCTCGGTGATCCGCTCAATTTCGTGGGTTTCATAAACCATCGTGTCCACCGCGCGCTCGCCGGCACCCTTCTTCACCGTCTCCTTGGGTTGACCGAAATAAAGCCCGCCCGTCAGTTCCCGCACCACCAGCACATCAAAACCGCCCGCCACCCGATCCGCCCGGAGGGGCGAACCGCCGGCCAGTTCGGGATACAAAACCGCCGGCCTCAGATTGGCATAAAGACCGAAGATCTTCCGTAATGGCAGCAAAGCTGCCCGCTCCGGCTGCTCGTTGGGCGGCAACGACTCCCATTTCGGCCCGCCGACACTTCCGAAAAGCACCGCCGTGGAGGATTTGCACAACTCCACCGTCTCGGCCGGGAGCGCTTTTCCTTGGGCATCGATCGCCGCCCCGCCCACCAACCCCTGCTTCCACTCGATTTTGAACCCGTGGGTGTTTTGGATGGCCTCGGCCACCGTGAGGGTCGCATCCATCACTTCCGGGCCGATCCCGTCCCCGGATAAGACTGCCACCCTGCCCTTCACCTCTGCCATCCATCATTCCTAAATCGTTGACCTCGGCGACTCAAGCATTCGACACCCCCTCATCCCCTTTCTATCTTCCTGCAATGGCCCTCTCCCCGGCTGAATTGCGCTTCTACTCCGCCTTGGCCGACTATCTTGATGCTGTCGGCCAAGGTAGGGCGGGATCTCCGCATCCCGCCTGGACTGAAAAACTCAAGCTCTCCATGCAGACCCTCGACACGCTTGAATCCGAACTGGCTCCCCAAATCGATTCCCGCCTCCGCCATTTTCTGGAATCGAAAAGTTACCGAAAGGCCCACGACTATCTGTCAGCACTTTCCTCGGCGGGACTGGCCAACCCACCAGCCTCCCGCCAAGCTTGTTCCCAGTGAGCGCCGAAGCACGCTACTACTACGTTGACGCCCAGAATCAGGCCGCCGGCCCGATCGCCATGGTCGGCCTGCTCGCTCTCCAGGCCGCCGGCACCGTGACCGACGCCACCCTAGTCGTTCCCGAAGGCGGCACTGAATGGGTCGCCCTCGCCACTCTTAAGCCCACCGCCACCCCACCCGCAACGGCACCAGCTTCCACTCCCCGGCCCACCGCTAGCCCCAGCGCTCCTCACACCTCCGCCCCCGTCGCCAGCGGGGGTCACGGCGAAGGAGGATCCTCTTTAGCGGAGCCCCGCTGGGCCTCTGAGCTCACCCAAAAAATCGATCAGCTGACCGCTTCCATGGGCAGATTGATCGTAGCGATGGAAAAATCCCGCTCGGCCGCCACGATGGTGGCCACTCCGGCCACGGCCGCTCTTCATGCGGAAAAAATTAATCTCAACGCGGCTCCCAAAAGCGGTATCGCCGCCCAAAACCCTGCACCCGCTCCTACCGCTCTGCCCCGCCCCACCCCTCTCCCTGCCGGCGTCCCCGTCGCCAACCCAAAACCCATTGCCCCCCCCGGCGCCACTCCGCGTCCCGGCATCACCACGCCCCTTTCCCCCCTCGCGGTCCCTGCCAACGCCCAAAAATCTGCCCTGCCCCTCCCCGCCCTCGGTGCCGCGCCGGGCCCCGCCCCCGCGCCCGCTAAAGGCAATATTTTCTCCAAATTTCTTAAGAAATAACTTGGCTGCCCGAAACCATCCGGCAGGGCAGCCCCTGCCCAGGAGCCGCCCCGCCGCGTTGTCCTTCAGCCTTTCTTCGTCTCTTGGGCTTCCTTCTTGGCTTTCCGTGCCGCCTTGGCCGCCTGTCGTTCTTCAGGACCAAGCCGACCATCACCGTCCTTGTCGAACTTGGCGACCATTTCCTTTCGTTTTGTCTCCAGCTCGGATCGCCGCGCCACCTTCTCAGCTTCGCTCAACTTGCCGTCACCATCCTGGTCGTATTTCCCCTGCAGGCGCTGGAAGGCGTCCTTGCGGGCCGCCTCCTTGGCCGCGGTCTCCTGGACATCCAGTTTGCCGTCCTGGTTGACGTCAAACCGCTTTTCCCAACGATTCAACTTCCCTTCGCTCTGGGCCTCTTCAGCCAGCAGGCGGGGGCTCAGGTTCCATAACGCAATGGCGAGCAGACCCAAGGTCACCCCGCCCCGGTAATTGATGCTATTTGTCCTCATATAGGATTAGACCTCGGAAAACGGACTTGGATGCGGTCCATTTTATTTTTTTTCTAAAAACTTTCCTCCATGACCACCGCCTAAAGGACTAGACCGCTTTTCCGTGTTCCTCCTGCCTGATCTTGATCCAAATCCTAAACGAATCCGTTTTTCTCTCCTGCTCAACGACTTAAAGATTGCTTCTTTGGCCATAGCAAGGCTCCTGCTCTTCGCCCTCCACTTCTTGATCAACTTTACCGGCAACCGACTCCTCGTGTACTTCCCCCCTTTGCCCGCCTGATGCGACCTCACCCTCCTTGCCAAGTCATTCGTCCACCCTGTGTAATACGACCCATCCCCGCACTCCAACACATACACCCAGCAGGTTTGGCGGTCGGATGCCTTTTCCCGCTTTTCGCATTCCGCTTCCCGAATTTTCTTCATCCTAATCCTCCCGCCTAATCCAATTTCCCCTCCCCTGCTTGATTTTCGCTCGTCTCCGCTTCCCCTCCGCCATTTCTTTCTTCGTCACCCGACTCCTCTTTGCTTTACGACTCCTCTCCTTCGACCTTTCCGCCTCGGCCCGATGCCTTGCCCTCCGCTCTCGCCACGCCAACGCTTCGATCATTCTCTCCCTCGCCCGCAATCGATTCGCCTCCCTTGTCCGTGCCTCCTGCGCCACCACCCGGATCCCCGTCGGCTCATGCCGCAACACCACCCTCGTCTCCACCTTCTGCACATTCTGCCCGCCCCGCCCTCCCGCGCGCGAAAACTCCTCCACCAAATCCCGCTCGTCGATTCGCACTTTAAAAATTCTCCATGACGAAAGACCCCATAGCGTAACACCCTCCTAACAACCTGCAGCCTGTGACCCGTAGCCTTTCACTCAGGTAAACGTAGCCTACAACAAAAACAGTCCATCTACTTCTTCTTCCATTTCCCGTCGTCTGCCTGCACCCATTCCCCCGGAAAACTTCCTTCCCGCGCCCTTTCCGCAAATTCCTGTGCGTACTCCGCCACCGACTTCCCTTCCACCTCCGCCTTCTCCTGAAACAACTTTTCCCGCGCCGCATTCTCCTTGGCCACAACCGACTTGGCATAATCCGCATACGTCGGATCTTTTGGCACTTCCTTCAACACCAGCAATCCATCCCTTCCCTCGCCCGCCTTTCGGTCGTTCTTCAGCTCCTGCACCTGGTGCGACAACATCCGCCGCTCCTCCGCCGCACTCAGAGGCGACTTCTCCCCCTTCGCCGAAATCCCCCCCTTATTCTCCACATCCACCTTCATCTTCACGTCCACCTGCAGCGGCTCCGGCGTACTCAAATTCACCTGCGCGCAACCCGCCAACGCCACTGCCAACCCCGCGCTTAGCAAGCTCTTCATCTGCACTACCCTAGACCTTGCGACAGGAACTCTCAATCTTCGGCACGGTTGGTGGGCGCCCCTGACCCTACCGGATTCTCCTCTTCCTCATTCCCCTCATCCTCATCCTAATCCTAATCTAAATGGATGCCCTCCCGCCGCGCTACCCTCTTCGCCTGCGTACTCCTCACTGTGATCGCTGTGCTCATTCCTTCCCTCCCCCTCCGTGCTCTGCTTCTCCTCACCGGCGGTGCCACCTCCATCTCCTCCGCCCGCTGGCGCGACTTCGCCCTCCTCGAAGTCCGCGACATCCGCCACCGCGACTCTCTCCGCATCCAAGCCCTCACTCTCCTCCTCTCCCCCAAAATCCTGCTCGGCCGCATCCCCGAGGTCCGACTCTACGAGGCCCGCGGCTGGCTCAGCCGCCTCTCCACCCCCACCTCCGGCCGCTTTCCCCTCCCGCTCACCATCGAGAAACTCTTCATCACCAGCTCCACCCTCGTCATCGATAACCTCGGCCCCGGCCTCCCCGTCGCCCCCCTCCGCCTCGGCGACCCCACCCCCCTTCTCTTCACCCAAGTCCGCCTCGGCGCCCGCTCCCCCGGCGACGCCGCCGACGAGCTCCAGTCTGCTTCCACGGAAAATCTCGTCTTTTACTCTCCCTCCGACCCCCTCGCTCCCGTCCTCTCTTTCGGCCAGATCGACGTCGCCTTCACCTGGGACGGCCTCACCCGCAACCGGCTCGAACTGCTCCGCCTCACCCGCCCTACCGTCTACCTCGGCGACGACCTCTTCGCCTTCGCCCGGCGTATCGATACCGCCGACGAGGCCGTCCCCGCCGCCGCCCGACCCGAGCCCTTTCAGATTGCCGAATTCGTGGTCACCGACGGCCGCCTCGCCCTCTCCCTTTACGGCCAACCTGTCGTCCAGCTCCCCGTCCGCTTCGCTGCCGCCCGCGAAAACCTCGTCCTCCGCGACTTCAGCGAGCTCCAGCTCGCCACCACCTTCACCATCCCCCCGTCCGATCTCGACTACCCCGCCCAGAACCTCTCCGTCCGTGGCCTCCGCGGCAATCTCTACTTCAACCTCGGCCAGCAGCCCGACGGTGACCGCGCCGAAAACGTCGTCCCCACCGTCTTCGCCGACTCCCTCACCTGGAAAAAACTCACCGTCGAGAAACTCTCCCTCTCCGTCACCGTCAACGCCGATGGCCTCTTCGGCCGCGCCAACGCCTTCCTCGGCGGCGGCTCCCTCGATGGCGGGGTCTCCCTCTTCTTTCAAAATGATCTCCCCTGGTCCGCCTGGGCCTCCGTCTCCGGGATGGAAAGCGCCGTCGTCACCGATGCCCTCACGCCCGACCAGTTCCGCCTCAGCTCCCTCGTCGACGCCCTCGCCGTCGTCTCCGCCCAGGGCCCAAACATCCGCGGAGGCTGGGGCCACCTCACCTTCAAGGACGGGGGCCGTCTCCGCATCCCCTCCGTCGCCAAACTCGCCGACCGCATTCCCCAGGACTGGGACTGGATCAAGAAAGGCTCCGCCCAGGCCGCCCTCTCCGTGCTGGAGGACTACTCCTTCGACCAGGGCGAAATCCGCCTCACCTACCTCCCCCCCCAGGGGCGCCTTAAACTCAACCTCCGCGGCCCCCAAGGCCTCCGCGACATCGACATCGAACTCCGGTAATTCCCGCCTCGGTAGGGCTGAGCATCCTGCTCAGCCGATTGTCTTCCTTCAAACCCCAAACCTCATCCTAATCCTCATCCTCATCTTAATCTTAATCTTAATCTTAATCCTAATCCTCATCCCCCCGCGCGGAACGCGCGGTTAACGCGTTTGTTTTCGTTTCTTACTTTTCGCTCGGTAGGGGCGCCCAGACCCGAGTCCGCGAGGGCTGGTCGCCCGATTGTTACTTCAAATCTCAAGCCCCCCCATCTTCCATCTGCGATCTCCCATCTCCGAAACCAACTTCATCTTCATCTTCATCTTAATCTCTTAATTTGCATTCACGTTCACGAAACTAAAGGTACGGACGCCTTGCCAAGCCGTCCGGTTCCAGCCCCAAGCCTCCCTACCAGCCTACAGCCGGTAGCCCCTAGCCTCCCCTAATCTTAATCCTAATCCTAAACCGCGCGCGTAGCGCGCTTCCGCCGCCTACGAACTTCTGCGATTCCAATCAGGAAGATCAGTGCCACCGCGGCGGAATAAACCCAGCCGAGGAACTGGGCCCGCAGTCGCAAAAGGCCAAGCGGTCCGTCACGCAGACCGGCAAGGTCTACTTGCGATTCTGATGCCGTGCGCCACTAATTTTTTAGCGAACTTTGGGTGGATGGCCTAGGCAGGGGCGTGCTGGTGGCGAAGGGGGTTCCAAAATCAGGGTACCCATGGTCTGACCAGTGAAACGCCTGCATGCGGGGGGAGCGATGGTCAATGCTCTCGTTGGGCAAGCCCGGTTCGTATTGCATGTCGCGGGCATGATAGAGGATGTAGGACTCCGCGCCGTCCGGGGATGGAAAAAAGCTGCAGTGTCCCGTGCCGTAGACTCCGACCTCCGCCGATTGGCGAAAAACGGGCTGCGCAGCCTTTCGCCAATTTTCAGGCTGAAGCGGGTCGGCATCGCGGGAACAGGTTAATAAGCCAAGGGCATAGTGCGGGGTCCAGCATCCGCTGGCGGAGTAGGCGATATGAATCAAGGACCCGTCTGGACTTTTCAGCGGTTGGGGCCCTTCGTTGACAAAGATAGGGTACCGGGGGGAGCGGCCATGTTCAGGCGGTGTTTCCCACTTTCGCTCCCATGCAAAGGTAGGCTTGGAAATCAAAACCCTTGCCGAACCGAGCTTCCAGGGGGTTTCCATCTTGGCAATGTAAATACATTGGGTCTCTTCATGCTGACGCCGGCTTTGCCATCCCGACCACACCATGTAAAGGGCCCCAGCATTCTCGAACACGGAGGCATCAATGGCCCAGTTGTTATCGGGATCCGTGCGGACTCTGCCTTTGAGGATAAAAGAGCCCTGCATGGGGTCGTCATGCTCATTTTCCAGCACATGGATCTGATGGTTGTCGGTGTCCCCATCGTCCGCGGTGAAATAGACGTACCACTTTCCTTGGATATGGTGAATCTCCGGTGCCCAGATATGTTTGGCATACTGGGGCTGGTCGGGTACCCAGATGGTCTTGCGGGCTGCCGATGTTAGGGCGGTTAGGTCTGGCGTTTGCCAGAGATCAATGCGGTCCTGAAGCGTGTGCATGTAGAAGTAGGTATTCCGATGCCAAAGCGCCCACGGATCTGGGCCCAGTTCAAGCAGCGGATTATGATAAGTGCCGTTTTTCATCAAAGGACTGTGTTCACCGAAGGTGCGATCAAGAAGAATGCCTCACGTTGAAGAAACTATCCGGCGAACCAAGGTGTTAGAAATATGGAAAAGTGGGCTTACCGGGCTCGCATCAGCCCATGGCCAGCGCTCACTTTTTCAATCCAAGGTAAGTGCGGTGCATCGTCTCAATGTCGGCGGCGGACAAAGGGGCGGTGTCGAGGCGAACTGCGGCAATCGATCCGGTGAAGGGACCATTTTTGCCGCCCCGAATCGTTCCGACGGAGAAGGGTTGGTTCGCCAACGAGGTGGCGTTCTGGCCGGTGGTGTCGGGAACCCTGGTTTCGGTCCGCACCAGACGGCTGTCCGCATAGACCGAAAGGGCGAAAGTGTCCTTGCCTTGGCGAGCCACCACGAAGGTGACAACGTGCCAGGCATCATTATTCAGGGCCCCGGCAGAAATACCCACATCGCTGGGCAGTCCGGCACCGGCCGCGACCGCGCCTTGGCTGGTCCCGTCATTCCAGATACCGATCCCGAAATCCCCACTGTGAAGGCCGCCTACTTCAAAGCCCAGGATACCTTTAAACTCATGGAAGGCGTTGAGGTCGGTCGATGCCCCGGCGGGGGGTGTTTTGCTGCGGAAAACGACAGTAATGGAAAATTCCGAGATCCCCGCCCAAGGGCGGTCCGTCTGTTCAAGCGGGGTGGTTAGAAAATCTTTTCCGCTGAAGACCGCTGTCTTGACGGCAACCCCGTCCAGGGTGTCCTCCCCGAGAAAGGGCGCAGAACCCTGGTAGGTGTCGTAAAAAAGCGTCTGACCTCCTGTGCGCGACACCCAACTGCTGTTGGCACCCGCCCAGTCCGCGGCAAACCACTCAATGACAGTTCCGGCCTGCAGGGGGACAGCCAAAACGGAAAAAACAAAGAGATAAATAGGGATAAACTTAAATAATCCCAGACCCCATGAGGGTCGCCTAACGCTCGTCATTGAAATTTATACTGCCCGCCGACGCCGGATAACCAATAAAGAAAGCGCCCCAATTCCCATTAGCAGGGAGGTGGAAGGCTCCGGAATCACCCCAAGATAATCACTATGCAGACTGCTGATTTGCGATGCTGTCAGTGCCCCATCATCAAAACGCAGGGCCGCCACCTCGCCCACAAACTTTTCCGCAGAGGCTGATCCGCGAATGGCCCCAAGCGAAAACGATGCGTCTGCCAGGACTCCCAAGGCTCCATATTGCAGAAGGGAAGTACCCGCCTGGTTACCATCCACGTACACGGTTTGGCTAAAAAACCCGCCAGTTTCGTTTTTCAAAACCATGGTAAGGGTATGCCAGTTGTTATCGTTGATATTTCCCGCCGATA
>Ga0194130_10005293_pt1 | contig 15637 bp, 22 predicted proteins | sample TA2KigsurfametaG_FD_160084 | JGI IMG/M metagenome (GOLD analysis project Ga0194130, IMG submission 160084) | Freshwater microbial communities from Lake Tanganyika, Tanzania - TA2015050 Kigoma 12 surface | ecosystem: Environmental > Aquatic > Freshwater > Lake | place: Tanzania: Lake Tanganyika... | reverse complement strand
ACCACGCGGGGATCTGGCCCCGATTGTCCCTCGTCTCTCGCAACGACTGCGTCGTGCTCACACGCTGCCTTGGGTTGACTTCTCGCTACGCCCCGGCTTCGCTTCGCAGTCAATACCACGGCCCGAACCCACGATCTCAGACCTACGCCTTTGTAGGATAACTTCGCTTACCTGTGGAGATGATCCGAGCCTGCGCGCGCCGGACCGCCTGCGTTATCCTACAAATTCCCCTGCGTTCGAGGGTTCGTCGCTGCCGACTCGGTCCGTTCGGTCTCGCTCAAGAGCCCCGCTACGCGGGAATGCGCGCGCGGTCTCCGGCGGGCACCTCTCACTACGCTTCACTTTGCCAACGCCTGCGCAGGCTTGGCGTGGCGAGACTCGGGCGGCGCGCTACGCAGCGACGCCCGCGAACGTTCCTCCGTCACGTTTGACGTCACGTTGCGCTAACGCTCGATGACCACCCACGCGGCGTCCTTAGGTCCCGCCCGGTCGGCGCCTCGCCTGCCCACCACGCGGGGTCTGGCACCGGTCGCCCCTCGCCTCTCGCAACGGATCCTCGCTCCGCGCTTCGGACCCGTGCTCGCACGTCTCCTTTGCGAACCCTCCTAGCCTCGCCCCGACTCGGCGTCGTCGGGTTCAGCACGGCTTTTCCCCAGACGCAGACTCCGCCTCTCAGGTTTGCTGCGCAAACCCTCGATTCCCCCGCTTACCGGAGAAAAGACGCCTATCGGGTCGTGGCTCCCGGTCTCGTGCCTCGCGCGCGGTCTCCCGCGGACATCTCACCCAAGCTCCGCTTCGCCAACGCCTTCGCAGGCTCGTCGTGGCGAGACTCTGCCGTGTCCGGCATCGACACGCTCCGCATCCGTTCGATAGCCCCTCACGCGGCGTCCTCGAGTCCCGCGCGATCGAATGCTCGCGTACTACTCACGCGGCGTCAAGTTCCGGTCCTCCCTCGCTAGCGCAAGACCTCGTCGCTGCGCTCCTCGGCCTGCGCTCACGCTGAATCCCCATTCCTTCCTCGCCTCGTCCCGACTCGGCTTCGTCAGGAAACGGGATTCGATGCTCCCGCGATCGCTTCGCCAACTGCGCAAGAAGCTCGTTGGCTCGCGCTTGCAGCAGCATCCGCTATCGCTTCGATCGTCCCTCCCCGCGCTCAGGAGCCCCGCTGGGATTCGCCCCCGGAGTTCTCGGTTCATGACGACTGCGTCGCCCTCATCCCTCTCTGACGATAGGCGCGTCACCGGCGAAGGGCCCGCCTGTCGCACACGCCTCGCCGTGCTCGTCGGCGCAACTGCCTTGCCTATTCGTCCGCGTCGTTTGCCGCTGGCCGGCAAAGCGCTTCGCTCGCCGCCGGGGATCCCCTCGAATCCCCGAATCCCAGGGGTAGGTCAAGAGCCCCGTTCGCTTCGCTCCGGGTGCGGGAACGCAATCCACCGGATTGCGGACGAATGCCCGTCGCGCCCGTCGTGCCCCGCTCCGCTTCGTCTACGCCCGACGGGCGACAAGCCCGATCCGACCGTGGGCGGTTGGTCGGACCGGGCGCGCCCCACCGCCAAAGCACTCCGTGGCTCCGCTTTCTCCGCCGTTGCGTTGCTCCGTGGCTGGCGCCTCCTCCGCAACTCCACTCGCTACGTCGCTCCCGCTCACTGCGTGCCGACGGGTGGGGCCGCCGACTCGCTCGCGCTCGTCGCAGAAGGCGGACGACCCACCGGGTCGTACGGCAACTCGGTTTCGTTCGTCGTCATTGGCTCCGCCCCCACTTCGCCGACGAACGCCGGAGCCCTTCCGACCGTGGGCGGTTGGTCGGAAGGGCGCCTCGCTCGCCCGTGCTCCACGGACTCGCACTCCGCACGAGACGCTCCGGAATCTATCCTCCGCTTGCTCCGTGCTCGTTCCAGTCCGCACTGGTTCGCTCGGTGGCTCGCTCGTTCCGCTCGATCTCGCCCATCCTGCGTACTTCGCTCTCCTCGGTCGCCGAGTTCCTCGGCGTCTCGTCGCTCGTTCGGCAGCACGCTGGCGGGAACCGGCGCAGGACACGCCTCGCATCGGAGACCTGCGGTCTCGGCGATGCGTTCCCTAACTGCGTGATGCCGCTACTCCCCTGACGCATTCGTTCCCTGCGGTCTCTCAGCGCAGGGGACTGACACTCGACGCTCGTCCGTGGGCTCGACCTCACTCCTCTCGCTCGCCAGTCCCGACCGTCATCACGGGCGACCGTCGCCACCAATCCTCGGCTCGCCGGTATGGCTCGCCTGCGGATCTCGCAGGTTCGCTGACGCTCATGCTCGGCACCTCGTGCTGGGGACGACTGCCGTTGTCAAAGTGCGCCCGAGTCGGGCTCGTCAGTCGCTTCGCTTCTTCCCCGAGCGCCTCGAGACGCCACAGGCGTCTCTCGGTTGCGCTCGGCGACCGACGCACTTGTGACAGGTCAAGAGCCCCGTTCGCTTCGCTCCGGGTTTCGGCGGACGACCCACCGGGTCGTGGCAACGCCTGCCACGCTTGCCGCGCGTGCGCCCGACAAGCGCCGGGACGGGCGTCGTCGTGGGCGATTGACGACGCCCTGTCTCGTCGTCGCCGGGAGTTCGTCACAGTGGGACGCGTCCCCGTGAGCTCACAACCCCGACGACGCCTCGCAAGGCTCGTCCGCTCGGCCTGCGGCTCGGCTCCGCTTCGCTCCGACTCGCCTCCGCCTCCGCTTCCTCGCAGGATCGCTCGCTCGTAGCGTTCGTTGCGCAGGGCTCCACGATCACGCTCGTCTCGCTCGCCTTGGGTTCGCCCTCGGGGGGGCGGGCGAACCCGTGGCCTCGCAGGGGCTCGGCCGTGCTCGTTCGCCACCGTCCGGCTCGCCTCCGCTCCGCTCCGGTTCGCCTACCTCGGGCTCTCTCGCCAGACCGCTCACTCGCAGGCGTCGCGATCCCGTGGATCGCCTCCGCTCAACGCTCGTTCGTGCGAGCCGCCGGCTCACCAAGTCGACGGAGTCGACATGTTTCGCCAGTCGCCTCGGTCGCCAGACCGTCCACGCCGGTCTCCGGTCCCGATTGCCATCGCCACGGTTCGTTCCCTCCGCTTCGCCTTCTCCGCTCAATGATTCGCTACGACCACTGTCGGTCGCAGATCCGCTCGCCACGTGCTCGCTTGTCCTTATCCCTGCGGGATAACTCCAATTGCTCCCTCGGTTAGGCTCACGCAGGCACACGAACCTCCCAGACGGGCTCGGTCGCACAGTGGGTCCCGTCGCCACCAATCCTCGGCTCGCAGCGTTGCTCGCCTGCGGACCTCGCAGGTTCGCTGGCGCTCACGCTCGGCACTCCGTGTTGGGGACGACTGTTCGCTAGTCCCGTCGGTGATCATCCTGACCGTCATCGGTCGCGCCGCTCGGCGGCCGAATCCTCGTCCTCGTATCCTCGCTTCCGGGGCTCGTGACGGCGCATCCTCCGATCTGCGCTACTCGCTTTCGTATGCTTGGCGCGCACCTTGGGCGCGTTGTTTAAGAACTTTCTGTTTCCACGCCGTTTTGCGCGCCCAAACCCGAAAACTGCGTTGCTCGATCATCGTCGCTAGCCTCTCCCCCCGTTCGACGACCTGGCTGGTCGCCCTGCCCCGCAGACGGGAAATGCCCGTTTGCGTTTCAGGGACGACCGCTTCGCAGTCCCGTGGTTCATTGTGGCGCTGCCCGCGATGGTATTCTTTATCTCGGGAAACCACTAGCTGCGTGCCGAGGCACGCAAGGAGGCAATACAGACATGGCACTTGGATACAGGAAGTTCAGGGGAGTCGTAACTCTCCAGGTCGACGGAGATCTCACGGCAGGGGCGAAGGCGAATGTCCGCATGCCTTTTGCTGGGACGATCACCGGAGTCACGACATCCGTGATGACCGCGCCAACGGGCGCGGCCTTGGTCGTGGATGTGAACAAGGGCGGCACGACGATTTTCGGCACTCAGGCGAATCGTCCGTCCATCGCCGCGGCTGCCACCAGCGCCGTTGCGGGCGTGCACTCCGTGAGGACGTTCGCCGCCGGCGACGTGATCTCGGTAGACGTTGATCAACCCGGCTCGAACGTCGCGGGAGCAAATCTCACCGTGGCGATCGCCTACGACGGAGTGCGCAACCCGAACTGATTCTTGTCGCTTTGACGCCGTCGCGCTCGGCGGCGCCCAAGCGACCGGATGAAATGCCCCGAAGTCCCTCGAAAGAGACAGGACCTCGGGGTGTTTCTGTTTCCGGGCACGGCGCGTCCCGCTTGAGGAATTAGAATGTCCCCGTGGGCACGCCGATGAGAGCGATCAAGTATTTCGCCGTCTCGGCTGTCTGCGTGGCGTCGGTGGTGCTGATTACCGTGGCCTCGGCGGGCATCAGGACTCTTCGGCGGATGGGCTCCAGCGTGCGAGGCGGGTGACCTCAGCTCGGTTTCGGCTCGTCGCTCAGGAACCTGTAGATGTCCTCGATCACCCGAGGGACCGCCTCGGCGGCCATCTTGTCCAGTTCCTCGGTCTCGGCCTCTTCGATCTCGCCCAGCGAGTTGTTGAGGGCGTTGATCGTGCTCTCTATCGTCTTGTCCTCGGTGCGGGTGTACATCTTGCCCGTGGGGCTCAGCTTGATCTCGTAGCCCGTGTTGCTCGCCTCGAGCCTGTCCACGAGAGTGTCGATCTGTCCGTCGTCCGAGATCCCCTCGAACTTGTGCTCGACCCCTGATTCCTCGATGAGGAAGACCTCGCAGTGCGCCCCGCCGCTCCGCGCCATGAGCAGGGCTTCGATCGTCAACTGGAGTTGCGCCTTGCTGAACGCGTAGGTGAACTTCCGCTTGCGCTTTGCCATGCCTAGATTTTAGAACGTCGTCGCATCGCGCACGGTTAGTCGCCGGGACTATGTCGGTTATCTCACCCGTGTGGTTTTTTTGTCAATCAACAGACACGCTCTGTACGCCTCCGCTCTGGTGTCGTGCGACGAGACAGTCGAATTATTGTTGAGTGTGTCAATGACCAACCATTTGGTAGACGGATATTTGTCAGGTGATATGTCGTATCTGTAGTTCATCTCACTCCTTTAGGGCGCCAACCTCACCCATTTGTGCTCGACGGGCACGTAGGACTGAAGATGTGCCGTGCCCGCCGCGTACTCGGGGTTGAGCGTCTTCAGGCGGCCCCGTGGCGATTTCATCAGAACGCCGGGTTCGCCCGTGGCCTCGCACGTCTGCGAGGCGATCTTCTCGTACCTGGCCACTACCTCGTACATGGCGTCGCGCTGTTCGTCCGCGACTCCCTGCGACGGGATGAAGTAGTAGCGCAGACCGCCGAACTTCTCCTTGACCTGGAGCAATTGGTAGTTCGCGTCCATGGCCGCCAACTCGGCGTCGCAATCGGTGACCAACCCGTACCAACCCTCGTCCACCTCTACGTAGGGCCTGTCCGGGGGAAGCTTTGACCTGAGGGCTTCCACCTTCAGTTGGAGCTCGTTCATCGCCACGCCTTCCCGGTGGCGGCGATGGCGCATATCCCGATGATCACGAGGAACGCCAGCAGCCCGATGAACTGGATCGTGACCCTGTGGCGGACGACTGCGCCGTACTTGGCGCTGACGACGACTTTGCGCCTGGCCCGCCTCAAGGCGAGCCGTGACGAGAGCAGGCGGACGGCGATGCTTTCGCGGATGCTTGCTGCCCTCATGACGATTTCAGGTCGTAGATCCGGAGCTCGGGGTATTCCCGCGGGTCGCCGATTATGCGGGGGATGTTGATCGCCTTGCGGATCCCCGCGAGGGTCTCGCCGTCGATCGTGAAGCCCTGCTCCGTGAGGTCAAGGACCGTCGCGCACAGCGACGCGAGGTGCGCCAACTCGCCCGTGTCGGTCCTTGGGATCTCGGCTTCGTCCTTCGTCTCGTCCATCGTCCGTCCTGTTCGCTCGGTCGGAGACCAGCCTACTCGGCGAACTTCTTGGCGCTGAACTCCGGCCAGTTGTCGCCGCCGATGTCGGTCATGCGCAGCTGGGCCACCTTCGTGTTGGCGACCGTGTAGTTGTAGGTCTTGATCATGATGGCGCACTGGTCGTACGCTCCGCGCGAGGTGCCCTTGTACTTCGCGTAGTTGCGGAGCACCCAGTTTCGCAGCGCCGCGCGAGCGTCGCCGATCCCGTAGCCGACGCCCGAGAGCAGGCTGTTGCTGAACGCCTCGGAGCACTTGATCCCGTGCTTCCTCGCGAGCAGGTAGAGGAATATGGCCCAGGCCGTGCCAGACCCCGAGAGGTGCTCGCGCATCTTGAAGGAGCGGTTGATGGCCCACTGGACCATCTCCTCGTGCTCCGTCGCGTACTGCACGACGTCCTCGGGTGTCACCAGGTCGATGCCCCGGCCGTAGGGGTTCATGCCCGCCTCGAGGGCGATCACTGGCCTGAGCACGGAGGCGACCGTGTTGGCGTTCTTGATCTTGCTCATGCCGAGCACGTCGTTGTAGGTCCTCGTCTTGCCCCGGTCAATCACCGAGAAGGCGTCCTCATCGAGACCCGTGGCCACCACGGTTTGGACGGGGACGTTGGCCTCGACGATGGCGTGCAGGCGGTGCTGGCCGTCGATCAGGCGGACCTCGTTGGTCTTCGGGTTCTTGGCGAGCTTGATGCTGTCGCCCGTGAGCTTCCACATGCCGCGCTTGATGTCGTTGGCGTACATGATCACTCGGCGTTTGCTCAGGTTCCGGTTGTTGACGTTCGTCTGCAACAGGACCTTTGCGTCCTCGGGGGTGATTGTCTGCACGCTGACTTCAATGTCTTCGGCGGTTGACTTGGTGTTCATCTAATCTCCTAATTCGTTATTAGTTGTTGGATAATTCGCTAATTGAAATTTGAGTTTCTCAATCGCTTGTCTGAAACGCTAGGGGTCGCCCGTGAGGATTGCAACCCCTAAGAAGAAATTTCTTGAAAGTGGCGTCGGTCACGCGGGGGCCGTGTTGTCGCCCTGCACGGCAATATCGGTCTCCATCTCCGCAAAGAACAGCACCATCTGGGCGACCACCCGCTGCTTCTCCAGCCAGTCCCTGTCCTTGTCGAAGACGCTCCCCTCCCGTTGCGTCAGGGGCTCGCCGAATATCGGCTCCGGCGGGAAGGTCTTGTCCCCGTAGGCGTAGTCGACGTTCGTGGCGACCATCTCGCCCGTGACCGACATGAGGAAGATGCCTATGCACTCGTGCAGGAACTTCTGCGCCAAGGGCTCCTCGCAGAACAGCTCGTGGTACCCGCGGCCCTCGTTCTCGGGGGCCTCCATGAACTTGATCCACTCGGGGTCATTCTGGTCCTTGCAGGCGATCCCGTCGGCCACGAGACCAACCGTCCAGATCTCGGCGTCCCTCGTGGACCCGTGGAAGTCGGACAACGCCTCGTAGACGTGCTTGCCCGGGGTTGAGTTCTCGCCCCCGTACTCGTTGAGGTCGATCATCGCCTCGCAGAGGACGTACCCGTCGTGTTGGTCGAGCACGACTCCGTCTCGCTCGCCCGATCTTATTTGCTCGTGCGCCGCGCTCCCCGACTTGGCCCCGTAGCGAATCATCAGGAACGAGGGAATGTCGACAGGCCCCTTCTCGGCGAGCACCGCGAACTTCTTCATGGCCATCATGCCTTTGCAGTACCCCTGCGACTGATCGGCGAGCAGCTCCGACTCGCTTGGGTTGGATTCTTCCTCAATGTCCATAGTCGGAGACTACGGATCCCCGTGGGGTTTTTCAACCCCTATCGCTTTCCCGTGATTAGGCGCGAATTTATTAGTCTTGCTTTTGTGGGATAATTGCACCACGGAGGTGAACAAAATGGCTCACGGCCTGGAGAGGACGAAGACGGGCTGGACCCGCTTCGCCTACAACGACCGCCAGATCCCGTGGCACCGTCTCGGCACGCCCGTGAGGGGGCTCGGCACGCTCGAGCAGATGCTCGTCGCGTCGCACGCCGACTACGACGTCGTGCTGACCAAGGTCGCCGCCGTCGACGACTCGGGCGAGCTGATCAGGAACTCCGACGGCACGGCGATCATCATTCCCGACGGCAGGGCCACGATGAGGCAGAACCACGACGGGAGCTTCGACCCGCTGGCCACCGTCGGCACCAGGTACGAGGTCCGCCAGAACAAGGAGGTCCTCGAGCGGGCGCTGGCAGTCGTCAACGCCTCGGACGGCAACGCCGCAATCGACACCTGCGGGGTCCTCAAGGGCGGGTCGCGCTTCTTCGCCACGATAGACCTCGGGGTTCTGGACGTCGCCTGCTCCGACGTCAACGACAAACTCGCTAGGTACCTCGTCATATCCACGGGCCACGACGGGGTCTGGCCCATCCGTTACGCCAACACCGAGGTGAGGGCCGTGTGCAACAACACCATAATCCTCGGCGAGCAGGAGGCGAGGAGGGTCTTCACGGCGAGGCACACCCGCAACGTGGACTCGATCATCCAGGACGCCCGTGAGGTCCTCGGGATATCGGTGAGATGGAAGGAGGAGGTCAGGCGCTCCGTGGAGTCCCTCGCCTCCGTGTCGAACACATCGCGGACGATCAACGAGAGGATACTCAACATCGTCCAGCCGAAGAAGAAGGGCGAGTCGCAGAGGGAGCGGGAGTTCAGGGAGTCGGTCTGGAACCTGCTGGCGAAGGTGTACCTGTCGGACCGGAACTCGGGCGCCTACGGCCACAACGCGTGGTCGGTCTACAACGCCGCATGCGAGTACCTGGATCACTACCGCCACACGAGCAGCGAGGAGCTCGCCATAGCGAGCATGGACGAGAGCTCCCTGACGACGAAGAAGAAGCTCTCCGTGCAGAAAGTCCTGCTAGGTTCCTGATGGAAAACGAGGACTGGCAGGATGGCCTGGGGGAGGACGAGGTGCCCGAATTCTTTGAGGACTACGAGATCATGAGGGAGATCGCCGAGAGCGAGAACGACGAGATGCTCAAGGACAGGCTCGACGAGATAGACGCACACTGCGCGATGATCGCCGAGGGGCGCTTCGGCGAGGCCGTCAAGGCGATCAGGGACGCCCGTGGCGAGAGCGGAGTTATGGACCTGGTGTTCGCCATCGAGAGGAACGTCGGCTGGCACATGGAGATCGTGACCACGAAGGCCGACATAGAGGACTACGCGTTCTCCAAGCACGGCGTCTACGACCCGAAGACCTGGCTGATGGCCCGCAACACCGACGCCTGGAACGAGATGATCCTCGAGGTCACCTACGCCTGCCTGCGCAGGAGGAGGGACATCGTTGACGAGGCGTTCCGCATGCCCGTGGACGGCACGAGGAAGACGCTCCGCAGGCTCGCCTACGAGGCGTGGAAGAGAATTGACTTGCGCCTGATGTAGACGATACCCTTCTTGCGCAAAGGAGGGGTTGGGACGATGCCCGTGGAAAAGGGGACTCTAGGCAGAAGGCCGCCGACGGCGGCGAGATCCGGCGGTGGGGCGGCGGACGGCATGCCGAGCCCGCCGAAGGGCGGTGCGTGCGTGGGGCATCCGACCGAGTTGTGGTACAGCCTGAAGTACAACGACACCCGTAACGAGTCGCCGAGCTCGGTGGCGATGGCGATATGCCACAGATGCCCCGTGCAGCTGGAGTGCCTGATCCACGGCCTCGAGTGGGAGCAGTTCGGCATCTGGGGCGGCACGACCGAGTACGCCCGCAAGTCGATCAGGTCGAAGCTAAAGATATCCGTCGCCCGCACGGGCTACGAATGACGTCGGAGACCGCCTACCGATTCCTGTCCAAGCTGGACGGGGTGAGGGCCAACGGGCCCAACCGCTGGATGGCGAGGTGCCCGTGCCGGAACGACGACAAGAACCCGTCCCTGTCCGTGAGGGACGACAACGGCAACGTCGGCGTGTACTGCCACAGGGGCAACGGTTGCGACTTCGAGCAGATCTGCGCCTCCGTCGGCATGAAGCCATCGGAGCTCTTCGCCGACCAGAAGACCGGGGACTTCGCCCGCGAGAAGAAGCCGAAGAAGCCCAAGAGCAAGAAGCTCGTGAAGATCTACAAGTACTACGACGAGAACGGCGAGTTCGTCTACGAGAAGCTACGCTACGTCACCGAGGACGGCAAGAAGACGTTCCTGCAGAGGCGGCCCGACCCCAACGTCCCAGGCGACTACGTCTACTCGCTGGACGGCGTGCGAAAGGTCCTCTACAACCTGCCCGCCGTGCTGAAGGCGGTGGGCGACGGCGAGCCCGTGTACGTCGTGGAGGGCGAGAAGGACGCCGACACGCTCACATCGCTCGGTTTCGCCGCCACCACGGGCCCGTCGGGGGCGGGGTCGGGGAAGTGGGAGCCGCAGTTCAGCGAGTGGCTCGCCGGCGGGATCGTGGAGATCATCGCCGACAACGACGAGGCGGGCATCTCGTACGCGTCGGAGGTGTTCGCGGCGCTCAGGGAGCACGGTTGCGAGGTGTCGCTCGTTCGGGCGCCCAACCACAAGGACGTCACCGACCACGTCGAGGCGGGGTTCAGGCTCAGCGACCTCGTGGACATCGCCCCGCTCACCCGTGAGGAGTTGGAGCAGGTCGTGACCCCGATGGAGGAGCTCGCCATGAGGATCGGCGAGGTCCTGACCGACAGGTCCGCGAAGGAGGCGACGAAGCTGGCGAGGGCGCAGGCGCTCCTCGGTGGCGCCTACATCAGCGAGCGCATCGACACCGGCCGTCTCGTGCAGTGGGACGCCTTCATGTCCGAGGAGGACGACGGGAGCTACGACTGGGTCATCCCCGAGATACTGGAGCGCAAGGAGCGGGTAATCGTCGTCGCCGCCGAGGGCGTCGGCAAGACCATGCTGGCCCGCCAGATCGCCATACTGTCCTCGTTCGGCATACACCCCTTCTCGTTCCAGCGCATGCCGCCCGTGAGGACCCTGTTCGTGGACCTGGAGAACCCCGACCGCATCATCCGTCGCATGAGCAGGCACACCTACATGAGGGCCAAGCTCAGGGTGGAGAGGGACTTCGGCGACAAGGTCCGTCCGCTGGACGGCTCGCTCCTGCTGAAGCCGTCGGGCATAGACCTTCTCAGGGAGGACGACCGCTCGTACCTGTTCCGCCACATCGAGGCCGTGAAGCCCGAGCTGATCATGTTCGGCCCGCTCTACAAGTCGTACGTCGACCCGGGCGGTCGCAACTCCGAGTCGGTGGCCGTGGAGGTCGCCAAGTTCCTTGACTCCGTCAAGGACGCCTACAACTGCGCCCTGTGGCTCGAGCACCACGCCCCGCTCGGCACGAACATGGCGACCCGTGAGCTGAGGCCGTTCGGGTCGGCCGTGTGGTCTCGCTGGCCCGAGTTCGGCATATCGCTCACCCCCGACCCCCTGTCGCCCGACGGCTACACCTACGAGCTCCGCCACTTCCGCGGCGCGCGGGACGAGAGGCAGTGGCCGAAGAAGCTGAGGCGGGGCAGGATGTTCCCGTTCGAGATCTCCGAGGCCGCCGCCGTGAAGGCGCCGAGGGAGGACACGTCCCACGGCGAGGAGCAGTTCTAGGTGTTGACGGCGCGCCCGTGCGCACTTAGGATGCCTGCATGAGCGATAAGAACTCGGGCAGGAGAACCGATGCGGCCACGACCAGTCGCGCCGCCCGGAGGATTTGGCGCGCCGTGCTGACGGTGCTGGTCCCGCGCGGCCAGTTGCAGCATCGCAGGCCGCCGCGGGTCGGTCAGTCTTACTGGGGCGAGGGCTGATGGGCTCGTCCCTCGCCTCGGCCAAGCCGACGAACGTGCAGCCCGGCATGCTCGTCGGGCTGATGGCGCTGTCCGAGCCGTGCCTGTTCCGCAACCAGTCGCCCGTCGCCGCGATTCCGCGGAGCATGCCCGCCCAGCTCGTCGTCGCGCAGGCGCTGATGCTGGACGTGGCCCGCTGGCACGCCCAGCTCCAGATCTCGTTCTTCCGCACCCTCGCGAGGGAGCTCATGGCGGAGGCGTCGTCCTGATGGCGGGCTACGTCGACGAACCGTTCGACAAGAACGACCCGTGGCGCCAGGACCGCCTCTACAGGAAGGTGACCCGGGACCTCCGCGCCCAGTACGAGGACCAGGGCAACCTCGCCGTCCAGACGATCGTCCTGCTGACGAGCGTGGAGCAGCTCATGGAGAAGACGAACGTCCTGCTGGAGCAGTTGAACGCGACGATGAGCGACCTGCTGGGCAAGGGCAACCGGGCCGCCGAGCCCGAGGCGGGCGGCGGCGGGGCGGAGCAGGCTTGATCGCGACGGGGTGCGCAGGCGCGGACGCGGTGGCGGGCGACCGCAGGCTGATGATCGCGTCGCTGTTCATCGTGTCGAGGCGGGCGGAGGTTCCGACCTTCGCGTACCAGTTGTGCGCCTTGGACGCGGGGTTCAGGAGCGTGAGCGAGGCGAAGGACGTCCTCGACCGCCTGGCGTCGGTGGGCGTGCTCGTCAGGAGCTCGGCGAACTTCTCGACGATGAATAAGGTGCCCGTGGCCGCCCGTGGCGACTCGGACTGCTACCGCATCTCGAGAGAGGGCGTGCGGATACTGCGCACGGCCTACAGGGCGTTCCCTCGCTAGGCGAGGTCAGAAGCCGAGCAGGCGCCTGAGGAAGTTCTTCTTCTTCTTCGGCGCCGAGAATGGCGCCGGCGGTGGCGTGCTCGGGATGGACACGGGCTTCGGTGCTTCCACCTTCGGCGTCGCCTCCACCTTCGGAGCGGCGCTAGCGGCGGGCTTCTTGGTGCTGGTTGATTTCTTGGTTGTTTTCTTTTTCTGTGCCATGGCGAACACGCTAGTCGACGCTGGGTCGCCGTAGGGGAACCCCTTCCCCGTGGGCGCCCGTGGCCTACTTACCATTGGAGCATGGAGGTTTCGTATGAGGGCAGGATGCTGAAGCTGGCGCTCGTGCTCGGGGCCGCCGTCGAGACCAAGAGCAGGGGGGTCAAGGAGTTCGGCATCGGCGAGGACATGAACCAGGTGCTCTACGGCTGGCGCTCCGACCGCCTGGCCGCGGTAACGAGGATGACCGACGCCATGGCGCGGAGGTCGGCCGACATCAGGTTCCTCGCGGTCTCCGAGGCCGCGGCCATGCTCCGGCAGGGCTGGGGCGCCGACGAGATAACGATGGTCGCCGAGGGGTTCGTCTCCGACGAGCCCCTCGAGACGAGGGGCAGGGACTTCGCGAACGAGTTCGCCAAGGGCAACGCCCACATCAAGGAGGCGATCACCGTCACCCACGTCGTCGGCGAGGAGGTCTCGTTCGTCACGAAGCCCTACAGATACGCCGTGCCGAAGACGCTCGTGTGGGAGGAGGAGAACTTCGTCCCGGGCCGCCAGCGCGTGGTCGGGCAGGAGGGGATGTATCCCCTGCTCTTCGCCAGAGCCCTCGCCCTGCCCGTCGGGTGGGAGATCCCCAACGACGAGACGGGCAGCGTGTTCTACGACGCCCTGACGATAGCGATGGTGGAGCGTGGGTTCGAAACCAAGAGCTTCTGGAGGGACGACGGGGGCTCCTGAGCGCAGGGGGCGAGCCCGTGGCGCCCGTGGTGCGCCCCTAGTCCCACTCGGCTCGGTCGCCGACGACCGTTCCGATGTATTCCGACAGCGCCCTCTCGGCGAGCGACAGCGCACCCCGAAGGGCGAGCCACGACAGCAAGCCGACGCCGAAGTAGGTGAGCCACGACAGCGAGCCGACCACGGACATCACGGCGCCGACGACGACCCACAGCGAGTGGGCGACGAACATCACGCCCGTGGCACCCGTGAGGGTCAGCGACCTCGCTCGTGCCCTCATCGGCAGTCCTGCCTCGGCTCGGGCGACGGCGCACCGACCAAGACCAAGCGACAGCCCTCACGCTCGGGCATCGCCACCAACTCGCCCACCGACAGCGAGCCGAAGGCACGGAACGCCTCGTCGGTCGCAAGCCGTATGTCGCCGTCGCACCTCGCCTCGGCGATCGCCCAGAGCGTGTCGCCCTCCTCGGCGACGACGGGCGTGGCGTCGCACACGAACGACGGGCTCGCACCGAGCAGGTCGTGCGCCCCCCACGCCACGACGGCGAGTGCGCCCACGACGAGCGCACGGCGCAACGACACGCCGAACGGCACGACCGTCGTGCGTTCCCTCCCTGACGCTGATGACTGCCTCATATCTGTCTCCTCTTCTCGGGGCGTTCGCCCCACACCCTCACGATAGGGCGTTCGCCGTCGGAAGTCAAGCACCCTCGCCCGTGCCACCCGTGGCTCGTTCGGGCTGGGGGCGTTCGTGTCTCAGGCTCGTCGCAGGCGACCACAGGGGGGCGACCACAGGGGGGGCGTAAAAGCGTCGGGCGACGGGCACGAGGGGGCGCACGACGCACCGACCAGACGGCGCACGGCGAGCGCAGACCCCCAGGCAGGGCGAGCGAGCCGACACGACGGGCGAGGGTGGGCGACACGGGCGACCCCGTGCCACCCGTGCGCCTTCGGCACGGCACGGCAGGCACGGCGCACCGTTCGGGGGGGGTGCGAGGGTGCTTGACTTGTCTCATAAATGTCGCTAGTGTTGCGTTCGTGGGGAGAACCCCACCAGAGAAGGGAGAAGGGGGGTGAAGATGAACACGAACCGACCGATAACCGTGATGAAGGGAACGCCTCGCACGGTGATAACCAACGGCGACACCGTTGAGATATGGATAAGCAGTCCGACGGGGGACAGTAGCGACACTCACATAGTCGTTATCCCCTGCCAGACCGAGGCGCAGGCGAAGTTGATAGCAACGACTTGGCTGAGCGTCTGGGAACTTGACGGGCGACACCTGATGACCGTCTAGCACGGCACGACGAGCCTCGCTACCGAGCGCACCTAGCGCAGAGTGGCGAGGCTCAGTCGTATCCGACGACGAACACGACGGGCGCACCCGTGTCGCCCGTGAGGGTCGCAGGGCGACGAGAGGCACGGCACGACGGCAGACGGCGACGCACGACCAACAAGACGGGCGCACACGCACGACACGGCAGGGCGACGCAGAGAGGCGCACACGCAGGGAGAGCGAGCGCACCGACACGGCGAACGACGCACGGCACGACGGGCGCACGGCGCACCGACGGGCGAGACACACGAGCGCACCGACGGCGCACCGACACGGCGAGCGCACCGACACGGCGAGCGAACCGACACGGCGAGCGCAAGGCGAACGACACGCACCGACACGACGGCGCACCGACACGGCGAACGACCGGCGGCGAGCGAACGGACACACGCACGACGCACCGACGCAACGACGGACACACGGCGACCCCGTGCCACCCGTGAGGCTCACGCACGACGCACGACGGGCGACACACACGGCACAGACGCACACGGCGAACCGACACACGGCACACGCACGAACGGCGTAGCGTGGCGCACACGAACGGCACGAACGGCGACGAACCGACGAACGGCGACGAACCGACGAACGGCGAGCGCAGGGCGTGGCGACACGACGGCGAGCGCACTCACGGCGACGCACGACGACACACGCAGGCGCACGGCGATACGACACGCACCGACACGGCGAGCAACGAAGCACGACGGGCGACGCACACGCACGACGGGCGACGCACACGCACGACGGGCGACCCCGTGCCACCCGTGAGGTTCACGCACGACGCACGACGAGCGCACGGCACGACGGGCGCACTATGAAGCACGAAGCACGACGGCGCACGGCA
>Ga0194130_10005290_pt1 | contig 15643 bp, 16 predicted proteins | sample TA2KigsurfametaG_FD_160084 | JGI IMG/M metagenome (GOLD analysis project Ga0194130, IMG submission 160084) | Freshwater microbial communities from Lake Tanganyika, Tanzania - TA2015050 Kigoma 12 surface | ecosystem: Environmental > Aquatic > Freshwater > Lake | place: Tanzania: Lake Tanganyika... | reverse complement strand
CGTAAGATCTGTGGGTCGAGCTTTAATGAATCAAAAGACAATGTCGTACTCCTTAAAAAGGGTTAGGTGCATTTAATCTTTTAAAAAATTCAAAACTTCCAGTCACTAGATTTAAACGCTGCTGTTACTACCTGATGTGAGTGCGCAGTATATCGATAAATCCATGAATTTCAAAGCTTTATTGGCATGAAATATGCTAGAATTCGGCCTCATTTCAATTAAGGTCGCTCTCATTTATGTCACGCAATTTAAGAAACATCGCCATCATTGCCCACGTGGACCATGGCAAAACCACCCTCGTCGATAAACTTCTCCAACAATCAGGTACCTTCGCACAGCATCAGCAAGTGGCTGAACGTGTGATGGACTCTAACGATATTGAAAAAGAACGTGGCATCACCATCTTAGCTAAAAATACGGCCGTTAATTTTGAAGGCACACACATCAATATTGTGGATACGCCTGGACATGCCGACTTCGGTGGCGAGGTGGAACGCGTATTAGGTATGGTGGATGGCGTGGTGTTGTTGGTAGACGCCGTTGAAGGCCCAATGCCGCAAACACGTTTCGTGACGAAGAAAGCATTGGCACTCGGCTTAAAACCGATTGTGGTCATTAATAAAGTCGACCGTCCAGGTGCTCGCCCTGATTGGGTGATTAACCATACCTTCGATTTATTTGCGAACTTAGGTGCAACCGATGAGCAGTTAGATTTCCCGATTGTGTATGCGTCGGCATTGAATGGTTTTGCAACGCTGGATTTGGAACAAAAGTCAGACACGATGAAACCCTTATTTGAGACCGTGTTAAAGCACGTGAGTCCTCCGGAAGGTAGTCCTGACAACCCATTACAGCTTCAAATTTCAGCACTCGATTATTCAACCTATACCGGTCGATTAGGTGTGGGTAAAGTCAAAAATGGTGTCATCAAATCAGGACAATCAGTGGTCGTGATGCATGGCGATAAACAAGTATCTCAAGGCCGTATCAATCAAGTCTTGGGCTTTAAGGGGTTAGAGCGTATTCCTGTGGAACAAGCTGAAGCAGGGGATATCGTGATTATTTCAGGCATTGAGGAAATCGGTATTGGTGTCACGATTGTAGATCCTAATAATCCAGTAGGCTTACCCATTATGGCTGTCGATGAACCAACCCTCACCATGGACTTTATGGTGAATACGTCACCCCTTGCTGGTACTGAAGGTAAGTTTGTGACCAGCCGACAAATCCGCGATCGCCTCACAAAAGAATTATTAGTAAACGTTGCTCTGCGTGTGGAAGACACACAAGACGCTGACGTATTCCGTGTATCAGGTCGTGGTGAATTGCATCTTACTATTCTTTTAGAAAATATGCGTCGTGAAGGTTTTGAGCTGGCCGTAGGTAAACCTCGTGTGGTCTACCGTGAAATCAATGGCCAGAAGTGTGAGCCTTATGAGGTGTTAACGGTGGACTTAGAGGATGACACGCAAGGGGCTGTCATGGAAGAGTTAGGCCGTCGACGTGGGGAAGTGCAAAATATGGAATCTGATGGCAATGGCCGTACGCGCTTGGAATATAAAATTCCTGCACGAGGTCTAATTGGTTTCCAGGGTGAATTCATGACGATGACTAAAGGTACAGGTCTTATGTCGCACGTGTTTGATGAGTATGCACCGGTTAAAGCCGATATGCCAGTACGAAGAAATGGTGTATTAATTTCAGCGGAACAAGGTGAAGCGGTGGCTTATGCGTTATGGAAACTTCAAGACCGTGGTCGCATGTATTCAAGCCCAGGTGATAAATTATATGAAGGTATGGTGATTGGTATTCATTCGAGAGATAACGATTTAGTTGTGAATCCGATTAAAGGTAAGCAGCTCACCAATGTCAGAGCTTCAGGCACAGATGAAGCAGTGCGTTTAGTACCCCCCGTTCAATTGACACTGGAATCCGCAGTGGAGTTTATCGAAGACGATGAGTTAGTTGAAATTACACCTAAATCGATCCGTATTCGTAAGCGCTACTTACTTGAACACGAACGTAAACGCGCATCTAAAGAATAAATGCATTCTTATAGATTAAGAATCTATAATATATTTTTTTATGAATCGCCATTTTAAAAAATATTATTTTTATTTCTTAGCAAGACTGTTCGATTTCCTTGGTGAGTATGACAAGTCTTTTGCAAGCTATGCAAAAGTCATTCGATTTAGAACATTTTTTTGGGATGTTCAAAGTCGCTATATTAAGGCTTATCAAAAAAGTACAAAAAATTTCACAATAGTAATTTACGGTGGTGTTGGTGATTTCCTTCAACACCTCCCCTTTATACTAAAAAATAAATCAGCTAAATATATTGTTGCAACGCATTTCAAAGATGCCCCAGCATTTTTTGAATATTTAAATATTAAGATTGATCAATATTATTTTTACTCAAATCAAGATGAGTTTAAAAAGATACGAAACTATTTAAAACTTAACCAACATTCATATGCATGTCCTCGGGCTTTATTTTTTAAGGCATCTCCTTTTTCTATCCAAAAAAGTATCAAAAACAAAAGAAAAAAAATAATAGGTATTCATATGGGTGCTAGTTTGTATGCTTCAAATAAGGCGATACCAATCGACTTCATTAAGCGACTAATTGTTTGCATAAGTCGGGAAAACTATAAAATAATTTTATTTGGCACGAAAAAAGAATTGTCGAATATAAGTCAATTTAGAAATAGGTATATACAATTTGCCTCAGATAAGAATATCATCAAAAATTTATCTCTTGTGACACATTGTGATTTTTTTATTGGGAGTGATAGCGTCTTTAAGACAATGGCTGCAATGCTAAGAAAACCTTCCATAGTATTTCACCCAAATGATAAGAATAATTTTAGAGATAGAGTTTTTATAATGCCATATGTGAAAGAGCATATTATGTATGTTTATAAATATTCTAATTTGACTCAAAAAGAAATGAAGTCTGCTTTGCAATTTCTATTACATGTGATGAATGCAAAACTTAATTTTTTATAGGGTGTAAAAATTAAAAAAGCCTTATTTATAAAGACGAAGAATATTGGTGATGCCATTATTTTGACATCGGCAATTACGGCATTGCCAAAGTCATACTATAACGTTGATATTATTTGTTTGCCTCATAGCGAAGCTATCTTTAAAATGAATAAGCGTGTAAGAAATATCTATGTTATTCCAAGAGATCAATTTGGATTTAAGAAAATTTTTGCCTATATTAATCTTTTAAGAAAATTATTGACTGAGCGTTATGATTTATTGGCACAATTTTCGATCGATTGGCGAGGCGCTTTTCTCGCAAGACTTCTTAAAGTCAATATTTCTGTAGCAAGAAGCACTGATCGACGTGGTTCTTTTTGGCATCATTCGTTTGACTATCTTGCACCAGCCCTTGATGCTCAAAGACCCATGGCTGAGCAGGATGTTGATTTATTAAGGGTAGCAAATCTTTATAAAAAAACAATTGCACCTTCTTATGAGCTTGATATATCGCCCGCAGACAAGGCAAGATTAAGGAACTGGCTTTTTAAGAACTATATTCAATTATCAAATAAGCTCGTTGTTATTCATGCATCCTCGCGCTGGAAATACAAAGAGATACCGGTAAAGATATGGTCTCAAATCATCGATGCATTAATGCAAGAAAAGATCAATATCGTCGTTGCAGGATCACAAGCCGATTTAAAAACAAATCAACTGATCTATGATGGCTGTGAATTTAAACCTGTTTTAACAGAAAATTTCTCTCTTAGAGACACAGCAACACTTTACTCGTTAGCACATTTAGTATTAACGATCGACAGTATGTCGACTCATCTAGCAAGTGCTGTGAAAACGCCTGTCATTAGTATTTTTGGACCTACGAATGATAAGGTTTGGGGCCCATGGAAAGGGAAATCCAAGGTGATAGGCTTATCCGCTCAGGATGCTCCCATGTTTACCTGTAGACCTTGTGGAATGGATGGATGTGAGGGAAGTAAAATCAGTCAGTGTTTAGTACAAATGGATCCTCAAAAAGTGGTTGACCACACCCTAATCATGTTAAAAGTTCCTAGGAAGGACTCGTTTGTGTAAGCAAATATTCCTCATAATTTCCAGAAAAATCGATAATGCTATCTTCTTTAATTTCTAAAATGCGTGTGGCAATGGAGCTCACGAATTCGCGATCGTGACTCACGAAAAAAAGTGTGCCTTTATATTTATCAAGCGCTGTATTTAAGGATTCAATCGACTCCATGTCCATGTGATTGGTTGGCTCGTCCATTAGGATTACATTTGTTTTTGCGAGCATCAGTTTTCCAAAAAGCATACGACCTTGCTCACCCCCTGATAATACTTTGACTAATTTTTTAGTATCTTCACCAGAGAATAAAAGTCGTCCTAAAATACTTCGAATCGCTTGATCGTCTTCACCTGATTGAGCACAGCTTTTCATCCAATCAAAGAGGGTCACATCTTTTTCAAAATCACAGGCATGATCTTGGGCGAAGTATCCGATCTTAGCTTTTTCAGCCCATTTGATTTCACCGTGATTAGGTTTTAAGTCACCCACAAGGGCTCGGAGGAAGGTAGTTTTACCAATACCATTTTCACCAATGACAGCAATCCGTTCGCCTGCTTCGACGAGTAAATTAAAATTATTGAATAAGGTACGATCAAATCCGTGACTTAAATTTTTAATTTCAACAGCCTGACGGTGGAGTTTATCTTTGTCGTCATAATCAAAACGGATATAAGGATATTGACGACTTGAAGGTACAAATTCTTCCACCTTAATCTTATCAATTTGTTTGGCACGGCTTGTCGCTTGACGCGCTTTTGAAGCGTTTGCTGAAAAACGACGCACGAATTCTTGAAGTTCTGCAATTTGCTCTTTCGCTTTTTCATTGTCTTTTAATTTTTGAGCGCGAGCCATGGTGGATGCTTCCATGTAATTATCATAATTCCCGGGATATATGGTGAGCTTGCCATAATCCATATCGGCCATGTGTGTGCACACTTGATTTAGAAAGTGTCTATCGTGGGAAATAATAATCATGGTGGAGTTACGGTTATTTAATGTATCTTCTAACCATTGTATGGTATGAATATCTAGGTTGTTTGTTGGTTCATCGAGTAACAAAATATCTGGATTTGAAAAAATCGCTTGCGCTAAAAGAACACGCAGCTTAAAGCCGGGGGCGACAGCACTCATGGGACCTTGGTGCTGCTCAATCGGAATACCGACCCCAATCAATAATTCACCCGCGCGTGCTTCAGCGGTGTAACCATCAAACTCAGCATACACACCTTCCAATTCTGCGGCCTTCATATAACCCTCTTCAGTCGCATCCGGATTCATGTAGATCGCATTCTTTTCCTCATTGGCCTTCCACATTTCCTCGTGACCCATCATGACCACATCAAGCACGCGTTGATCTTCATAGGCAAACTGGTCCTGCTTAAGCCATGACATGCGCTCATTCTTGTCGAGTGAGACATTGCCTGCAGTCGGCTCTAATACACCGGCTAAGATCTTCATGAAGGTGGACTTACCACAACCATTGGCACCGATGAGGCCGTAACGGTTTCCGTCACCAAATTTGACAGAGACGTTTTCGAATAAAGGTTTTGCACCAAACTGAATGGTGATGTTATTACTAATGAGCACGCGCTTATTTCCTTAAAATTTTATTTAAATTGGTTCTGAATGACGACCTCATCAAGTGGCAATTGACCGCCACGTGGCATCGCTTCTTTAATACCTTTGCCAACACATACAAACATGGCTGGGATATGATCCTCAGGTAAATTTAATAATTCACTTACTTTATCAAAATCAAAACCATCCATAGGGCAGGTGTCATAGCCCATCGATTTTGCATTCAGCATGATATTCATAGCTGCCATGCCGCATGAGCGCATCGCTTCATCACGCTGTACTTGAGGTTTGCCATTGTAGTACTGGTGAATGGCTGGTACTAAATAATCTTGAACGGGTTGAGGAGCGTCCTTCCAATAACGAGAAGGTTCTTTATTCCATGCCATAAGATCTGCGACCAATACAATCAGAATAGATGCTTCTTCAACTTGTGCTTGCCCCCAGCTGACAGCTCGAATTTTTTGGCGTAAAGCTTTATCTGTGACGACCACAAATCGCCAGTTTTGAATATTAAAAGCAGTAGGAGAGAGAATCGCATGCGAGAGAAGCTCATGGAGCTCTTTTTCAGTCATGACATGATGAGAATCAAAATGTTTAATCGATCTTCTCTGTTCTAAGGCTTCTTTAACATGCATCTTTTGTCTTGCTCTAAAAATTAATATTCTATTTTTTGAATGGTGAGATAAGTATCACCCATCGGTTTTTCCCAAGTCACTTCATCATTTAATTTTGCTCCAATGAGGGCTTCAGCAAGGGGCGATAAGTAACTTACTTTACCTTGATGAATATCCGCTTCATCCTCACCTACAATTTCATACACATTCAACCTGCCTTCTTCATCCTCCACAGTGACTTTGGCCCCAAATAATACCGACCCTTGATCTTCTTCTGTAGGCGTTATCAAAATAGCTGCTTCAATTCGCGCTGCAAAATAGCGCATATCACGTTCGATCATGGCTATTTTTTGCTTCGTGATAGGATCATCGTTTTTTTGTTTTAAAAGTTTTCGTTCTTTTTCTAGACTATCTATTTTTGATTTAAGAAGGATTAATCCATTCTTTGTGACGTAATTAGGCTTATCACTTAATGGTCTTTCAGGAATATCAATTCCTGCATGTTCTAAATCGTTTTCTTTGACAAATGCTCGGCTCATGCGATAGGAGTCTTCTTTAGAAAGTGTAATTCTATCATTTAGTTGTTATATTGATATAGCTTAACTTAATGAGCGCTTTATATACTTTTATGAAATTAAGTATTTTTGTCATTCTCTTTTTAACGTTAACAATAGATAGTATTAGTTGATATTATTTTTATAAGTCAATGATATGATTTCATAACTTTTTTATTGACAAATATCATCGAGATCACATGCAAAGACTCATCATATATTTTAAAGAAGTCACAGCTCGAATAGATTCGGCAATGACCATGCAGGTCTTGAATGATTATGGGCACTTATCAAACTTGAATAACAAAGTTATCGTGCCCATCTATGCAAAAACAAATCAAGAACTAAATCAAATAAATAATTTACTTACCGAGAAAAATTTTTTAAATCTTCATATATTCGTTTTACCAAAATCTCATAAAATTATCAGATCCTTATTTTTAATTGCTTATCTAATTTCGTTATTAATTAAAAAAGAATTTACGAGCAAAGTCATTATCGTCCGCGAGAAAAAGTATTTATGGCTTGCAAAAATCCTTAAACGGATCTTTCATTTTTTTTTGTTGGTAGAATTCCACGAAACAAGCCTACCTGAAAAAGAAACTCAAAAACTTCATCTTAAGCATCAAAATTTATTGCTCCATATAGATGGTGCCTTGTTCACGAACTCATCACAGGCTGATTATTTTAAAAAATACAAATATCATCTACCGAGGAATCAAATCGTTTTACCGAATGGTCTTGATATTAAGAATTATTCCAAAGTGAAGAAGGGCTCCTTTAGAAGTCGGCTAAGAATATTAACTTATACAGGTCAATTTACAAGCTGGAAGAATGTCCAGCTTCTTTTTGAGGCTTTACACTATTTGCCTCCATATTTTCACTTACGCATTGCGGGTGGAAAGGAAAATAGCCAATCATCTCATCTCTATGTGAATAAACTAATTACTCAGTATAATTTAGCGGGTAGGGTTAAATACTATGGCTTTGTTCATCCAAGTGTTCTTGCTCAAAAAGTTTTGAATGGTTCTCACGTCTTATTATTACCCCTAGATAATTCAACTATGGCTCAATACGCGACTTCCCCAATGAAACTCGTTGAGTACATGGCAACCCTTATTCCTATAGTTGCTGTGAATGCGCCATCAGTGAGAGGATTAAGTGAAAAAAATTCTATTTTTCTAGCCAAGAATCATGCGCGAGATTTCGCAAAAGTAATTTTGAATATTTTTAAAATGAAATTGGAAGAAATTCATACAAGAGTTGAGACTCAGAATCAAATTTCAAAACAGTATGATTTTAATTTACGAGCTTCAAAATACAACGCGTGGTTGAATGACTTATGCAATTTCAAAGAATAGTATTTGATCTATTCCCACTCAATAACTACGTTCGTTTTTTCTTCTTTATATTCAGCAACATAAACCACAATAAGTCATCCTGTGCAATATTTGTGTAACAACAATGTCGCTAAACGCGCGATAAATAAAAATATAAATGTTCTTTAACAATAAGTTGTATGCATTTCGATTGCACAATTTGCGACAACTGAAAACGGTTATTGCGGAAAATCATTCGTGTCAAAACGAGGTAGCTCCAACGAGCCACTCTTTGTCACATTCGCGGTTGCCACCTTAGTTGTTAGCCCAATTGCGCAATTACGCTCCCTAAGGATAGCTAATGTGTCTTCATTATAAGCACCATACGGGTAGCACATAATCCAGTCTTCCGTTGGCGCTCCGACATTTCTCAGAAATTCCAATGAAGCATCTATTTCTGAACGCTGGGAATCGATACCTTCCTTATTAAGCCACAAATGACTATATCCGTGGCTTCCAACATGCATCCCGTTATCAACTAGCTCTTTAGTATCATCAACGGACAAATACAACTCATTTGCGAAATCAATTTCACTTCTCTTCACGTATTTTTCAAAAAGTAAAGTAGCAATTTCCCTTCTAATTTTCTCCGACAAAACGTGCTGTAACATATGCTTAACATACATTACATCAGCACTGTCATAACGGCTGGCTACTCTGTATTGCAATTGATATGAATGCAAATCAGATTCACCAACACCTTTCTCTAAGCAAAGACTATTAACATCCCTGGCAACGGCACTAAAATCAGTTGCGTTAGCAAGAATAAAATGTATTCTATTGACGTCAAGCAACTCTCTCTCAACTACCGGCTTAACTGGCGGAAAAAAAGAGCCTTGTATATTTCGTGAAACCAATTCAGGAAGCACAAACTGAATATGGTCTTTATATCCATCATCAAAAGTTAATAAACAAGGGTTTTCAGGCAAGCGACTCCCCCATTTTGCACACGCAATAACATCCTCTGCTTTTATCATTGTAAATGCGGTACATAGGTAATCTAATTGCCTTTTAAACCCAGATAACTCCAGTCCTTTCACATTTGGATACAGCGAATTCTTTATTTCTCTTACATAGTGATACATCACAATAGTCAAAGAACTCATTACTTATGCGCCTCAATAACAAAAGATGAAGAATAAGGAACAAGCTTGTGATTACCAATCCAAGTTGTAGAAGCGAGCTTTGCTAGTTGCTTGTGAATCTTACCTGCCAGTTCACCTTCAAGCATAGTAATTGGAAGCGGATGGAAATGAACTGGATATATGTTCTTGACTATAAATCCAATCTTAGACAGCTTCGTTATCAAATCCGCAGGACTAAACTGGTAGCGCGTATCCACCGCTACACCAGTGAGAGGGTGACATTCAGGCTGTTCATAATCATAAGAAAGACACTCTAGCTTCCTTACTGCCTCATCTTGAGTCTGAGAGGTTTGAAGAATAATTCCTTCATTAGTCAAATTTCCTAAAGTGCCCAGTGACAATTCTAATTCAGTAAAACTATTGAATGAATGAGCGTTGAATATTCTATTTCTAGAACCCAGCGCAATAGCACCATTCTTCTTTAAAGATGAGTATGCAATACTCAGGAACTCGGTTAATTGCTCAAGAGAGATGTACTCAATGAATCCTTGAGCGCTAATCACATCATAAGTTTCCAATTTTAGATTTGCTTCGAATATCGATGCGCAATTAAAACTAGCATTTGTTCCAGCTTTACTATTATTTCTCAGGCACTGGTCAATCATTTCTTGCGCAAAGTCTATACCAACCGAAGTCCAGCCGAGCTTAGAAGCCTCGATGGCTAATTGACCTGTTCCACAGCCAACATCAAGTAAGGACGCACCATTTTGGAATCCCTTCATAACTTCCAATACAGCATTGTGCCTATTTTCAATCAAACTATATGCTTCATTAGTAGCTTTCTCATTCCAGTCCTCGGCGTGAGACTGGAAATAATCTAGGGTTTGCTTTTGTTGGTTCATAATATTCCTTTATAAAAGTTGGTATTCTGAGAAGTCCTAAACTTACTGAAGAGCTCATTACTTACTATGGGCTGTCATACAATAAATGCTAAAAAAACACTGAACATAAAGCAGCGAGGGTGCATCGCGGCGTCACGCGGTGCTCGCCCCCTCGTCTATCCACTTTGTAGAGTAAAATCTTTCTGTACGAACGACAATGGATGCTACGTGAATTTTACAACCAAGGGGGACCTTATGGCTACCACTAAGCAATCTGCTACTGCAACCAAGAAAACCCGCGCTCCACGCAAAGTGAAGACAGCTGCTGAACTGAAAGCCGAACTCGAGAAGGCTAAGGCAGCTGTGGCTGCGCTCGAACAGAAGGCTTACGCCGGCGAGCTTGACGAAGCTGTAGCTGCAACTCCTTAAGCTTAGTATCCCTGCCTACTACATCGAGCCAATGCTCAAGATGCGTTCTAAGTGTTCTATGTCGTCCAGCAACAATGTGCGTACCAATTTCTTTCTCACGCTCTTCTAAGTAGTTCTCAACGCCTATTTTTGCTGTTATGGAGAAGTATGTTTTGCCAGCAAGCGCACCTGCCATCAGTTCGTGGTAGTGCAGCTTGGCTTTATCGAGTGCAGTGCTTTTGCTGACAGTCTTAAGCGAGAAGCGGGCGTACTTGCGCTCCTTCGTCAGCCACATCCTAAATTGCCAGTACTTTCCGCGCTTGTAGATAACAGCGTCGTCAAATATGGCTTCTTCGTCGTCGCTAAACTTTGTCTTTTTGGATGGCATTGGGCGTAGGGTTACAACGAAAATGAGTAGCTACAGTTTTGTGTAGCAAAACGTGTAACTTTAATTTCTGCGCCCAAATAAATCAACCACTTGTTGATTTTGTGAAACTTTTGTGTAACTTGAATACCGTAATAAAACAACAAGTTAAACAAATAAAGTCACTCCCACTCTATGGTTGCAGGCGGCTTTCCTGAGACGTCATACACCACACGATTAATACCACGTACTTCATTGATGATGCGATTCGATACTTTACCTAAAAGCTCATAAGGTAATTCTGCCCAGTGTGCGGTCATAAAATCTGATGTCACCACGGCTCTTAATGCCACCACATATTCATAAGTTCTGCCATCGCCCATAACACCTACTGATTTCACGGGCAAAAATACAGTAAAAGCTTGCGATGTTTTTTCGTACCACTCAGCATTGATAAGTTCTTCGATAAAAATAGCATCCGCACGTCGAAGTAAATCTGCAAATTCTTTTTTAACTTCACCTAGAATACGCACACCTAAGCCAGGACCGGGAAAGGGATGACGATAGACCATGGCTTTAGGTAAACCTAATGAGATACCTAATTCACGCACCTCGTCCTTAAAGAGCTCGCGCAAAGGTTCTAATAGTTTTAAATTAAGTGTTTCTGGTAATCCACCCACATTGTGATGACTTTTAATCGTATGTGCTTTTTTAGTTTTAGCTGATGCTGATTCAATGACATCAGGGTAAATCGTGCCCTGTGCTAGCCATTTTGCATTTGGAATTTTTTTAGCTTCATTTTGGAATACTTCTACAAATTCACGTCCAATGATTTTTCGCTTTTGCTCTGGATCCGTCACACCTTTTAAATCATTTAGGAATTTATCTGAAGCATCCACGTGAATGACTTTGACACCAAGATTGTCATGAAATGTTTTCATGACTTGCTCCGCTTCATTTAATCGAAGTAAGCCATTATCTACAAAGATACAGGTTAATTGAGAGCCAATCGCTTTGTGAATGAGTGCGGCAGCCACAGATGAATCCACCCCTCCTGATAAACCTAATATCACTTCATCATCTTGAACAGTCTCTTGAATGTGCTTGATGGCTGTTTCAATGTAATTTGGCATTGTCCAGCTCGGTTTACATTCACAAATATGATTTACAAATTGTTTGAGAATATTAAAGCCTTGTTTGGTGTGGGTCACTTCTGGATGAAATTGCAAACCATAGAAATTTTTGTTTTCATCCATCATGCCAGCGATGGGTGTGGACGCATTGCTTGCGATCACCTTGAATTGTGGCGGGAGCTCTGTGACCTTATCACCATGACTCATCCAGACATCGAGAAGTCCGTGACCCTCTTGATTTGTTTTGTCTTGAATATTGTTTAGAAGAGGGGAGTGGTTGTGCGCTCTAATCTCGGCGTAACCGAATTCACGCGAATGTGCATTTTCAACCTTACCACCGAGCTGCGCTGCCATGGTTTGCATGCCATAACAAACTCCCAAAACAGGCACACCCAATTCAAAAACAATCGGAGGTGCGATAGGTGTATCCGATTCATAGACTGAATTAGGACCCCCTGACAAGATAATACCCTTTGGATTAAATGCCTTAATCTCCGCTTCACTCATATCGTGCGAATGCAATTCTGAATATACATGCATCTCACGCACACGACGTGCGATGAGCTGTGTGTACTGTGAACCGAAATCAAGAATAAGAATTTTATCCATAGGATTTAAAAAGCCTCCCAAGAGAGAGGCTTGTCTTTTATGACTTTTGAATTAATCGACACGGTAATTCGGCGCTTCTTTGGTGATCTGCACATCATGCACATGCGACTCACGCATGCCCGCACTTGTGATTTGCACAAAGTTAGCTTTATTGCGCATCTCATCAATTGTTCTGGCCCCCACGTAGCCCATGGAAGCTCGAAGACCACCCATCAGTTGATGAATGACGTTAATGACACTCCCCTTGTAGGGCACGCGTCCTTCAATGCCTTCAGGTACTAATTTATCTGCGTTGTTTTCAGAGTCTTGGAAGTAGCGGTCAGAGGAGCCTTTCTGCATAGCACCAATAGAGCCCATGCCGCGATAGGACTTATAGGATCTTCCTTGGAAGAGTTCAACTTCACCCGGCGCCTCTTCGGTGCCTGCGAACATTGAACCTAGCATCACAGAATTTGCACCTGCTGCAATGGCCTTTGCGACGTCGCCAGAGAATCTGATACCGCCATCACCAATGAACGGAATATTAAGTTTATTGAGTGCTTCAGCCACATTGCTGATCGCTGAGATCTGAGGAATGCCAACACCCGCCACAATTCGGGTGGTGCAAATGGAACCTGGACCAATACCGACTTTGACCCCATCAGCTCCTGCATACACTAATGCTTTTGCGGCATCTGCTGTTGCAATATTGCCACCGATCACTTCAATGTTTGGGAAATGTTTTTTGACCCATGTCACGCGATCTAATACACCTTGTGCATGACCGTGTGCGGTATCCACCACAATCACATCGACACCCGCATGTGCTAACAATTCAACGCGCTCTTCGGTACCCTCACCAACACCGACCGCGGCGCCCGCACAGAGTCGACCCTTGTCGTCTTTACATGCATAGGGATGGTCAGATGATTTTTGAATATCTTTGACCGTAATTAAACCTTTTAATGCATCATTCTTATCAACGACTAATACACGCTCTAGACGGTGATGATGAAGTAAGCGAATCACTTCTTCTTTCGACTCACCTTCTTTCACGGTGACCAATCGATCGCGCGGTGTCATGATGTTCTTAATGGGCTGATCGAGATTCGTTTCAAAGCGTAAATCTCGGTTGGTCACAATACCGACAATCTTGCCACCATCAATCACAGGTAACCCTGAAATTTTATGGAGCTGAGTGAGGTTCAAGACATCGCGCACGGACATATTGGGCTCAATCGTAATAGGATCATTCACCACACCCGATTCAAAGCGCTTCACACGTGAGACTTGATAAGCTTGTTCTTGTGGGGTCATGTTCTTATGAATGATGCCGAGTCCTCCTTCTTGGGCAAGGGCAATGGCTAACCTTGATTCGGTGACGGTATCCATCGCAGCGGACACAATCGGAATATGAAGTTTAATTTTCTTCGTGAGTTGTGTGGTTAGATTAACTTCACGAGGCAATACTGTGGAATGAGCTGGAACGAGGAGCACGTCATCGAAGGTGAGTGCCTGTTGTATTAAACGCATCTTTTGATCCTTTGCGCAAAACGAAATTATACAGAAAAAGTCTCGTTATGCCTAAGAATTGATTAGCTACGGGGTAGTGTCACCACCCTTTTTCATGACCTTGCCCTCAGCCGCGCGCTGGCGCCTAATCTCTTTGGGGTCGGCAATGAGGGGGCGATAGATTTCGATACGATCGCGTTCACGTAGCACGTGATCGAGCTGTGTGAGTTTACCGAAGATGCCAATCTGATTCACACTCAAATCGATCTCGGGAAATTTTTTTATAATGCCTGACATTTGAATCGCATCTTTTGCTGCTGTGCCAGTTTTCACCTTGATGGGAATAATGAGCTGCTTCTGAGGCAGTGCGTAGGCGACTTCTATCAAAATTTCGTTTGGCATAGTGTTAACTTTTTATTTAAGTGATTTTGAATATATTTTATCAGCTTGCGCCACAAAACCATCGACAAAGGTATTCGCAATCTGACTAAAAATAGGGGAGATGAGTTTATCTAGAATAAAATTTGAGAACTCGTAGTGAAGGTGAAACTCAATGCTACACGCCTCCTCATTAATTTTAGTAAAGATCCAATAGCCTTCTAATACTTTAAAGGGCCCGTCGATCAATTTTAAATCAATGCGATTGGGATAGTTCTTAGTATTCTGTGTCGTGAAGCTCTGATTGACACCACTATATTTAATATGGATCGAGGCCCGTGTAATTTCATCATTCCTCTCTAAGACTTTTGAGCCACCACACCAAGGTAAAAATAAAGGGTAGTCTTCAATACGATCGACAAGGTGAAACATCTGATCTACCGTATGATTCACGATCACATTTTTTTTGACATCTGCCATGGGGTAAATTGATTTAGCGTAAAATACCTAATTTTAGAGTATTAGTTGAGCGTCATGAGCATTGTTCAAAACAAAAAGGCCTTTCACGACTACTTCATCGAGGAAAAGTATGAGGCGGGTATCGTGTTAGAAGGCTGGGAGGTCAAAGCCATAAGGGACAATCGAACGAATCTCAAAGAGGCTTATGTCATTATCCAGCGCGGTGAGATTTATCTTATCGGTTGCCACATTACCCCAATGGGGGCTGCCTCAACGCATATTCGCCCTGATGCCATCCGTACCCGTAAATTGCTTTTACACAACGAAGAGATTGCAAAACTGATCGGTAAGGTTGAGCGTTCAGGCTACACCCTAGTCCCGATCGATATGCACTTTAAGAATGGGCGCATCAAGATCCAAATAGGATTAGCCAAGGGCAAAAAACAATACGATAAGCGCAACGCTGAAAAAGAGCGCGATTGGGAGCGGGACAAAGCAAGAATCATGCGGGCGGCTAACAAGAAGTAGTATAATGTCGACTTGCTTTGGGGCTGACCCGGTTTCGACGTGGGTTGCAAAGCAGGTGAGGGCATGTCGAGGCCTAGTACCCTCGTAAAACCACTAGAAACAAGTATAGT
>Ga0194130_10005287_pt1 | contig 15647 bp, 19 predicted proteins | sample TA2KigsurfametaG_FD_160084 | JGI IMG/M metagenome (GOLD analysis project Ga0194130, IMG submission 160084) | Freshwater microbial communities from Lake Tanganyika, Tanzania - TA2015050 Kigoma 12 surface | ecosystem: Environmental > Aquatic > Freshwater > Lake | place: Tanzania: Lake Tanganyika... | reverse complement strand
GACCGGGTCGCCCGGCGCGGGCTCGAACACCGGGGGCGCACCCTCCGACGGTGCGCTCGCCGTACCGGTGACGGGGTCGACGACGGTGGTGAACTGCTCGAGGAGGCTTCGCTGCGCCTGCCGTTCCTGCAGGCCCGTCCCCCAGAGCTGGTAGCCCACGAAGGCGAGGACGAGCGCGCCGCAGACGATCAGTGTGCGCCCGAGGGCGGTGAGCACCCGGGCGATGCGGGAGGGGGCGGCGACGGGGGGCATCGGGACCGTGAGGCTACCGGCGATAACCTTGCCCGGTCCCATGGAGCCCGTCCTCACCCTCCGCGGCGTCGTGGCCGTCCTCGGCCGCTTCCCGGCGCTCGCCGGCGTCGATCTCGACGTCGGGGCCGGATCGACCGTGCTGCTCGTCGGACCGAACGGCGCCGGGAAGTCGACGCTGCTCCGCCTGTGCGCCGGACTCGTCGGGCTCACGGCGGGTTCGGCGACCGTGCTCGGCCACGACCTCCGGACCGGTCGCCGCGAGCTCCGACGCCGAGTCGGGTACCTCGGGCACGCCAACGGCCTGTACGACGAGCTGACCGTCGAGGAGAACGTGCGGTTCTGGGCGCGGATCGCACGGGTACCCGAGCCCGCGGCTGCGGCCGACGCGGCGCTCGAACGTCTTGCGGTCGCCTCCCGCCTGCGCGACCTCGGGGTCGGACGGCTCTCCGCCGGACAGCGACGCCGCGTCGCGCTCGCCGCGTTCGTCGTGCGCCGCCCCGAGCTGTGGCTGCTCGACGAACCGCACGCAGGGCTCGACGCCACGGCGCGTGACGATCTCGACGACCTCGTCCGGGAGGCGACGGCCGCGGGCGCCACGGTGCTCGTCGCGTCGCACGAGCTCGAGCGGGCCACGGCGCTCGCCAGTCGAACCGTCCGGCTCGAGGGTGGGGTGGTCGTCGATGTGGCGTGATGCGTTCGCCGTCGCGGGTCGCGACCTGCGGATCGAGGCCCGGTCGAGGGTCGCGGTGAACCAGGTGGTCCCCTTCGCGTTCATCGTGCTGCTCCTGTTCGGTTTCGCGCTCGACCCGGATCGCGGCATCCTCCAACGGGTCACCCCGGGGTTGTTCTGGGTGACGGTGCTCCTCAGTGCGCTCGTCGTCGTGCAGCGGAGTTTCGCGATCGAGCGCAGCGACGGCGGGCGCGACGCCCTACGGGTCGGGGGCATCGACCCGGCCGGCGTGTTCCTCGGGAAGGGCGCCGCGATCCTCGTGGTCCTGCTCGTGCTCGAGGTGGCGCTCCTCGCCGCGGTCGCGGTGCTGTACGGCGCACCGCTGGCGGGCTGGCCGCTCCTCGTCGTGTCCGCCGTCGTCACCACCGTCGGGATCGTCGCCCCGGGGACCATCTACGGGGCACTCGCCTCGGGCCTGCGGGTGCGGGAGACGGTCCTGCCGCTGCTGTTCCTCCCCGTCGTCGCGCCGGTGATGATCGGGGCGACACGGGCCTTCGAGGCGGCACTCGAGGGGTCCACTGGGGCAGGGTGGCGGTGGTGCGGCCTGCTCGCCGTGTTCGCCGCCTCGTACACCGCGCTCGGCATGCTGCTGTTCGAACCATTGCTGGAGGAGTCGTGACGATCACGGGTACCGGATCCCGGGCGACGCGTGCGCTCGGTGTGCTGACCCTCGCCCTGTTCGCCCTGCTGGCGCTCCTCGGGCTGGTGCTCAGTCCGCCGGACGCCGCGATGGGCGAGGCGGTGCGGCTGTTCTACGTGCACGTGCCGGCGGCGCTCGCGTCGTATGCGGGCATCGCCGTGCTAGGGTTCGGCAGCGTCATGTACCTCTGGAAACGGTCGCTGACGTGGGATCTGCTCGCAGCCGCGGCCGCCGAGATCGCGCTCGTGTTCACGGCGTTGACGCTCGTGACCGGCAGCCTGTGGGGGCGTCCGACGTGGGGGACCTACTGGGAGTGGGACCCGCGGCTGACCGCGACGGCGGTGCTGTTCCTGCTGCTGCTCGGCCACGTGGCCGTGCGCGCCGCAGGAGGTGATGTGCACGGTCGGGCACGTCGCAGCGCCGTCGTCGGCCTCCTCGCCACGGTGGACGTGCCGATCGTGCGCTACTCCGTCGACTGGTGGCGGAGCCTGCACCAGCCGGCGACGTTGTCGAAGCTCGATCCCACGATCGACGGGTTGATGCTGTTCAGCGCGTTCGTCGGCATCGTCGCGTTCATGGCGGCCTTCACCTGGTTCCTCCTCCACCGGTTCCGGGTGGCCTGGCTCGAGGAGCAGGTCGAGGAGTTGTCGCTCGCCGACGCGATCGTGGAGCGTCGGGCAGAAGGAGGACGGTCATGAGCGCGGTCGGTCACGTCGCCGTCGGATGGGCCTTCTGCGGCGTCGTGCTCGCCGCCTACGCTTGGCGAGTGGTGCGCCGAGGTCGCCGACTCTCGGCCGTCGTCCCGGAGGACCGTCGTCGATGGACCTGACCCCGAATGCCGCTCCGGTTCGTCGGCGGCGTCGCGGCCGGACCGTGGTGTTGAGCACCGTGGTCGTCGCCGTCCTCGGCGTGGTGGTGGTCCGGGGTCTCGGCGACGCGACCCTCTACTTCCACAACGTCGACGAGGCCGTCGCCCGCCGGGACGCGCTCAGTGACGATCGGTTCCGCCTGCAGGGTTCCGTCGTCGACGGAACCGTCGACCGGGTCGGGGAGACGACGACGTTCGAGGTCACCTACAACGGGGTGCAGGCGACGGTCCGCCACCGCGGTGAGATCCCGAAGATGTTCGCCCCAGGGATCCCCGTCGTGCTCGAGGGCCGGTGGTCGGACGACGGCTTCCGCAGCGACCGCATGCTCGTCAAGCACTCCGAGGTCTACGTCGCCGAGAACCCCGAGCGGACCACCGGGTACGGGGAGACGACCCCGACCTCATGAACCTCGCGATCGGCAAGGCGGGCGTCGTGCTCGCATTCGTGAGCGCGCTGTCGGGCGCGGGGACGCTCGCATTCGCGCTGGTGCGTCGCCGGCCGCACCTGCAGCGGCTCGCCGTTCCGTACGCGGTGCTCGGCCTGCTCGGTGGCGTCGTCGCGTTCGGGGCGATGGAACGGGCGTTCATCCAACGGGACTTCACGATCGCATACGTGGCCGAGAACGGGAGTCGGGCGACGTCGGACCTGTTCAACCTGACGGCACTCTGGTCGGCGCTCGAGGGCTCGATCCTGCTGTGGGGCCTCGTGCTCGTCGGGTACGTGGTCGCCGTGGTGTGGAAGTTCCGCACCAGGCTCGAGGACCCGCTGGTCGGATGGGCGCTCGTGACCCTGTTCGCCGTGACCGTGTTCTTCTACGGCCTGATGATGCGGCCGGCCGACCCGTTCATCCGGTTCGACCCGCCGCTCGGCTACGACGGCCCCGGACCGAACCCGCTGCTGCAGAACCACCCGCTGATGGTCGTCCACCCGCCGATGCTCTACCTGGGCTACGTCGGCTTCACGGTGCCGTTCGCGTTCGCGATCGCCGCGCTGGTCACCGGCCGGGTCGGGGAGGGCTGGCTCCTCGCCACGAGGCGGTGGACGTTGATCGCGTGGGGGTTCCTCACCGCGGGCATCGTCCTCGGGTCGTGGTGGAGCTACGAGGTGCTGGGCTGGGCCGGGTACTGGGGCTGGGACCCGGTCGAGAACGCGAGTTTCCTGCCATGGCTCACGGGCACCGCGTACCTGCACTCCGTCATGATCCAGGAACGGCGGGGGATGCTCAGGGTCTGGAACCTGGCCTTGTTGTGCGCCACGTTCAGCTTGACGATCCTCGGGACGTTCCTCACCCGTTCCGGTGTGATCGACTCGGTCCACGCGTTCGCCGAGGGGTCCATCGGTCCGATCCTGCTCGGGTTCTTCGTGGTCGTCGTCGCCGTTTCCGTCGGGCTCATCGGCTGGCGGGGCGACGCCCTGCGATCACCGGGCCGGATCGACTCGCCGCTCTCCCGGGAGGGCGCGTTCCTGCTCAACAACGTCCTGTTCGCCGCGTTCGCGTTCCTCGTGCTGCTCGGCACGGTCTTCCCGCTCGTCCTCGAGGCGCTGCGTGACGAACGCGTGTCGGTCGGCGCGCCGTACTTCGACCGCATGTCCCGACCGGTGGGGCTCGCGCTGCTCTTCCTGATGGCGGTCGCCCCGGTACTGCCGTGGCGTCGCACGAACACCGAGACGCTCAGTCGCCGGCTCATCTGGCCGGCGTGGATCGGCGCCGGAGCCGTCGTCGTCGCGGTGATCGTCGGTGCCCGGGGGTTCGCCCCCCTGCTCACGTTCCTTCTCGGCGGGTTCGCCGGCGGCGCGGCGCTCCGCCAGGTCGCCCTCGCCACCCGTCGGCAGGGCTGGCGGGGACTGGTCGGCCGCGCGAACGGCGGCATGATCGTCCACCTCGGTGTGGTCCTCGTGGCCGTCGGACTCGCCGCGTCGTCGAGCTATCTCGTCGACGGCGAGTTCGAGTTGGCGGTCGGCGAGCAGGCAACCCTGTCGGGGCACACCGTCACCTACCTCGGCTCGGAGACCGTGGAGTTCCCCGAGAAGGTGTCGATGCGGGCCCGGGTGCTCGTCGACGACGAGGTCGTCCACGAGCCGAGCTTCAACATGTTCCGGTCGGCGGGTCAGGGCATCGGAGAGCCGTCGGTGCGCACCTCGCTCTGGAACGACGTGTACCTCACGCTCGAACAGCCCCTGCCGATCGGGGACGGTCCGGCGGTGATCCGGGTCATCATCCAGCCGCTCGTGAGCTGGATGTGGCTCGGCGGGGGGCTCATGGCGGTTGGCACGCTGCTCGCGGCGTTCCCCGGACGGCGTCGTCGGCCGACCGAACCGGTCTCTGCGCCGGTGGCCGGTGTGGCATGACCGCCCGTCGTGCGGCGCTCGCGGTCGCCGTGGTGCTCGCGGCGTTCACGGGCGTGCTCGTGATCGGGCTGCTCGGTCGCGAGGACGACACCGCCGCCATGGCGCCGTCTCCGCTGGACGGCGAGCTCGCGCCCGCGCTCGTCGGCCCGACGATCGACGGCTCGACCTACGACCTCGACCGTGACCGCGGAGCCTGGGTCATCGTGAACTTCTTCGCGACGTGGTGCCCGCCGTGCGTGCGGGAGCATCCCGAACTCGTCGAGTTCGCGGAACGTCACGGCGATGGCGACCGTCGGGTCCTGTCGGTGGTGTTCGGCGGACCGGGAGAAGCGGCCGCGACCCGGACGTTCTTCGACCGCAACGGCGGGGACTGGCCCGTGCTCCTCGACGACGGCGGCCGCGCCGCCGTCGACTACGGCGTGACGAAGGTGCCCGAGTCGATCCTCGTCGCGCCGAGCGGCGTCGTCGTGGGCAAGATCCGCGGCGGGGTCACCGCCGATGGGCTCGACGCGCTGATCGACGCCCTGCTCGCCGGGGTCGGCTCGTGAGCCGGCGTGTCCTCGGTGCCCTGTGGGTCGTCGCACTCGGGGCGATCGCCGTCGCGCTGTCCGTCGGCATGATCGCCGACGGCGGCCCACGCACCGACGAGCAACGCGCCCGTGACCTCGCCGAGGAGTTCGCCTGCCCGCAGTGCGCCGGCCAGTCGGTGGCCGAGTCGACGACCCCCGCCGCAGTCAACGTGCGACAGGAGATCGCCCGCCTCGTCGACGCCGGTGCGACCGATGCAGAGGTACGCGCCCGGATCACCGATCGGTTCGGGAACGAGGTGCTGCTCGCGCCGCCGTCGCAGGGTGTCGTCTCCCTCGTGTGGGTCGTGCCCGTCGCCGTCGGTGTCGTGTCCGTTGCCGCGCTCGGGTTCGTGCTCTGGCGCTGGCGTGACCCCCTCGCCGACGGCGACCCGGACGCGGCCGACGAGGACCTCGTCGCGTCGTTCCTCGCGGAGCGGGCCGAGGCGACGGGGGAGTCGTGACCGAGCGGGACCTCGAGGCGGAACGCGACTTCCTCGCCCGATCGCTGCTCGACCTCGACCGCGAGCTCGCCGCGGGGGATCTCGACCCGTCCGACCACGCAGCGCTGCGGGCCGATTACGTGCGGCGCACGGCGGAGGTGCTGCGGGCGATCGAGCAACGTCGGCCGGCGGTCGCCCCGCCCTCCCGGGTCCGTTCGCCGTGGAGGCGGGCGGTCGTCGCAGCGGTCGTGCTCCTGGCGGCGATCGCTTCCGGTGTGGTGGTGGCCCGCACGGCGGGCACCCGCACGTCGACGGCCGGGCTCACCGGCGACGTCCGCGCCTCGAGCCGACAGCAGCTCCTCGAGTGCTCCGAGCTCGCCGCCACGGCCGTGCGCGGGTCGGCCGGGACGCTCCTCGACGCCGTGCGCTGTTACGACGGCGTGCTCGCGGCGCAGCCGTCCAACGCAGAGGCGCTCGCCTACCGGGGCTGGTTGCTCGTCCGTACCGGCGACGAACGGCTCGCTGCGGAGGGTCGGCGCAACATCGAGGCGGCCGTCGCCGCCGATCCCGGCTACGCCGATGCGCGGGCGTTCCGCACGATCGTGCTGTTCCGGGCCGGTGAGCTCGACGCGGCCCGGACGGAGCTCGCCGCGCTCGAGGCGCTCGATCCGCCGCCGCTGATGCTGCAGCTCCTCGACGGGTTCGGGGTGCGCGAGGCGCTGGCGGGCTGACCGCTCAGTCGGCGGCGGCGACCTCGAAGTCGCAGGCGATGTCGCCGGCGAGCAGGGAACCGCCGAGCACCGGATCCCCCGCCCCGTGCAATGCGGTCATCATGCCGCGGATCATGCCGCGGTCGACGGCGCAGATGACCGGGTGCACGACGTCGGCCCCTCCGAAGGGGCAGTGCTCGGCGACGATGCGCAACTCGTCGACGCGTGCGGCGAAGCCGTGGGCGGTCATGGCGTCGGCGACGACGTGGAGTGCGGCCCGGAAGCTCCGCTGGCTCTCGGCGATGTCGCCCATCGACGAGGCCATCTCCCGTCCGTACTCCTCGCCGACCTCCTCGGCGAGGCGCTCCGCCTGTTCGCGGGGGAGCAGGGTGAGGGCCCGCTTGAGGAGGTTGACGAGCACGGCGTCGTGGCGTACGTCGACGTGGGGGGTCAGGTCGGCCTCGGTGGCGCGGTAGCGCTTCGACGGCCGCCCGGCGCCGGTGCGTCCCGCTGCCCGACCGACGACGACCTCGACGTACCCGCCGGCGGCGAGCTTGTCGAGGTGATGTCGGGCGACGTTCACGTGGAGGCCGAACGCGCCGGCGACCTCGGCGGCGGTGAGACCGTCGGCCGCGTCGTGGACCGCGAGGAAGATGTCGCGTCGGGTCGGATCACCGAACGCGGACGAGATCGCCGTCACGGTGGAGGCGAACTCGGTCGGATTCAGGGCAGGCCGGGACACGCCGGTATTCTACCTATCCCGATAGGAGAAATCCCTCGACCCCGGGGAGACCATGACCGTCACCGAAGCCCAGGTCCTCGACGCCCTCCGTCCGGTGGAGGACCCCGAGCTGCGCCGTTCGATCGTCGACCTCGACATGGTGCGCACGATCCGCATCGATCCGGACGGCGCCGTCGCAGTGACCGTCGCACTCACGATCGCCGGATGCCCGCTGCGGGCGGAGATCACGAGCCGCGTACAGCAGGCCATCGTCGCGCTCGACGGCGTCGCCCGCGTCGACCTCGACTTCACCGTCATGACCGACGACGAACGGGCGGCGCTGCGCGCCAAGCTCCACGGCGACCCGGCGGCGACCGCCGGCTCCGCTCCGGCGCACGGGCATGCCCAGGGTCGGGCGATCCCCTTCGCCGACCCCGCCAGCCGTACCCGCTGCCTGATGATCGCCTCGGGCAAGGGCGGGGTCGGCAAGTCCTCGCTCACCGCGAACCTTGCGATCGCCCTCGCTCGGCGGGGACATCGCGTGGCCGTCGTCGACGCCGACGTCTGGGGGTTCTCGATCCCCCGGATGCTCGGAGTGGACCGGCCGCCGGTCGTCATCGACTCGATGCTCGTACCTCCGGAGGTCCACGGGGTCCGCTGCATCTCGATGGGGTTCTTCGTGGAGGAGGACCAGCCGGTGATCTGGCGCGGCCCGATGCTGCACAAGGCGCTCGAGCAGTTCCTCACCGACGTCTACTGGGACGAGCCGGACTACCTCGTCGTCGACCTGCCACCGGGCACCGGCGACATCTCCCTGTCGCTCGCCCAGTTCCTGCCCCGTGGTGAGGTCTTCGTCGTCACCACCCCGCAGGCCGCCGCGCAGAAGGTCGCCCAACGCGTCGCGTTCATGGCCGAGAAGGTCCACCTCGACGTGCGCGGGGTGATCGAGAACATGAGCTGGTTCACCGGTGACGACGGTCGTCGCTACGAGATCTTCGGCGCCGGCGGCGGCACGGAGCTCGCCGAGCGGCTCGAGGTTCCCCTGCTCGGCCAGGTGCCGCTCGTGCCTGCGCTGCGGGCCGGTTCGGACAACGGGCGGCCGGTCATGGCGCTCGATCCCGAGGGGGAGGCCTCCCTCGCCATCGCGGCGATCGCCGAGCGGATCGACGTCGAACTCCGGCCGACCAAGCTGTACCGCCCGGCACTCAAGATCCTCTAGGTTCGTCGAGGACCGTCGAAGGGATGGATGGCGTGGACGTGCGCATCGGGGTCACCGACACCCCCAAGGAACTCGTGGTCGACCTCGGCGACGCCGACCGTGACGCGGTGCGGGCCGACCTCGACGCCGCGCTGGCCGGCACGATGGCGGTGCTCTGGCTGACCGACAAGGACGGCCGCACCGTCGGCGTGCCCGCACAGCGCATCGCGTACGCCGAGCTCGGCCGACCCGAAGGTGGTCGGACGATCGGCTTCGCCGCCGACCGCTGATCTCCCGGTGACCGTCCCGCTGCTCGATCGCCGCCTGGTGGTCGTCACGGGCAAAGGCGGGGTCGGCAAGACCACCGTCGCCGCCGCGATCGCCACGGCGGCCGCCGAATCCGGCCGTCGGGTGCTCGCCTGCGAGGTCGACGCCACCGGGGCGCTCGCCGCAGCGCTCGGCGTCGGGCCCGTCGGGTACGAACCGCGTCGGGTCGGCCCGCGTCTCGACGCCATGGCGATGGACACGGAAGCCTCGCTGCGCGAGTACCTGCGCCGGTACCTGCACGTGCCCGCCGTGGGCCGGTTGGCTCCGCTGGCGGCGATCTTCGACTTCGTCGCGACCGCCGCGCCCGGGGTACGCGAGATCCTCACGATCGGCAAGCTCGCGTTCGAGGTGCGCCGTGGTGCGTACGACCTCGTGGTCGCCGACACGGTCGCCACCGGGCACGTCGTCGCGCAGCTCGCCGCCCCCGCCACGATCGGCGAGCTGGTACCCGTCGGGGCGATCCGGGACCAGGCGGCGTGGATGCAGGAGATCCTCGCCGACCCGGCCCGCACGGGGGTCGCCGTGGTCGCCACGCCCGATGACCTACCCGTGGCCGAGACGGTCGACCTCGTGACCGCCGTCCGGTCCTCGACCGTCGTCGACGTCGCGGCCGTGGTCGTGAACCGCATGCCGGCTGCCCCCTACGACCTCGGGGTCGCCTCGGCCGCCGACCTGTTCGACCCGGCGACGGTGGCGGCGTTGCGGTCCGAGGTCGGTTCCGGAATCGACGTCGTGGCGGACACCGTGCGCCGTGCCCGTCGCCGCCACGAGCGGGCGGTCGAACTGCTCGCTCCCCTCGACACGCTCCCCGGGCTGGCCCGGTACCGGCTGCCCGAGCTCATCGACCACCCGCCCGGCGCCCGGGCGACGCAGGTGCTCGCCGACCTGATCACGGACGGTCTCTGGTGAAGGACGTGGAGGTCGTGCTCGTGTGCGGGCCCGGCGGGGTGGGCAAGACCACCGTCGCCGCGGCCATCGCGACGGCCACGGCGGTGGCGCGCGACGCCCGCGTCCTCGTCGTCACCGTCGACCCGGCCCGTCGACTCGCGGATGCGCTCGGCATCGCGACCCTCGGCAACGCCGAGACCGTCGTCGCCCCCGACCGGTTCCCGGAGCGGCCGCGGGGAACGCTCAGCGCGGCGATGCTCGACACGGTCGCCTCCTGGGAGGACCTCGTGCGGCGGAACGCCCCCGACGTCGCCACGGCGGAGGCGTTGCTCGCGAACCCGCTCTACCGCACCGTGACCTCCCGGTTCGCACACAGCCACGACTACCTGGCGCTCGAACGGCTCCACGAGCTGCGTGCGTCGGGTCGCTACGACGTCGTGGTCGTCGACACGCCACCGAGCCGTTCGGCGCTCGACGTGCTCGACGCCCCGCGGCGCACCGCCGAGTTCTTCTCGTCACGGCTGCTGCGCTGGCTCGTGCCCGCCGGGCGCACGGCCGCCGCCCGCCCGTTCCGGCTCGTCGCCGACCGTCTGCTCGGCGCACGGTTCGTGGCCGACGTGACCGAGTTCTTCACCCGGCTCGCCACGCTCGAGTCGAGCCTCGTGCGGCGGACGACGGAGATCGAGGCCACGCTGCGCGACGGCACGACGTCCTTCGTCGTCGTCACGACGCCCGAGGACGGCCCTGCGGCCGAGGCGACGGCACTCGCGGCGGCTCTCGGGGAGCGCGGCCTTGCCGTCGACACGGTGGTGTGCAACCGGATCCACGACGACGCCGTGCTCGACCCCGGTGCGCGTGACGCCGCCCGGGCGCTCGGCCGCGCCGCCGACCGGCTCGGCGCCCGCCTGGCGGGGTCGGGCGGGGAGGACGCGGCGGTGCTCGCCCGACTGTTGGCCGAGGCGGGCTCCTCCTTCGCCGACGAACGCGTCGTGGCTGCCCGTCAGCTCCGGGTCGCGGAGGAGTTGGCGGCGCTCGCCCCGCGGGTGGTGCGCCTGCCCCGTCTCGACGGCGCCGTGGGCGACCTCACCGGGCTCGTGGCGCTCGGCTCGCTGCTCCTCGACTGAGCGGGCGCACGTAGGCTCGGGGCGTGTTCAGCCTCGCCGAGCTCGCCCGGGTGCACAGCACCATCGGCGAGGACGACATCGAGCATCTGCAGCGGCTGGTCGCCGGGTGGGCGCTCCTCTCCGACCTGTCGTTCTCGGACCTGCTGCTCGTCGTGCCCGAACGCGACGGCGGTCTGGTGGTCCTCGGTCAGGTCCGGCCCTCGACGAGCCGCACGGTGAACCACACCGACCTGGTCGGCCGGACGTTGCCCCGTGTCGAGCGGCCCCTCGTCGAACGGGCGCTCGTGGACGGGTACGTGGCGACCGGTGAGGAGGGCGGCCCGGACGAACCGCGGCGGGTGGTGGCGGTGCCGGTCCGGCGGGCGGGCACGGTCGTCGCGGTGCTGGTGGCCGAGTCCCCCTCCGAGGGCGGTCGTCGCGTCGGTGGTCTCGAGAAGGCCTACCTCGGGGTGTTCGACCGGTTCGTGACGATGATCGCCGCCGGTTCGTTCCCTTACCCGCACGGCGACGTGCCCATCGACGCCGGTCCCCGGGTCGGCGACGGGGTGCTGGTGCTCGACCGTGAGGGTCGTGTCACCTATGGCTCCCCGAACGCGAACTCGGCGTTGCACCGCCTCGGCGTGCTCGCCCAGGTCGAGGGGCGCACGCTCGCCCAGCTCGGTCTCGACGACGCCGTCGTCCGGGGAGCGACGACGTCGGCCCGACCGCAGGCGACCGAGCTCACTCGGGGGATGAACACCCATGTCGAGGTGCACTGTCTGCCGCTCCTCGACGACGGCGGGCCGGGCGGCAGCCTGCTGCTCGTTCGCGACGTGTCGGCCGTGCGCCGACTCGACCGGCTCCTCGTCTCGAAGGACACCTACATCAGGGAGATCCACCACCGGGTGAAGAACAACTTGCAGACGATCTCGTCGTTGCTGCGGTTGCAGGCCCGGCGCGTCTCCTCCCCGGAGGCCCGTGCGGCCATCGAGGACTCGGTCCGGCGGATCGCGTCGATCGCCGTGGTGCACGAGACCCTCGCCCTCGAGGCGGGCGACGACGTGTCCTTCGGCGAGATCGCCCGGCCGATCGTGCGGATGGCGGAGGAGTCGGTCACCTCGCCGGTGCTGTTCCGTCTCGACGCGGACCCGGTGGCGTTGCCGGCGGAGATCGCGACCCCGCTCGCGCTCGTGCTGACCGAGCTGGTGCAGAACGCCGTTGCGCACGGGTACCCGGCGGGTGCCGCGAAGGGCACCGTCGAGATCACGCTGCGCGTGCACCCGGAACGTCTGACGCTCACCGTGCGCGACGACGGGGTCGGCCTCGACGCGTCGGCCATGACGCCGAGGTCGACCGGTCTCGGCCTGTCGATCATCCGGGCGCTCGTGGAGGGGGAGCTCTGCGGGACGCTCGCCCTCGGAGGCCGCACCGACGGTCAGCCCGGTGCAGAAGCGCTCGTCGACGTCCCGGTCACCCGCCCGACCGCCTGAGGCGGTGCGGGTCCTCGGGGACGATCAGGAGACGTCGCGCCGCCGGCCGAGCCAGGTCTTGCGCAGGCGGCGCCGCTCGTCCTCCGACGTGCCACCCCAGATCCCCGAGTCCTGGTTGGTGAGGAGTGCGAACTCCAGGCAGGGTTCGGTGACCGGACACGCGTCGCACACGAACTTCGCCGAGGCGATCTGCTCGAGGGCCGGACCGGTGGTGCCGACGGGGAAGAACAGGTCCGGGCTCGTGTCCCGACAGGCAGAAAGGTCGCGCCAGTCGTCGTTCTCGGCGGCGAGCGTGAGATTCCTGGATGAGGAGAGAGCCACGGGGATGATCCTTGTAACGCCCAACGGGGACCGAGGGACGGTACCGGCGGCGCGCCCGAGACGCAATGGTCTGTTCACGAAAAGTTCCCGAAAAGCTTATGGAGTGACGAATGTCACTCCGCCGGGGGTGAACGTGATCGTCGCGACCGGGCGCGGTGCGACCACCTCGCCGTCCACCTGCACGGGCACCGGACGGTCGACGGAGATCACGACCGGACCCGAGGCGTCGACGTGCTGCAAGCGGGCGCCGAGCACCCCGCCACGGTCGGCGACCGCACGCAACCCGTCGATGACCGCGGACACGCCGAGGGAGCGCAACAGCAGCACCGAACCCCCCGAGGGGGCACGCCGGGGGAGCAGGTCCACGCCGAGCGGTCCGAGCCACACGTAGGGCGACCGGGCGAGAGCGACGACCCAACGGCCGCGCCGGCGTCGACCGGCCCCGTCGACGACCTCGAGCTGCGGCCCGTTCCGTCCGAGCGGGCCGACGAGCACCTCCGTGCCCAGACACCACAGGAACCACAGCCCCCGCAGCCGATGTTTGCGGGAGGGGTGGGCCTCCGCCCGTGCCACCACCGCCGCGTCGAGACCGACCCCGGCGTTCGCGAGGAAGACTCGGTCGTCGATGCGTCCGACGGTGCCCGCCGCTCGTCGCCCCGACCGCAACGCCCCGACGAGCTGGCGGAGCGCACGGTCGGGTCGGCGGTCGAACCCGAGCGACCTCGCGACGACGTTCGTCGACCCGGCCGGGAACGGCGCCAGCGCCGCCCTGCCCCCGGGTACACCGAGCAGCCCCGACGCCACACCGTTCAGGGTGCCGTCCCCGCCGACGACGACGATCACGTCGGCCCCGGCGTGCTCGCCGCCGAGGGTGGCCGCGTCGCCGGCATGTCCCGTCCGCACCGTGAGCACCTCGGCGGGGAGGTCCCCGAGGGCGCGTGCGACCCGGTCGCCGAGCGTCGGGTCGGCGACGACCGCCGTCGCCACCGGGTTCACCACCACCACGATCTGCATCGCCACGATTCTGCGCCGCGGGGTCGGGCACCGCCGGTGATTTGGCAGAACGCCGCTGCGGGCGCAGAATAATGCAATGCATGTCGTCGTCTGCGTGAAGCAGATCCCGGATCCTGCCGAACCGGGGTCGCTCGACCCGTCCACCAAGACGCTGAAGCGTGACCAGAAGCTGATTCTCGACGAAGCCGACTCCTACGGCGTCGAGATGGCGCTGCAGCTCGTAGACACCGCCGGTGGTGGGACCGTCTCGCTCGTGTCCATGGCGCCGAACGGTGAGACCGCCGGACTGCGCACGGCACTCGCCATGGGCGCCGCCGACGCGATCCTCGTGTCGGACCCGGTGCTTCAGGGCACCGACGCCCTTGGCACCGCCCGGGTGTTGGCCGCGGCGATCGGTCGCTCGAACCCCGACCTGATCCTGACGGCGACGGAGTCCTCCGACGGCTACACGGGCACGGTGCCCATGCAGGTCGCGGAACTGCTCGGCCTGCCGGCCGTCACCTTCGCGAAGTCGGTGAAGGTCGAAGGTTCGAGCGTCTCGATCCAGCGTCAGACCGAGGACGGCTACGACGACGTGGTCTGCCCGCTCCCCGCCGTGGTCTCGGTGACCGCCGGTGTGGTCGAGCCCCGCTACCCCTCCTTCAAGGGGATCATGGCGGCCAAGTCGAAGCCGGTCGAGGAGCTCAAGGTCGCCGACCTCGGCCTCGCTGCCGACCAGGTCGGCTGGGCCGGCGGTGGCCAAGAGATCGTCGAGATCGCCGCCGCCGAGGCCCGCCAGGCCGGCCGGGTCGTCGAGGACGAGGGCGAAGCCTTCGGCGAGATCGTCGCCTTCCTCGAGAACCTCAAGATCATCTGACGCCACGGACGAAGGAACGAACGATATGGCACTGGACAAGGTGTGGGTGTTCGCCGAGGCGGCAGAGGGTGGCGTGAAGACCATCACCCTCGAGATGCTCGCCAAGGCCCGCGAGATCGCAGACACGGTGGAGTGCTTCTTCGGCGGTGACGGCGACGACGTCGCCGAGGTGCTCGGCGAGCACGGGGCGACGACGGTGCACGCCACCGGCGACCTCGAAGGCGCGCTGCTCGGCACCCCCGTCGCCGCAGCGGTCGCCGCCGCCGTGCAGGCGGGCGAGGGCCCCGACCTGATCATGCTCGGCACCACCTACGACGGTCGTGACGTCGCCGGTCGGCTGTCGGCGCGCCTCGGCGTGCCGGTCATCACCAATGTGGTCGACGTCGAGGTCGACGGCGACGACGTGGTCGGCGTGGAACCGGTGTTCGGCGGCACGACCAACGTGAAGACGAAGTTCACGGGCGACGGCGTGAAGATCCTCCTCGTGCGCCCGAAGTCCTTCGCGGCGGAGGGTGTGGGCGGCTCGGAGGCCGACGTCGAGGATCTCGACGTGCCGGACCTCGGCTCGACCGGCGGTGCACGGATCGTGTCCCGTCACGTCGAAGAGGCCACCGGCCCGAAGCTCGAGGAGGCGGAGATCGTCGTCTCCGGCGGCCGTGGCCTCGGCGAGTCCGACAAGTACGTCATGGTCGAGGACCTCGCCAAGCTCCTCAAGGCCGCACCCGGCGCGTCGCGGGCGATCGTCGACGCCGGCTGGGTGCCCTACAGCTACCAGGTCGGCCAGACCGGCAAGGTCGTGAAGCCGACGGTGTACATCGCCTGCGGCATCTCCGGTGCGACGCAGCACATGGTCGGCATGAAGGGCTCGAAGTTCATCATCGCCATCAACAAGGACAAGGAGGCCCCGATCTTCTCGATCGCGGACCTCGGCATCGTCGGCGATGTGCACAAGGTGATGCCGAAGCTCATCGAGGCGATCAAGGGCCGCTGAGTCGGTCGTCGACCGCGACGAGCGCGAACGAGCGCCCGCGGTCGGCGTCGACGGCGACCAACCGGCAGGTCCATGGCGTGGTCCTGCCGGTCGCCCACGCATACCAGACGAGACGGTCCGCCTCGGCCCCGACGTCGTCGGGGTCGAGGGGCCACTCGTCCGTGCGGCCGGTGATCGCC
>Ga0194130_10005286_pt1 | contig 15649 bp, 11 predicted proteins | sample TA2KigsurfametaG_FD_160084 | JGI IMG/M metagenome (GOLD analysis project Ga0194130, IMG submission 160084) | Freshwater microbial communities from Lake Tanganyika, Tanzania - TA2015050 Kigoma 12 surface | ecosystem: Environmental > Aquatic > Freshwater > Lake | place: Tanzania: Lake Tanganyika... | reverse complement strand
TAACTTGAGTCCCTTGTAAGGAAGATTAAAAAATACCTTTAAAAGGGATTTCATCTTACTGCGGACTAAAAATATTTGGTTTTTGAAACCAATAGCTGTGTTTTATCCCCTAGCGCGGTCCTTCCCACCAAAGTATTTCCGGCAATAAATGGCACTTCATTTCAGATGATCTATTGCCGGAAGATACCTCCTTAGGCATGGTTTACGTTACCCGGTGCTGCTTTTCATCAGGACGGGCAGTCAGCAGATAGAGCCAAAAACCCGGGTGGCAGCGCTATCTTTTTTGCAGTACTCAATCTCATGACAAGGATTCAATTTCCAACAAAAAAATAGGGTAGAACACGGGGCCAAGAGCAACAGACTGAATAAAATAACCAGGCTTGGGCAAGATCTTACATCAATCCCGCCTTATTTAGATTTAACCAAATAGATTGGCTTTAATTATGCTCCCAAGAAAATATAGATTGTAACATCAACCATACCATTGTATTAATTTACTGATGCGAGAAGAAATCTATCTATCAGTCTGATTGGCCGGTTTAATTACAGGCTCATTTTCCGTTTCTACAGGTTTAGAAATAAGAAGGGGCTCCGGAATTGGGGCCTTTTGAAATTTGGCCGGAAGTCGGTTCTCTACTTTTTCTATCAGATCATGCTCATCAATATTACCCTCTATCCGAATCATCCCGTTGATAATACACCCAGGCTCTATCGAAATAGATTTAGTCCTGATATTGCCTGATATCTCAGCAGAGCTTTTAATTTGTGCAGCCTCAGTAGAAATAATATCACCTGTGACTTTTCCATTGATATTGCTTGTTCTGGAAGTGATATTGCCCAAAATTTCAGCTTTAGCTACCAGAGTGACCTCCTTCAAAGAAAATATATTACCTATCAGCCTATCATCCAGCATGACGGAGCTTGAAGAAATGAAATTATCATCAACCCTGATGATCGTGGTATGAAAGTCTGCAACGACCTCCTTCCGGCGGTCGCCTTTGTCGCGATTTTTCTTGATGAAATTTATTGCCTTACCGATCATTCCCTTAATTAATCCGAGTTTTTGTATTTGCTATTGGGTTCCACATTTCCATTGATAATCAGGATAAGATATTTTCCAGAGATAATCGATATGATCAAATCCTGATAACACTGAATTAACAAATATTAAATAAATTTGGATAAATATATTGTTTTGAAGCAAACTAGAAATTAAATTGAAAAAATGTTTTAAAAAAACAATAAAATGATGTAATATGGTAGCCCAATTTGTTTGAAGGTAAAACGGTCCTGGCTCCTAAAAAAATAAAATAAATGAAGGCTTCAAAGTCAGATTTTAGTACAGTTTTGATTGTAGGTTCCAACAAAGGGGTAACTAAATCCCTACGCGTCAAAACTAAACACATCAACCGTTTAAAACATTATGCTCTTTCAATCGGCATTACGATTTTTATCCTGACCTGTACCATAATATTTCTTTCGGTTAAAATCAGAAAGATTGAAAAAGAAAGAATCGCTTACACCAGACAAATTTCTTATTTGAAAAAACAAATACCAAGCCCGACAGATAGCACAAAAGCCAGAAATTATATTCAAAATATCGAGGATAAGCTAAAAAAAATAAATCAATACCTCATTAAAAGAGGAATTAAGGGATTTAAGCTGGAAGGAACAGGTGGAAATAATCAATCTACTGAGGCCCTTAGCCCAAATGAAACCTTCGCTTTGTATAACGATCGACTTAAGGATTTTCTAATTGGCGTTGCTTTTACTCCAATGGGATACCCTGCTAATTATATCATTAATTCGAAATTTGGTTACCGTAGTGACCCTATCAGAAAAGGGAGAGTTGAATTTCACCCTGGTTTAGATTTTAAGGGTCGCCGTGGAGATGCCGTAAAAAGTACCGCCGAGGGGAAAGTCATTATTGCAGGGTGGTTCCAAGGCTATGGAAAATGTGTTAAAATAAAACATGCCAACAACCTTGAAACTCTTTATGGACACCTATCCAAGATCAATGTTAAAGTCGGACAAAAAGTTAATGCCGGTCAGGTTGTTGGTCATGTAGGTTCCACGGGTCACTCCACAGGTAATCATCTCCATTATGAAGTTAGGAAAAATGGGAGACCGGTAAATCCTAAAAGTTTCTTGAGTATAAATTAAACACATGGTTGGCTCAAAAAAAAACTCAAATACTTCTGCTCCAACACTTATCAGTAAGGGTTGTCTAGTTCATGGCAGTATTGAGTCTGATGTTTTTTTGAGAATTGATGGTCATATCAAAGGGGATTTAATCATTGGAGATGGATTAATTATTGGTGAAGACGGTATTATTGAGGGAAACATCAAGGCCAAGGAAATTGTAGTTTTCGGCAAAGTACACGGAAGTGTGAAAGCAGATTTCATTGATATAAAGAGTTCAGGCAATATTTTGGGAGAACTTCATACCAATTCCCTGCAAGTTGAACCAGGTGCTACCTACATCGGCAATGTGACCATGGATGAATCCCGGATTAAAAAGGAAAATACGGGAGTTGTCAACTGATAAAATTACTCGGATGTTTCCGCCTAATTTTAAAGATTCTACTAAAATTCCAAAAATCCGGACTAAATAACATAATAATATTACAGATGAATCTATTCATTCATCCATTATTTGTTGTTTATTTTGCTCCTGAGAATAAAACTCAATTTCCGCATGAGAACTGAAAAATCTTTTGAACTGATCAAGAACCTATAAAATTATTTTTGACCCAATGAAAATCAATATTTTGCCTCTTATTATTTTTATCCTCGCGGTATCTACAAGTTATTCGCAGCAGACGAAAGTGCAAATACCAGCGAAAAGCACTGGCCTTCCCCGTCCAAAACTAGTCGTAGGTTTGATGGTAGACCAAATGAGATGGGATTATTTATACCGATTTTATGAGCGATATGGTAGTGGAGGATTCAAGAGGATGTTGAATGAAGGATTTTCATGCGAAAACGCTTATATCAATTACATACCAAGTGTTACCGGAATTGGGCATGCTACAGTTTACACAGGTTCTGTCCCTGCTATTCATGGTATAACCGGCAACGACTGGATTATTCAGGCAACTGGCGAAGATATGTACTGTGCAGCCGACTCAACAGTTTCCACCGTTGGTATTGGATCTGCTTCTGCCGGACAAATGTCTCCGAAGAACCTTTTGGTTACAAGCATGACCGATGAATTAAAATTGGCAACAAATTTCAAATCAAAGGTAATCGCTATCGCATCGAAGGACCGTGGTTCGATTTTACCCGGCGGCCACAGTGCCAATGCTGCCTATTGGTATGATGGAAGTACCGGAAACTGGATTAGTAGTACTTATTATATGAAGCAGCTCCCGGAATGGCTTACAAAATTCAATGAACAAAAATATCCTGAAAAATACTTAAAGCAAGATTGGAATACCCTATACCCAATTGAAACATATATTCAAAGCACCAAGGATGATGTTCCGTATGAAGGAAAATTCCCGGGAATGAGCACTCCTACTTTTCCTATAAAAACTTCAGAGATGCTAAACCGGGGTTTAGGCATTTTAACCAGCACACCCTATGGCAGTTCACTTACACTCGACCTTGCGAAAGCTGCCATTGAAAATGAAGCACTGGGTGCTGATGCAATTACGGACTTCCTCGCCATAAGTGTTTCCTCACCAGATTATGTTGGACATCAGTTTGGCCCGAACTCTATTGAGGTTGAAGATACCTATCTTCGTCTGGATCGGGATCTTTCGGTATTTTTTAGTTACCTTGATACTAAGGTTGGAAAAGGAAATTATACCGTATTTCTTACCGCCGATCATGCCGTTCAACATAATGCCGGATTCCTGAATGATAATAAAATCAAAGCCGGAGTTTTTCCGAGCTCCACCATATTAAAGGAATTAAATAATCAGCTTGAAACTAAGTTTAAGGTTAAAAATATTGCCTTGAGCTTAAGTAATTATGCAGTCAGCTTCAACAATGAACTAATTGCCGCAAATAAATTAAATGAAGAATTAATTAAACAATATTCCGTGGAATTCCTGAAAAAGCAAGATGGTATTGCATTTGTGGTTGATCTAAGCAATGTACAGAATGCTACGATTCCTCAAGTTTACAAGGAAAAAATTATTAACGGTTATCATCCTGAGCGAAGTGGGGTGATACAAATTGTACTCGAACCGGCATGGTATTCTGGTTCATCACCAAGATCAACCGGTGCAACCCATGGCACAATGAACCCCGCTGATGTTCATATTCCTATGGTTTTTATGGGATGGGGTATTAAACAGGGGGAATCAAATCAATCATACAACATGACTGATATCGCTCCAACCATTAGTGGAATCTTGCGTATTCAGGAGCCAAATGGAAATATTGGGAAGGCAGTGAATGAAGCTATAAAATAAGCTTGTCAAAACATCCATGATGGTTTTGTAAAACCAAAAAACTGTATTGATCTACAAGAATTCTGGCCTGTATTTTTTGTATGCTCATTTTAGGATGCGACAATTGATCAAAATAATATATTTTGCTTTAAAATTCCATATTGTTAATTTAAGGTAGAATTAATATAATCGTTTAACTGTTGCCTTTATATGAGTATTTATAGTAGCCTTACCGACAGTCAATTACTCGATCATATTAAATCGGGTGATCAATTGGCTTTCGCTGAGATGTATGAGCGATATTGGGGAAATAATGGGAGCTGACTCTTATAGTGGTTGTCCTCTGGAACCTACACACCCTGACTTTTACTGGTATGGAATTCATGGTATTGAAATATTATTCACTATTATGGGGAAAGATTGCCAAACCGTTCAACGCAAACACAGTCCAAATACAGACCATGTCGTCGGTACCTGGGATAATGAACGAATTGGAACCTATCGGGGAATCCGAAAAGGTAAAGTTACCCACAGCGGAATTGCTTACGGTTTAAATGAAATCCTGCCTGCAGGCTCATTCAATGATGTTGGCCACCGCCCACTGGTTATTGAAATGCTGAAATTCTTCAAAACAGGTGTTAGCCCGATCAGCACCGAAGAAACGCTGGCAATTCATATATTTATGGAAGCAGCAGATGAAAGCAAGAGGCAGGGTGGCAAAGTGATAAATATGCAGGATATTTTAACTCAAGCAAGATCATAATTTATTGATTAATATCATTTTAACAGAAACCTTTACCATTAAGCATCTATTTTTTTGTACAATTCGTTAAATCCAATGAAAGCAAAAATCTTTTTCCTGAGCAGCTTTATCGTATTCAATTTAATCCTTGCATCCTGTAAAAATGATGCTATTGAAGTCACTGTTTCTGAAGGTACAAACATGGCTGCTGCATTATCACCTGACAAAACCACATTGGCTATTTCCTTGCAGGGTACAATTTGGACCATTCCTGTAGAAGGTGGAAAAGCCAAAAGTATGACTGATGAGATAGGTGATTCTCAGGAACCGGATTGGTCGCCGGATGGGGAAAAAATTGTATTTCATTCTTATCGGGATGGTACTTACCATATTTGGACGATTAACAAAGACGGCTCAAATTTGACTCAATTGACATCCGGAATATCTGATAATAGAGAACCGGATTGGTCGCCGGATGGAAAATCCATCGTATTTTCTTCTGACAGAACCGGGAACTATGATATCTGGCAAATTGATCTTTCAAGTAAAGAGCTTAAGCAGCTTACGAGCGATCAGGCCAATGATTCTAACCCTGCCTATTCAAATAGTGGCACGAAAATAGCTTTTGTTTCACAAAGGACTGAATCAGGTATTTATATTCTTGAAAACGGAATCGAGAAACTGGTAGTTCCTGAAGCTATGCGTATTGCCGCACCTTCCTGGAGTACCGATGACCGTATGCTAAGCTATGTAGCATTCACAGGTAAATCCATGCTTTTTGATGATAAAAATACAAGTTATATGTATTTGGCCAATCTAAATGATGGTAGCACCAAACAAATTTCAAGTGGGGATGAGGACCTCTTTCCTTTCCGCATCAACTGGGTATCGAGCAATAAACTGATTTATACAGCAGATGGTCTGATAAGAAAAAGAGTAATCGGCCAATCCGGCGTTGAAACTATCCCTTTTGAAGCCACCTTCTCACTTACCCGTAAACCTTATGAGAGAAAAAAATATGATTTTGATACTACGGAAGATCATAATGTGCTGGGCATTACAAGTCCGGTAGTATCGCCTGATGGAAAGAAAGTAGCCTTCGCTGCCAAGGGTGATATATTTATTCAGGAATTCAATGGAAAACTCATCCAATTAACAAACGATTCATTTGTAGATTTAGAACCCGATTGGTCGCCGGACGGCCAAACTATTGCCTATATTTCCGACCGGGGTGGTTTTATGAATGTTTGGCTCCATGACCTCAAAACAAATCAAAGCCGCCTACTTTCCAAGCAAATTATAGAAGATACATCTTACCCTAGCTGGTCTCCTGATGGGAAGCAAATCGCATTCTATTCCCAGAATTACATGAAAAAATGGGGCTTTGGGATCCTGCACATTGCTGAAGTGACTACAGGGGAAATCAGGGTTGCGAATAAATCGGTGTGGGTACCAAGCAAACCTTCCTGGTCAGCAGATGGAAAGACCGTGGCCATGATGGCACTTAAACCTCATTCTACACGCTTTCGTGAGGGATTTAATTACTTCATGATGGTATCGCTGGAAAAAGATACAGCCACCCTGGTTTCTCCCGATCCTGAGAAGGCGCTGGGTATGCGTATTCAAAATGGGCCGGCCTGGTCCCCTGATGGAAAAACAATTGCCTACACAAAAAATGGAACCCTTTGGATTGTTCCGGTAAATAGCAAGGGTGAAATTGCTGGAAAAGAGAAAAAATTAACTGATGAACTTGCTGAAAAGTTGAGTTGGACCAAGGATTCTAAAAGCATTGTATTTATGGCTACGGATCAGCTGAAACAGATTGATATAGCCAGTGGCTCTATAAAAGAAATAGCCATTGACCTTAAATGGAAAACTCAGATTCCTACCGAAGAATATATCATTTATGCCGGCAAGGTGTTTAATGGTAAAGACAGTACTTACCTGGTGAATATGGATATTTATGTTAAGGGACACCGTATACAGGATATTAAACCACATCAGGATCATAAACCGGGGACAAAAATAATCGATGCCTCGAATAAGGTTGTCATGCCCGGACTATTTGAGATGCATTCTCATCAAAGTTCTAATGTTGGTGAAAAACTGGGGAAAATCTGGTTATCGTATGGCATCACCTCCGTCAGAGAGCCGGGAGCAGACCCCTATGAAGCACTGGAGCGTAAAGAATCCTGGGAAAGTGGAGCTCGTCCGGGACCACGCCTATTCTTTACCGGTGGCTTGACGGATGGTACGCGAATTGCTTACGGACTGGCAAATAGTGTAACTGAACCCAATCATATCCGTATGGAATTGGAAAGGGCAAAGAAACTTGGTTACAGCTTGATCAAGACCTATGTCAGGATGCCTGATTCCATTCAGAGAGAACTTACGGAAGGTGCTCACAAAATGGGAATTCCGCTTTCATCTCATGAACTTTATCCGGCTACTAAATACAATGTAGATGCAATTGAACATTTATCAGGAACCAGCAGAAGGGGCTATTCATTACTGCTGGATGCAAATTTTCGAAGCTACCAGGATGTTGTGCAATTGATTGCCAAATCCGGAATAAATATCACTCCAACTGCCTGCCTTAGAACAGGATATTTCAGACTAGCAAAACAGTATGACGAATTATTAAATGATGACCGGAACAGGAAATTTCTTGCTCCGGAATTTTTGAAGGGCCTTTATGATCAGGCCAACAAATTTGATTCGTTGAGAACGCCGAGAGCTGACGCCAATTATAGAGCATTGTTAAAAACAATCAAAATTATCTCTGATGCCGGCGGGAATATTACTGCGGGAACTGATGCCCCATTTGCTCCTTTTGGTAGCAGCCTTCATTCTGAGCTTTGGACCTATGTTGATGCCGGTCTATCGCCATTTAAGGCTCTGCAAACAGCAACAGTTAAAGCGGCTAAATCAGTAGGGGTTGAGAAGGATCTGGGGAGTATTGAGGTAGGTAAACTGGCTGACCTAGTAATCGTCGATGGAGATCCATTAAAAAGAATTCAGGATGCCATGAAGGTTAAGACCACCATTAAAAATGGAAAAGTACACCCTATCGCAAAACTCTTACAGTAGGATTAATCATCATTTACAGGCAATACATCAAGCTATGATCCCAAAAAAATAAAACTCATCGCTATTGGACTATTGATATCTACCGCTATCCAAGCCCAAAACATCACCATCAGCCGACAGGAAATGATAGAACTTACTCCAAAATGGACTGGTGAACGTTTTCCTGACGGAACCAAAAGTTTCCGACGACCTGCTCAGACGGATGAAAAGAGTGCCACTTGAACAGGCCTAGGGGGTTCTTAAAGCCGCAGGTTATGTGCATCAATATGAAGGCAACTGGAAAAATATCCGATCCGGAGAAGTGTTGGTTGGGCGAGCACTCACCGCTCAGTATATGCCTCTCAGACCTGAGGTTAGAGAACATCTTGAAAAAGAAGCTAAGACCGAAGGGAGGGTTGGCGACATGGTTTCTTGGCCAATCGACCTCTTGAGTAAGGGTGATGTTTATGTAGCGGATTCTTATGGTAAGGTAGTAGATGGCCCAATCATTGGCAGCAATCTTGGAACAGCAATTCTGTCCAAATCAGGTAATGGTGTGGTTTTTAACGGTACCGTCAGAGATTTGAGGGATCTTGAGGCCATGCCGGGCTTTACCTCATTCATCCGAGGGGATCATCCCTCCCATCAGACAGAAATGATGCTCAAAGGCATCAATGTGGCCATCAGAATCGGTCAGGTAACGGTTCTGCCGGGAGATGTAATTTTAGGTTATCTGGATGGGGTTGCCTTCATTCCGCCACACTTGGCCGAAAAAGTAGTGAAAGTCGGAGAACTGGTCCTGGTCAGAGATGAATTTGGTCAAATCAGACTGAAAGAAGGTAAATACAGCTCCGGACAAATTGACAAAAGATGGACCCCAGAAATTGAAGCTGACTTTGCCAAATGGATCAATGCTAACCCCGGTAAACTACCTTATACCCAGGCAGAAATGCAGGAACTATTGAAGGAAAGGACTTGGTAGATTGGATTTTTTTGTTGAATTTCATTCAATAAAAAATATTCGACCCCAGTCAAGCAATGAATAGAAAAAAATTTTTAACATCCGCTTCCATACTGGCATTAGCTTCTATTCCAGGAAGCAAGCTGATTGCTGAAACACTCAAAAAACCTTCAAAGGAACTTCCTTTAATTGATACCCACCAGCATCTTGCCGATTTGGTTCGATTTGGAAAAGGCTGGACATCGCCTCCGGTACCCGGTAATTATGATATGAAGGCCTACATGGAAGCCACCAGAAATGTGAACATGGTGAAGGCTGTTTACATGGAAGTCGCAGTACCGCTCGCCAGACGTCATGAAGAAGCTTTGTATGCGATTGAAATGTGTAAAGACAAATCTAATCCAACTATTGGCGCAGTAATCAGTGCTGACCTGCTAAGTCCTGATTTTGAAAAGTACATCTCCCAGTTTAAAGGCTCCGAATACATAAAAGGAATCCGTTATGGATTCAGATCTACTGAATCAATGAAAGATCCCCTGCTGATAAAAAACGTAGAAGTCCTTGGCAAATTAAATATGAGCCTGGATTTCACCATTTCACCCGCCTGGCTACTTCCGGTTGCGGAGCTGATAAAGGCTTGTCCCGGAACAAGGTTTCTGGTAAACCACTGCGGTAATGTGGATCCAAGAGCTTTTCTAGACCCTTCAAAAATTACCGGCAAACCTAACCACGACGCGAATGAATGGATTGCTGCCATGAAAACGGTGGCAGAAAATAAAAATGTCGTTTGTAAAATTTCAGGAATTATTTCAGTCAGCTCCGGCTATCCTAAATCTGCAGAAACGCTCGCTCCTGGAATTAACCATTGCCTTGATATTTTTGGACCAAACCGGGTCATGTTTGCAAGCGACTGGCCCTGGTGTTTAAAAAGTAACTCCCTCGAAGAATGGGTGGTGATACTGAAAGAAATTGTCAAAAACCGACCTTATAAAGAACAAAAGAAATTGTTCCACGATAATGCTATTAAGTTCTATTCGATCTAATTCTCACCAAAACAAATAATATTGCATGATCCCTTCCTTATCCCACAGAAAAAACACCCTGGTAATACTTTCTTGCCTGACAATAGCATTATCCTTCAATTCCTGCCGAAATGATCTGAACAATAAAGAATGGGATGTCTATGCAGGCGGAAAAGAAAGGCAAGCTTATTCACCACTCAATCAAATTGACACTAACAATGTTCAGGAACTCAAGATGGCATGGGTCTACCATACCAAAGACGCTGATAAATCAAGTCAGATCCAAACAAACCCGCTGATTATTGATGGTGTTCTTTATGGCACTTCCCCTCAGTTAAAATTATTTGCTATTGAGGCAGCTACCGGTAAGGAAATTTGGATTTTTGATCCGGCCCCCACCATGCTCACCGACAATGCAGGGAAACAAAGTTATGGACTAAATGTTTGTAGAGGAATTGCCATTCACAAAGGGGAAAATAATGAACATCGGATCTTTTATACTGCCGGTTCATCACTTTATTGTATCAATAGTGCCACAGGAAAGCCTGTAAGTACTTTCGGGAAGGATGGACGAATTTCATTGCACGATAATCTGGAAACGAACAGAGATATCAGTGATTTGAGGGTAACCTCTACCTCAGCAGGCATGATATACAAGGACCTGATCATTATGGGTAGTAGCCTTTCTGAAGAAGAGGAATCAGCTCCGGGTCATATTAGGGCCTATGATGTTTTTACCGGAGAATTAAAATGGCTTTTCAAAACCATCCCTGCGCCTGGCGAGAAGGGTTATGAAACCTGGGATGACCCTGAAGCCTATAAATATGTTGGTAGTGCAAATGCCTGGGGTGGATTTAGTCTTGATGAAAAAAGAGGAATTCTTTATGCTTCAACTGGTACTGCCAATGCAGATTATTATGGCGGTAAACGTAAAGGTGATAATCTTTTTGGCAATAGTATTTTAGCCTTGGAGGCTGAAACGGGCAAATATATCTGGCATTTTCAGGCTATTCATCACGATTTATGGGACTGGGATTTTCCAAATGCTCCTGCATTATTAACCGTAAAAAAAGACGGCAAATCGATAGATGCCCTCGTTCAAACCAGCAAACAGGGATTCATTTACTTGCTTGACAGGGTTACCGGTAAGCCGGTTTACCCTATTGTAGAAACCCCTGTTCCACCAAAATCGGATCTTGATGGCGAATACCCATCCCCAACTCAGCCTATTCCAACCGTCATTCCTGCATTTGCAAGGCAAGGAATTTCTGAAGCCGATCTCAATAAAAATATCCCGGATTCTTCCTATCAGGAACTTCTAAAGCGCTTCCGATCCTATAAAAGCGGACCAATGTTTACACCTCCAAGTTTGGAAGGAACTTTGGTCTTTCCCGGATTAACAGGTGGTGGTGAATGGGGCGGCCCATCGGTTGACCCGGAAAGTGGAATTATTTACATCAACGCAAATGAATTACCTTGGATCGTTACCATTGCCGATAATCGCGTTGGAAAGCCGACTGTAAAAAGACAAAGTAATCTTGAAGCTGGCACGACACTGTACACCAAAAATTGCAGCGGTTGTCATGGTGCTGATTTGAAAGGATCCGGCAATTTCTCGGCTTTGGTAGATTTAAATAAAAGATACAAAGCCCTAGAGTTTAAAAATCTGATCAGCTCCGGAAGAAGGATGATGCCTGCTTTTAAAAATCTGACTGAAGCAGATAAAACTGCTATTGCCTCCTATCTGCTTAAGGATGAAAAATTGCAAGAAGTTGAATACATTGCGGAAAAGAAAAAGAAACATCCATTTTATGAAGTACCTTACCGCCTAGGAGGCATCAAACAGTTTTTAACTATTGAAGGCTACCCGGCTGTAAGTCCGCCCTGGGGAACTCTTCAAGCCATCAACCTGAACAACGGAAAGGTTGTCTGGAAAGAAACATTGGGCGATCACCCGGATATGAAAGCAAAGGGTATCCATTCCGGTACTGAGAACTGGGGAGGTTCGGTGGTTACCGCCGGTGGATTGGTATTTATTGCCGCAACGAGTGATGAAATGTTCAGAGCCTATAATAAAAGGACCGGAAAACTGCTTTTCGAGACCAAACTCCCAGCCGGAGGTTATGCAAGTCCGGCAATTTATAGCATAAAAGGCAAGCAATACGTCGTCATAGCCTGCGGTGGTGGGAAAATGAGAACAAAATCCTCGGATAGCTATGTTGCATTTTCTTTGCCTGATTAAGATGTTCTTTCCATGCGCTTAGGGATGAAATTCGCTCCATATTAAATTAAAGGAGGGTTAAATTTTCTGATTCAAAACCACACACAAAAAAATAAAAATTTAGTATGCTCAATTTTATAAAAAAGAAATTGATTAATAGCCTCAAATTTCTTTTGCTAATTTTTGTCCTGAGCACCGGATACCATTCCCTAGCCCAGAATCACAAACCTGCTACCGGACAATCCTCTCAAGGATTTATCACAAATGTTCCTCTCATTAAAGCAACAAAGCTGGTACCGCATCCGGATTGGGCCATTATGCAGCGCCGGTTAATAAAAACAATTGAACAGTCGGCTCCAAAATATGTAGAAAAATTTACTCAAAAAGATGGTACTCCCTATGGATTAGGTCCGTATGATGATGTCTATGAAATGTTTTACAACTGGCCTGAAATGTATGCCCTGGGGGGAAATGACTATTTGTTTGAAACCGCTCTAAAAAGTTATAACGCCATCACTCTGAATAATTCAGCTTATGTCAAGGATTCTATTGATTACAATCACCAACTATACAAAGAATTCCCAAGACAAGACGACTGGTTCCACATATCCGAAGGTATCACCCTGTTCTATAACATGGGCTTGGCTGATGCGAAACTTTCAGAAAACATCAAGCGTGCAAAACGATTCGCAGGATTTTATATGAATGAGGATCCGGAAGCACAAAATTTTAACCCCCTTAATAAAACGATAAAATCGATATTTACGGGTAGCGCCGGCGCAGCAAGCACTTCAAGTGCCCTATATAACCTTCGCTATGGCCACACTTCCCTACATCCAATATTGGAGGCGTTGGAGCCTGACTGGCATGAAAAACCGGAACGGCAAAAGCATATTCAGGCCTTGTATGATCAAATCATTACCCGAACAGACGTACCGGTAAATATGCTGGCAACCGGCCTAATAACCAATGCCTATCTGTATACAGGTGAAGAAAAGTACAAAACATGGGTACTTGAATATGTTGAGGCCTGGATGAAGCGAATAGCTGCCAATGGCGGTCTTCTTCCTGATAATATTGGGCAAAGTGGAAAAATTGGGGAGTACAGAAACGGACAATGGTGGGGAGGACTTTACGGATGGTACGGAAGATATGGCGTTTTAATGCAATTCTCAGCATTATCGGTTGCGAGTGAGTGTGCCTACTTGCTTTCAGGGGATGAAAAATACCTTGATTTACTCCGCTCACAAATAGATGGCATCATGAAAAGAGCCATCTATACCAAAGAGGACCAAATGCTTGTTCCTTATCGCTATAAAAAGGAGGGCTGGTATAGCTACAGACCTATGATGATTCAGGATTTAGCTCATCTATGGCATGCTTCAATGGAACAGGAAGACTGGAAAAAGATTGAAATTCTGATGAAAGGAAATAAGTTTCATCCACTTTGGGATGAAGGTATTTGGGGTCAAAATACCCTGGCAGAACTTGATACTATAGCCTGGAAACGTGCTCAGGCATTTGATTGGAATAAGGAGGTGATTTCAGGCGACCGCACTTTTGGAGTTACTGAACATGCCCGCTTGATGTATTATGCAGGTAAAAATCCGGACTGGCCTCTAGAAGTGTTAAAAGCTGATTACCAGGAAGTTTTGAAAAGAATGAATTTTATGCAAAATGACCCCCGCAACATTTACAGTATACAAAAAGATGATCTTTACCCGAATAATCCGGTTATCACGAAAGGACTGATTCAAACGACGATGGGGACCCCGCAAACTATCTATAATGGAGGTTTACTTCGGGCTACTGTGAGGTATTTTGACGCTGATCTTCAAAGACCCGGATTACCTCAGGATGTTGCTGCGCTGGTTGATGTATTAAAAGCAAATGAAACCGGCATACAACTGGTAAACCTAAACCCCACCGAAAGCCGAAAGCTAATTATTCAGGCAGGTGCATTTGGAGAACATCAATTCACAACTGTTTTTGAGGATCAAAAACAAACTGCAATAAATAGTCCTTACGTGGTCATTGAACTCCCTCCGGCGAGTTCAATACATCTGATTACAGGTATAAAAAGGTTTCATAACAAGCCTTCTTATTCGTTTCCATGGCAAAAAAAATACAATTAAACTAATAGTTGACGATTGAAATTTTTACCGGAATTAACCATGCTGTGCCGGGATTGGAATTGTAAAAATTATACCCCATTTAATCAGCTTGAAGGATTAATGTAAATCAAATGTTATTTTTAATGCTAAGTTAGATGAAAATTAAATTGGCTAAGGTTATTTAAATCAGGAACTATGAACAAGGCTAAATTTGACTCCTGGGGAAAAATTTTTTGGTGCACTGGGATTATTTTGATAAGTATTTATACCGGTTGTAAACTATATCAAAGCCCAAAAAAATTAAATCTTGAGCGCACCTGGTCTGTTTACAAGGCGGACTCTGAGGGTACGGGTTATTCTATACTCAGTGAAATCAACACCAAAAACATTCAAAATCTACAGCTTGCATGGATACATAAATTCAGTGATGCTCCTGCCGGATCACGGGGAAGTAACAGTGAAAGTAATCCGATTATAATTGATGGAGTGATGTACACTTTATCTGCACGCCATCGGGTTTATGCGCTTGACGCAAGCAGCGGAGAGCAAATTTGGGCCTTTGATCCTTTCAATGGTGAGGCGGGTGGTGGAATCGGCCGGGGAGTGACCTATTGGGAGGAAGGTTCCGATCAACGAATTCTAGTTACTGCCGGAGATAAACTTTATGCCTTAAATGCAAAGACCGGTAGTCCTATCCTTAGCTTTGGCAACAAGGGATGGGTTAGTATGAATGTGGGCATGCGAGGTGATCCTGATAAAATATCCGTAATTCCTACCAGTCCGGGAATAGTTTTTCGCAACTTATTCATTATTGGGAATGAGGTATCCGAACTATATGGTGCTGAACCGGGTCATGTACGTGCATACGACATCAAGACCGGGAAATTAGAGTGGACATTCCATACAGTTCCTCAGCCGGGAGAATTTGGATATGATACCTGGCCGAAAGACGCATGGAAATACGTTGGAGGCGCCAACAACTGGGGTGGGATGAGCTTGGATGAAAAACGAGGAATGGTATTTTTTGCTACCGGTTCACCCACTTACGATTACTACGGCAAAGATCGTCTCGGAATGAATCTTTTCGGTAATTCTGTTGTTGCGCTGGATGCGGCTA
>Ga0194130_10005285_pt1 | contig 15649 bp, 13 predicted proteins | sample TA2KigsurfametaG_FD_160084 | JGI IMG/M metagenome (GOLD analysis project Ga0194130, IMG submission 160084) | Freshwater microbial communities from Lake Tanganyika, Tanzania - TA2015050 Kigoma 12 surface | ecosystem: Environmental > Aquatic > Freshwater > Lake | place: Tanzania: Lake Tanganyika... | reverse complement strand
TGGCGCGAGCTGACGTACGCGGCGCTCGCCGCCGAGGTCGATGCGCTCGCGCACGTGCTGACGGCGGAGCTCGGTCTCGTCCCGGGGAACCGGGTCCTGCTGCGCGGCTTCAACGGCCAGTGGATGTCGGTAGCGTGGCTCGCTGTGATGAAGGCGGGCCTCGTCGCGGTGACCACGATGCCGCTCCTCCGCTCAACGGAGCTGCGCGTCCTGCTCGAGCGCGCGCAATGCGCCGCCGCGCTCTGCGACAGCCGGCTCGCTGCGGAACTGCAGGAGGCGGCCGCCGCCCAGATCCCCGTGCACCTCTGGGGGACCGATGGCACCGAGGGCCTCGAAGCGCGGATGGCGCGGCATCGCCGTCCCTTCAGCGCCTGCGACACCGCGAGCGACGACATCTGCCTGATCGCCTTCACCTCCGGGACCACCGGCGTGCCGAAGGGGTGTATGCACTTCCATCGCGACGTGATGGCGATGTGCGATGGCTTCTCGGCGCAGGTGCTGCGGCTGACCGCCGCGGACCGCTGCATCGGTACACCCCCGTTCGCCTTCACCTTCGGCCTCGGTGGACTGCTCTGCTTCCCGCTCGCGGCGCGCGGGAGCACCGTATTGCTCGAGAAGGCGACCCCGGAGCTCCTGCTCGAGGCCATCGCCGCGACCCGCGCGACGGTCAGCTTCACCGCACCGACCTTCTACCGCCTGATGGGGCTCGCGATTCGGAAGGAGCCCCCGCAATTCTTAACCGCCTCGTTGCGCACCACTGTCTCCGCCGGTGAGGCCCTCCCCGATGCCACACGCACGCTCTGGCGCGAGGTGACCGGGATCGAGATGCTCGACGGCATCGGCGCGACCGAGCTGATCCACATCTTCATCGCCGCAGCGGGCGCCGACGTGCGCCCCGGCGCGATCGGACGCGCGGTGCCGGGCTACGAGGTGGCGGTCCTCGACGAGGCGCTCCAGCCTGTTCCCGCCGGCACCGTCGGCCGGCTCGCCGTGCGCGGCCCGACCGGGTGCCGCTACCTCGCCGACCCACGGCAGCGGAGCTACGTGCAGGACGGATGGAACCTCACCGGCGACGCGGCGACGATGGACGCGGACGGCTATGTCTTCTTCAAGGCGCGCACCGACGATCTCATCATCTCGGCGGGGTACAACATCGGCGCGCCCGAAGTCGAGGCTGCGGTGATGCAGCATCCCGCCGTGGCGGAGTGCGCGGTCGTCGGGGTGCCGGATGAGGAGCGTGGCCAGGTGGTGAAGGCGGTGGTCGTCCTCGCGGCGGGGCACGCGCCCTCCGACGCGCTCGCGACGGAGATCCAGGACTTCGTGAAGCGCACGATCGCGCCGTACAAGTATCCGCGGGTCGTGGCCTTCACGGCCGCGCTCCCCAAGACTGACACCGGGAAGCTGCAGCGCTTCCGACTCAAGGAGTCCGCATGACCCTGCGCATCCTCCACCCCGAAGGGTGGGCCGCTCCGAAGGGGTACGCGAATGGCGTCCTCGCCACGGGCCGGCAGATCCACGTGGCCGGACAGATCGGCTGGGACGCCGAGCAGCGGATCGCCCCGGGCGGGCTCGTGCCGCAGACGCGGCAGGCGCTCGAGAACATCGTGGCCGTCCTCGCGAGCGGCGGGGCGCGTCCCGAGCATCTCGTGCGACTCACCTGGTACCTCACTGACCGCGCCGCGTATCTCGCTGCCTCGAAGGAGATCGGTGCGGCGTACCGCGACGTGATCGGACGCCACTTCCCCGCGATGACCGCTGTCGAGGTGTCGTCACTGATGGAAGCTGACGCGCTCGTCGAGATCGAAGCCACCGCCGTCCTGCCCTGATGCGTCGTCTGTCGTCCAGTCTCCCGCCTCTCGCCTTCAACGCCTTGTTATGACCTTCGCTGCCATCACCGGGTGGGGCTCCTGCATGCCCCCGGCGGTCCTCACCAACGCGGACCTCTCGACCTTCCTCGACACCAACGACGAGTGGATCACGTCGCGCACCGGGATGCACGAGCGCCGCGTCTCCCACGTGACCGCGGTCGAGCTCTCCACCATCGCGGCCAAGCGCGCCCTCGCCTGCGCGGGCCTCGAGGCCGCGGATGTGGACCTCATCATCTATGGCGGCGTGAGCAACGAGGAGCTCTGCCCCAACAGCGCCTCGGGCGTCCAGCTCGCGCTCGGGGCGCGCCGCGCCGCGTCGATCGACCTCAACACGGCGTGCACGAGCTTCTGCTACGGGCTCGCGACCGCCACCGCGATGATCCGCACCGGCGTGGTGCGGAACGCCGTCGTGATCGGCGTCGAGCTCATCAGCCGCTATATGGACTGGTCCAACCGCAACGTCGCGGTGCTCTTCGGCGACGGGGCCGCCGCGGTCGTCCTGCAGGCCACCGACCGCGAGGAGGGGATGCTCGGCGCGGTGCTCGGCTGTGACGCCGAGGCGCGCGCGACGCTCCGCGTGCGCGGCTTCGGGTGCGGGTATTCGGGGTACGGCATCACCTACGGTGACACCCTCTGGGATTTCGACGGCCAGGTGATCTTCAAGCGCGCCGTCGGCGCGATGGCGGCGGCCTCGACGAAGGTCCTCGCCGATGCCGGCGTCACGGCGGACGAGGTCGGGCTCGTGGTGCCGCACCAGGCGAACCTGCGAATCATCGAGGGGGTCGCGAAGCACGCTGGCATCCCGATGGAGAAGGTGATACTCACCGTGCAGAAGTACGGCAATATGAGTGCAGCGACCGTGCCGGTGGCGCTCGTGGAGGCGCTCGAAGCCGGCCGCGTCGCGCCGGGGAGCTGGCTCCTGATGCCCGCCTTCGGTGGCGGGCTGACCTATTGCTCCCTGCTCGTGAAGTGGGGGGAACGCACCACCCCGCTCGGCGTCAGCGACGCCGCCCTCCCGCCCTGCACCGAGACCGCGCTCGAGATGGTCAACCGCATCCGCGCGAACCAGGATCCGCACGGCCGGTCGCGGGCGGGGCTGATGGCGCCCGTCTTCGCGGAGGCGCGGGGCGCGGGCGCCGTCTAGCCCGGGATCGAGACGATCTTTCCGAGGAAGAGGATCGTCCCGCTGAATCGTTCGCGGATGGCGAAGAGGAACGGCCGGTCGACACGGAAGGGCGGTGGTCCCACGGGGGTGCTGGTGACCCGGATCCCGATCGCGGTGACCGCCGCCGCCTCGGTGCCGACCTCGTTGACGTCCACGAAGGTCTTGTGGCGGACGAAACCGACGTAGAGCTGTTCGGGACCGGTGGCAAGCTTCGTGAGGTTCGCCCGCGTTGGGTCGAAGAGGTCCCCCATCCCGAGCGCGGTGAGGTCATCATTGAGCTCCCGCGTCAACTCGACCTTGAACTTCGGGAGCGTCAGGTCGGTGGTCACCGTCGCGGCGGTGGCGGCGAGGTCGCCGAGCATCGCGTCCCAGCCCGTCGTGGTGAACTCGTTCATCAACGTCTGCACGTCCTGTCCCTCATTCGGGAGGACGAGGGTCATCGTGAAGGCGCCGTTGCCGTAGGGCAGCTCCGTCACCGCGTACCGATCGGCGTACAGCACCTTCTGCCGAATCTCGCGGGTCATCATCGGGACCTGGTGCGCTCCCGTAGCCCCGCGGAATGTGCCGAGCATCGTCTTCCGTGGGTCGAACGCATCCTTCCAGGCGCCCTTGAAGTAGATCGCGTTGATCAGATACATCACATCATCGGGGTCGATCGCCTCAAGAATCGTCGGGATCTTCCCCGCGGTCTGTTCCTTCACCCATCCATTGATCTCGCCGAGCGTCCGGCCGTCGGTGAAGTCGACCTCACGGATGGCGGCGTCGAAGGCGGCCCGGGTGGCGTCGAGGAAGGTCGGGGCCACGGCGAACCCCTCGCGGTACCAGATCCCGTTCGCCACCCGCATCGTCGACGTCGGGTCGAGCCCGCGCAGGAGGTCGATCAGGCCACGATACGCCGCATTCATCTCCGGTAGCGAGGGGGCGGGCGCGTTCGGTGTGGCGTGCCGGAGCCCGAGGCGCATCGCATCGAAGGTGGCGCCATCGGCGCCGTTCAGCAGCATCCCCAGCGCCATCGACACGCTGATCGGCGAGACGACGCTGTTCCGTGTGCGGTCGGCCGCCGTGCGCCGCAGGAGATCGAACGCGAAGGCGTTCGACGCGCCGGCCACGCGCAGCTCCGCGGATGTCAGATCACGGGGAAGGCCGGTGAGCGGTGCGGGCGGGCCGGCGGGATCCTGGCTGCACGCGATCAGCGCAGGCAGAGCGAGCAACGACCGGAGATGACGACGGACCGTCGACGACATGCGCACAGGAATTCTCTGGATGGGATGGCTTCGTACGCTACACCGCAGGACGGATCCCGTGCCACCGAGCGACCCGTGCGGGACGGCGTTCGGATATTTTTCTCTGGTCGGGTTCGTCCCCGTACCGTCCGTCGACGACGCCGCCGCACCGTCCTCCCCCCCCCCCCCCCCCCCCCCCCCCCCCCCCCCCCCCCCCCCCCCGCCCCCCCCCCCCCCCCCCACGTCCTCCCACGATGCCCATCGGCCGCTCCCTGCTCCTCGCCGCCGCCCAGAGCGATACCCTCAACCGCTTCGCCCTCCGTAGCCCCATCGTGAAGCGGGCGACGAAAGCGTTCATGCCGGGCGAGCGCCCCGAGGACGCCCTCGATGCCGGCGCCCGTCTCGCGAAGGACGGTCGGTCACTCATCTACACCAAGCTCGGCGAGGCACTCACCGCCCTCGCGGACGCCGACGCGGTGCGGGACCACTACCTCTGGTTCTTCGATCAGGTCGCCGCGCGACGCCTCCCGGCCCAGGTGAGCATCAAGCCGACGCAGCTCGGGATCGACCAGTCGGAAACCGCGTGCCGCGACCACTGCCTCGCCCTCGCGGCCAAGGCGGCGACGACGGGCTCGGTGCTCTGGCTCGATATGGAGGACACCTCGTACGTCGATCGCACGCTCGCCCTCTACGAGGCGGTGAAGGCCGCGTACCCGCAGACGGGTCTCGCGCTCCAGGCATACCTCTATCGCACGCCGAAGGACGTCGAGCAACTCCGCCCCCTCTCGCCGGTGATCCGGCTCGTGAAGGGCGCGTATGCGGAGCCCGCCTCCCACGCCTTCCCGAAGAAGCACGACACCGACACGGCGTACGAAGCGATCGCGGGCACGATGCTCGAGATGGCGGCGACCGGTGGATGCCGCGCCGTCTTCGGGACGCACGACATCCCCCTCCTCGGCCGCATCCTCGGACGCGCGGACGCGATGGGGCTCGCGAGGGGACAGTACGAGATCCACATGCTCTACGGCATCCGGGAACGAGAGCAGGCGCGCCTGCGCCGCGAGGGCCACGCGGTCACGACGCTGATCAGCTACGGCGACGCGTGGTATCGCTGGTATATGCGGCGCCTGGCCGAGCGACCGGCGAACGTCTGGTTCGTGGCGAAGTCGATCTTCGGCTGATAGGCGCGGAACCCAGACGCCGGTGAGCGGCGTTTGATGAAGATGTCCGCGTCACCCCGTATCCGCGCGCTCCTCCTAATCCTCACGGCCGCCAGCCGTCTGACCGCACAGCGCCCGGCCGCACCACCGCCCGCCGGGATCATCACCGGCCGCGTCATCGACGCGGTGACCGAACAAGGGCTCGCCGACGCCACGATCCGCATCGTCGGCCAGACCCCCACCACGACCTCCGGCACCGACGGCACCTTCACCCTCCGCGGCGTGACTCCGGGCATCGTCCGGCTCGAGGTCCGCCGGCTCGGGTACCTCCCGACCGTCCGGAGCGACCTCGCGGTCAGCGCCGGAAAGCCGGTCGTCGTCACGCTCGCGATGCGACGCGTCCCCGCCGAGCAGCTGGCCGCCGTCACCGTCCGGCCATCGGCCTTCCCCGCCGAGCCCCCGAGCGGCACCCCCGTCTCCACCACCACGCTCACGAGCGAGGAGCTCCGCCGCACCCCCGGTGCGCTCGAGGATGTCGTGCAGGCGCTGGCGGTGACCCCGGGGATCGCGACGACGGGCGGGGGACGCAACGATCTCTTCGTCCGCGGCGGCGCGGCGTATGAGAACCTCTTCGTCGTCGACAACATCGAGGTGCCGAACATCAATCACTTCGGCTCGCAGGGATCCACCGGGGGCCCGCTCTCCCTGATGAACGTCCGCTTCATCGAGGAGGCGACCCTCTCCGCCGGCGGCTTCGGCGTCCGCTACGGCGACCGCGTCTCCTCCGCCACGAGCCTCACCCTGCGTGAGGGGAATCGCGAGCGCGTCGCCGGCGAGCTCAATCTCGCGGCGTCCCAATTCGGCGCGATCGTCGAGGGCCCGCTGGGGCGCTCCGGCTCCTTCCTGCTCAACGTCCGCCGCAGCTACCTCGACCTCCTCTTCGAGGCGCTCGGCGTCGCCTTCGTCCCCACGTACACCGACCTCACCGCGAAGCTCGCCTGGCGCCCGACCGCGCGCGATGCGGTCTCCTTTCTCACCGTCGCCGCTATCGACGAGATCGCCTTCAACAACGACTCCGCCGAGAGTCGCGTCTCCAACAGTCAGATCCTCGGCACCGCGCAGGACCAGTACTTCTCAGGGCTCACCTGGAAGCGGCTCCTTGGACGTGGCGTCGTTACGACCACCCTCGGTCGGACGTGGAGTCGCTACCGCTCCATCCAGAACGACTCGCTCGTCCCACCGAATCCGATCTTCGCGCTGCGCTCGACGGAGGGAGAGACGTCCCTCCGCACCGACCTCACGCACGAGGTTGGCACAGCCGTCACGTTCGACGCGGGGGTCATTCTGAAGGCGGCGCCGCGGTTGCGCTACGACGTCACCCTCCCCGGGTTCCTGCGCACCGACGCCACCGGTGTCCCGCGCGCGCTCAGTCTCGACACCACCCTCTCGAGCACGCGGCTCGGCGCCTACGCACAGGCCACGCTGCAGGCCACGCCACGCCTGCGGGTCACCGGCGGGCTCCGCGGCGACACCTACGGCGCCCTCGGCGAGGCGCGCACGCTCGCACCACGGCTGAGCGCGGTCTATCAGCTGAGTGCGCCCACCTCATTCACCCTGAGCGCCGGCCGATATTTTCAGGCGCCGAGTTGGATCTGGCTCGTCGGTGATCCCGGGAACGCCGGTCGGCTCGCGCCCCTGCGGACGGATCAGGTGGTGGCGGGGTGGCGGCGCCTCATCGGCGATGACTGGCGAGTGCAATTGGAGGGGTATGCGAAGCGGTACGCGCAGTACCCGACGCGCCTCTTCCGCCCGAATGCCGTGTTGCAGCCCGGCGGTTTCGACGATGCGACCACGGACATCCCCTTCGGCCTCGAGCCGCTCGCCGCTACCGGGACCGGCCGCGTGTGGGGGGTCGAGGCGCTCCTGCAGAAGCGCCTCGGCGTGATCCCGGTCTACGGGCTCGTAGCCGTGAGCTACACCAAGACCGCCTTCACCGGCGCGGATGGCAGCACGACGCGCGGTGCCTTCGACACCCCGCTGATCTTCAACGTCGTCGGGGGATGGCGCCCCTCACGCATCTGGGAGGTGAGCGGGCGACTCCGCAGTTCGACGGGGCGTCCCTACACGCCGTACCTGACGGCGGGCGCCGAGGCGGGACGCCTCGACTTCGCGCGGTACAACGCGGAGCGGCTCCCGACCTTCTTCTCCGTCGACGCGCGCGTGGACCGACGCTGGACCGTGGGACGCACCCAGCTCGTGACCTTCATCGACGTGGGGAACATCAACGCCCGCGCCAACGTGAACGGCTATCGCTGGAACCCGCGCACGCGGCTCGTCGAGGCACAGTCGGGGATCGCCATCCTCCCGACCATCGGGATCAACTGGGAGTTCTAACCCGCGCGGGGCACCGGCCCGTCGCGACCTGTGCGGGCGGAATCGTCCCGGTGTCGAGGAAGCGCTTCACAATCTCGATCGTGTCATCGCGCATCATGATGAAGGTGTGCCCCTGCGGGACGATGATGTGCGCGCGGGCGCCGGCCAAGCACGTCTCGTCGAAGGAGACGGTGCGATCGTCGCGGCCGGCCACGATCGCGAATTCGAGCCCCTTGGGTGGCGCCGGAAGGGATGCAACGGTGCTCCCCGTCGTGGTGAGCTCCGTGATCGGCGCGAGAAGCCAGCTCACATATGGCGCGAACGCATCGGCGACGTGTGCGCCGCGGTTCGGTGGGGCGAGCATCACCATCCGGCCGAGGGGGGCGCGCATCGGGTCGTTGGCGAGCATCCACCGCACGACGATGTTGCCGAGGCTGTGCCCCACGAAGTGCACCCGCGCCACCGGCTGCGCCGCGACCTCGGCGTCGACCGCGCGACTTAGCTCGGCGCCGATCTCCGCGATTGTGGGGCCGTAGCTGCTGTAGAAGAAGTTGAGGACGCGGTAGCCGTCCGCCTCGAGCGCGCGCTGCATCGGCCACATCGACATCGAGGTGCGCCCCATCCCGTGGACGAGGACGACGAGTGCGTCCTGCGAGCGCATCGGTGCGCGGGCTGCCGGTTGCGCCGCGAGCGGACGCGCCGCGCCGACCGCCGCGACGGCGGCGGCGAGGAGTCCGAAGGCGAGTGCGCGCGAACGGCTGTGCATATTGAGATAGTCTCACCTTCCCCACTCGCCGGAGCAACGGCCGCGCGATGTCCCTCCACCCCACCCCGCCCTCGCTGATGCGCGCCCCCGCCACCACCGGTCTCGCCGCCGCCGTTCTGCTCACCGCCGCCTGTGCGCCGCGCGACGCCTCGACCGCCTGGCCCGCCCCGACCCTCGACGGACGCCGCCCGATCGTCATCGCGCACCGCGGCGCCTCGGGCGAGCGGCCGGAGCACACCCTCGAGGCCTACGAGCGTGCCATCGCACAGGGTGCCGACTGCATCGAGCCCGACCTCGTCCTCACGAAGGACGGCGTCCTCGTCGCGCGGCACGACATCTATCTCTCCACCACCACCGACGTCGCCGACCATCCGGAGTTCGCCGCACGGCGCCGACTCGCGACCGACGAGGGCCACCGCGGCCTCGAGGACTGGTTCGTGGCGGATTTCACGCTCGCTGAGCTCCAAACCCTCCGTGCCCGGCAGGCCTTCAAGGGGCGGTCGACGGAATTCGACGGGCGGTACGAGATCCCGACCTTCGACGAGGTGCTTCAGCTCGCCACACGGAGCCGGACCACGATTGGCGCACCGGTCTGCGTCTATCCTGAGGCCAAAGCCCCGGCGTTCCACACCTCGCTCGGGCAGGATATTGGCGGCGCGATCCTCGCGTCGCTCAGCGCACACGGGCTGGATGGTGCGGACGCGCCGGTCTTCATCCAGTCGTTCGAGCCGGCGTTCGTGCGCGAGATGTCGACGCGCACCCCGATCCCGGTGATCCTCCTCGCGGGCGACACGACCGCCCTGGCAGCGGCACAGGCGCTCGAGGGCGCCCCCTTCTGGGACGGACTCGGGGTGACGCACGCGATGCTCTTCGATTCCACTGGAACGTCGAGCGGCCTCGTCGAGGCGGCACACGCGGCCGGCCGCGCGGTGCACGTCTGGACCTACCGCGACGATGCCCCGTTCCTACCGGGAGAGACAACGGCCGAGGCGATGCGCCGTGCCCTCGCGCTCGGCGTCGACGGCGTCTTCAGCGACTTCCCAGCGACCGCGGTGCGGGTGGTGGGCGAGTTCGGTTCCGGCGGCGCGATCAGCCCGGGCGAGCGCCCGACGCGCTCCGACGCGCCGCAATGAGGAAGAGCAGCCCCGTCACGAGGAGCGCGCCCCCCCACCAGAGATTCAGGTTGATCCCCCCGGACTTCACGTAGCGCGAGGCGTCACCACCGGTCAGGAGGCCGAACCCACCGAGGACGCCGCCCAGCGTGGTGAAGAGCCCACCGATGGGGAGCCGAAGATCGAGATGCGCGTCTGCGTTGGACATAGCGAGGCTCCGGGTCAGGCGAAGGCGAGGTTGAGCGCGCCCATCAGGACGAGGATCCCGACGGCGAGGACGGCGGGACGCTGATGCCAGGGCAGCGCGGTGTCGACCGGCCGAGGCGTCAGCGAATGCACGAGCCCGGTTAGTTCACCGTCCGGATGCGGGCGCGTCGCCAGACTGACGACGATCGTCACGACCACGCATGACGCGAACGCGGCGATTGCGGTCCAGAACGTCTGCGCCATCTCACTGGGATACGTCGTGAGGTGGCCGAAGAAGCCCCCCTTCACCCCCGGCACAGCGCCGAGCGGGAGGGTCAGCCCGTGGTGCAGCGCCGCGCCGACCATCCCAGCGGTGAGCCCCCAGAAGGCGCCGTGCCCCGTCGCACGCTTCCAGAACATCCCGAGCGCGAAGGTCGCGAAGAGGGGCGCATTCACGAACGCGAAGACGAGCTGCAACAGCTCCATGATGTTGTTGAAGGCGCCCGCCACATACGCGGCCGCCACCGAGAGGAGCACGCCGCCGACCGTCGCGACACGCCCCATCCAGAGGTAGTGCGCGTCGCTCGCCTCCTTCCGGAAGTGGCTCTGGTAGATGTCGTAGGTCCAGACGGTGTTGAAAGCGGTGACGTTCCCTGCCATCCCGGACATAAAGGAGGCGAGGAGCGCCGTGAGCCCGAGGCCGAGCATCCCCTCGGGGAAGAGCTTCACGAGGAGCATCGGCGTCGCCAGGTCATAGTCGAGGACAGCGCGGCCGGCGGCGTCGACGAGCGGGAGACCGTCCACCCCGAGCTTGGCAGGGATGATCCCGCTTCCCGCATCGGCGGCGCCGCTGGTCAGCGCGAGGGCGATCATCCCAGGGAGGATCACCAGAAAGGGGAAGAGCATCTTAGGCAGCGCTGCGATCAACGGCGTGCGGCGCGCGGCGTGCATCGAGTCGGCCGCCATCGCGCGCTGCACCACGAGGAAGTCGGTGCACCAGTAGCCGAACGAGAGTACGACGCCGAGCCCCATCACGAGCCCGAACCACTCGACGCCGAACGCATTGGTCGCGGGGTCAGTCATCCCCTGCCAGGCAGTGGTGTACGTCCCCGCGGGGAGCCCGCGCGTCGCCGCGGCCTCGGTGAGCCGGGCGGTGAGCCCCTCCCAGCCGCCGACGGCCCGGAGCCCGATCCCCACGAGCGGCGCGAAGCCGAAGGCGATCATGAAGAACTGCAGCACCTCATTGTAAATGGCGCTCGTGAGCCCCCCGGCGAACACGTACGCGAGGACGATCGCGGCGGAGACGAGGACGCTGACGTCGAAGCTCCACCCGAGGAGCAGATTGAAGAGCTTCCCCATCGCGTACATCGAGATCCCGGAGGAGAAGATCGTCATCGCGGCGAAGCTCAGCGCGTTGAGCGTGCGCGTCTTCTCGTCGAAGCGGAGGGCGAGGTACTCCGGCACGCTGCGAGCCCGCGAGCCGTAGTAGAACGGCATCATAAAGATCGCGACGAAGACCATCGCGGGGATCGCGCCTACCCAGTAGAAATGGCTCGTCGCCATCCCGTACTTGGCGCCAGAGGCCCCCATCCCGATCACCTCCTGCGCGCCGAGATTGGCGGAGAGGAAGGCGAGCCCGGTGACCCAGGGCGGGAGCGAGCGGCCTGACTCAAGGAACTCGGTCGCGGTGGCGGTGCGGCGCCGCAGGGCCCAGCCGATGCCGAGGACGAAGGCGAAATACAGACCCATCACGGCGTAGTCGATCGCCGTGAGTTGCGTGGCGGGGGCGAGGGGCACGAGGGCTCCGGGGGTGGGGGGCGTCCGTGGCAGACGATATCAGCCGCGCTACATTCCCGCTATGACCACCTCTCCCGTACTCTACCAACGCTGGGCGGACGTCCCGCTCGAGCCCGTCACCGACCAGATCTCCCGCAAGCTCATCACCGGGCAGCGGATGATGCTGGCGCACGTCTACCTGAAGCAGGGAGCCGTGGTGCCGAAGCATCAGCACCACAACGAACAGTTCACCTACATCCTCGAGGGAGCGCTCCGCTTCTGGATCGGGGACGACGGCGCGGAGGTGATCGATGTGCGCGCCGGCGAGGTGCTGCACATCCCGTCCAACGTGTGGCACAAGGCCGAGGCACTCGAGGACACGCTCGACGTCGATATCTTCGACCCGCCGCGCGAGGACTGGCTGAACAAAACGGACGCCTACTTCCACCAGAAGTAGCGATGGACCTCGGCCTCCGTGGACGCACCGCCTTCGTCGCGGCCTCGAGCCGGGGCCTCGGTCGGGCCATCGCTGAGGCGCTCGCCGCAGAGGGCGTACGCGTCGCGATGTGCGCGCGCACCGACGCCATCGCCACCGCCGCGGCCGAGGTCGCCGCCGCGCACGGGGTCGAGACAATCGGCCTCGTCGCCGACGTCGCGGTCCCCGCGCACGTCGACCGAGCCGTCGCAGCGGCCGAGGCGCGATTCGGCGCCATCGACATCCTCGTCACGAACGCCGGCGGGCCGCCCCCGGGCCCCTTCGAACAGCACTCCGCCGAGGCGTGGCGTGCGGCGACGGCGCTCACGCTCGACAGCGTCGTCAACCTCTGCCGCGCCGTGCTGCCCGGGATGAAAGCGCGCCGCTGGGGGCGCATCCTGAACGTCACGTCGATCGCGGTGAAGCAGCCGGTGGACGGGCTGATCCTCTCCAACAGCCTGCGCGCGGCGGTGACGGGGTTCGCGCGGACACTCGCCACCGAGGTCGCGCCGTTCGGCGTGACGGTGAACAACCTGCTACCCGGCTATACGCGCACCGAGCGGTTGGAGCAGCTCGCCGACGCCCGCGCCGCGCGCGAGGGGAGCTCCCGCGACGCCGCGACCGCCGCGTGGACGTCACAGATCCCGATGGGGCGCCTCGGCGAGCCAGCCGAGTTCGCGGCGCTGGCGGCCTTCCTCGCCTCGGAGCGCGCCGGCTACATCACCGCACAGAACGTCGCCGTGGACGGCGGCTGGATCCGCTCGCTCGTCTGAGCACCGGGCGTCACGCCGCCGCGCTCAGCCCGGGGCGAAGCACCCGATCCGCAACGGCTCCGGCCGCCGCACCGCGTCGGTGATCGACACACGGAGCCCGACGAGCCGCGTCGGCGGGATCGTCAGCAGGCGACGGTAGCCGATCGTCGTGCCGACCCCGAGCCGATGCCAGCGGCCGTCCGGCGCACGGCCGTCGACCTCGAACGCGGCGACGGTCTGTCCTCGCTCAATCGGCTCCCTCAGGTCGATGACGTCGACCATCGCCGCACGCGGGAGGTCGAGGTCCGCGCGGGCGGTCGTCGGCCCGGTCGTGCGCCAACGCATCGTACTCCCGGCCGCGACGTCCTGTGCGAAACGCGCATCGAGCCGGTCGCGCATCGCGCGCAGGCTGGCGATATCGCGCTCGTGGAGCAGCCCACGCCGGTCGGGCGGGACGTTTAGGAGGAGCTTCGAGTTCCGGCCGACGGAGGAGAAGTAGAGCGCGACGAGATCATCAGCGGAGCGGACCCGTTCGTCCTCCGCGGGATGATGGAACCAGCCCGGCCGGATGGAGACGTCGGTCTCGCCGGGCCGCCAGACCGTGCCGTCGCGATCGCCGTCCTGGAGCGAGCGCATCACCTCGTCACCGGTCATCCCGGGGACGGGGACGATCTCCGGCCGCACCGTCGACCAATTCGTGGTTCCTGCGGCCCCGCGTTCGTTCCCGATCCACCGGACGTCGGGACCCGCGTCGGAGAACATCACGGCCTCGGGCTGAAGTCGGCGCACCAGCGCCCAGGTCGCCGGCCAATCGTAGACCTGCCGCTTCCCGTTCGGCCCCTCGCCGTTCGCCCCGTCGAACCAGACCTCGTGGATGGGCCCGTATCGGGTGAGCAGCTCGGTGAGCTGCGCCTGATAGACGGCGTTGTACGCTGGGGTGTCGCCGTACGCCGGGTGGTTGCGGTCCCACGGCGAGAGGTAGAGCCCCGCGCGCAGCCCTTCGGCGCGGCAGGCGTCGACGAACTCGCGGACGAGGTCGCCACGGCCGTCACGCCACCGACTCGACGCCACCGAGTGGGTCGTGGTGGCGGTGGGCCAGAGGCAGAATCCGTCGTGGTGCTTGGCGGTCAGGACCATCGCGCGGAACCCAGCCGCGCGCGCGGTGCGCGCCCACTGCCGCGCATCGAGTGCACTCGGCGCGAAGATCGCCGGCAACTCGCGGCCATCCCCCCACTCGCGATCGGTGAAGGTGTTCACGCCGAAGTGGATGAACATCGCGAGCTCATCCTGCTGCCACCGGAGCTGCGCGGCGGTCGGCGTCGGGATCTGCCCGGCGTCGGTGTGCCATGTGGGTCTCGACGGCCCGGTCGAGTGCCGGTCGGGGGCGGCGGCGTCCCCGGCGAGGAGCCGGCGGGCCTGAAGGGCTGCGAGGAGCCCGCCCGCGACGAAGGTGCGACGGTCGATGGACATCGGTCCGCCTATTATGGTTCGGGAACGCCCTCACCATAAGGAGACCCCGATGCGTCCCTATGTCCTCGCGAGCCTGCTCGTCGCCGCGCTCGCCCTCCCCACCGCCGCGCGCGCGCAGGACGACGCGGACCGTTCCGTCGCTGACGGCGGCATCAAGGTCGCCGGCTGGAGGGGCCGGATCGACCGGCGGGCGATCACGCAGGGGAAGACGATCAACGACTCGCGCTTCGTCACCGAGGGGCGCGGCTTCCGTGCCTCGGTCGGGCCGGCGGGGATCTTCTGGAATCCGGCGAACACCGTCGCCGGGGACTACGAGGTGATGGGCACCTTCACCGAGCACAAGATGGCCGCGGCGCATCCGCACTCGTACGGTATCTTCATCGGCGGGCAGGGGCTCGAGTCAGATACCGAGTCGCTGATGTACTGCATCGTCTATGGGACCGGGAGCTACGCGATCAAGACGTTCCGCGGCGCGACGGTCTCGACGATCGTCGGCACGACGCCGCACCCCGCGATCAAGAAGGCCGATGCCACGACGGGGCAGGCGGTGAACACCGTCGGCTGGCGCGTGCGCGGTGGGCAGGCGAGCTGCGTGGTGAATGGCCAGGTGGTGCGGACACTCGAGCGCGCGCAGTTCGTGGCGGCGGACAAGCTGACGACCACGGACGGCATCTGGGGGATCCGGGCGACGCACAATGTCGAGTTCAGCGTCACGGGGCTGATGAAGCACTGACCGACCGCGGGTCCCCCGACCGCGCCGACGAGCGTCGGACCGGTCGGGGCATCCGATGGTGGAGACGGGGCGGGTCCCGGACGGGATCCGCCCCGTCGTGCGCTTGCAGACCACGCCGGCGTACGGTATAACCATATCGGCATACGGTTGTTCATCTCCCACCCCCCGGAGCGCCCCCTCGATGCGACGCCTGCCACCCGCGGCCCTCGCCCTCGCCCTCACCACCGCCACCCTCGCGTGCGGCGGCCGCGAAGAGATAGCCGACGCCGCCCACGCTGGCTCCGCTGTCGTCTTCACCGAGGCCGCCTGGCAGCCCACGCGCGAAGCCGACATCCCCGCCGACTCGATGGGCGCCTCCATCACGCGCGGGCTCTACCTCCTCCGCTTCACCCCGGAGAGCCTCCCGGCCTACGCGACCTCCAACCTGCGCTGCACGAGCTGCCACCAGGACGATGGCCTCGATCCCAAGGCGGCCCCGCTCACCGGCTCGCACGCCCGCTTCCCCAAGTACATGTCACGCTCCGGCACGGTCATCGCCCTCGCCGACCGCGTGAACTACTGCTTCACCCGCTCCCTCGCCGGCCATGCGA
>Ga0194130_10005284_pt1 | contig 15650 bp, 9 predicted proteins | sample TA2KigsurfametaG_FD_160084 | JGI IMG/M metagenome (GOLD analysis project Ga0194130, IMG submission 160084) | Freshwater microbial communities from Lake Tanganyika, Tanzania - TA2015050 Kigoma 12 surface | ecosystem: Environmental > Aquatic > Freshwater > Lake | place: Tanzania: Lake Tanganyika... | reverse complement strand
ATCGAAATTGGGCGTAAGCTATCGTTGTAGAAAAATTCTCCTACCATCCATATCGTGTTGGCTAATATCCAAAAGCAAACAGAAAGATTATGATATAGCTCAGAAAATATCTTCCTAAACTTAATTGTAATGAATAAAGCAAGAAATAAAGTTGGCAGGATCATTATCATTCCCGCAATTCTCAGATCCATTACCCAGCATGTATCTTTGAGTAACCAGCAAGCAATATGTAAGTTTTCGAACTTTCTGATAGATTTTAACACTTGATCCTATTCCTTTAGTATATTATCTTAATATATTATCTTTTAGTTTACTAAAAAAACCCGGCAGATTCCGGGTTTTTAACTTTTTATGAAAATATTATTTGAGGTTTTGCAAATATATTTTTGCGTCTTCTAACTGAGTGATGATATCTCGCCGATCAGGAGTAAAAGTCAATACCTTTTCGAAATCAGCAATGCAGGATTTGAACGAACCGGTAGCTTTATTTTTATCGTATAAACCCTGAATCTTCTGCCCTTTTAAGACTCCGTAATCTCGATATGCTACTGCCCTGTTTTGATATAATTTAACATCATCAGCATTCAAATCTATAGCTTTTGAAAAATCTTTGATGGATGCAAGCAATAGTTTCTCACGATCTGAGTTGGCGATGCCTTTGGTATCATTGGCCATGATATTACTGGCCTTTCCACGGTAGTAATAGGCACTATTATCCGTAGGCTTTAATGCAATTACCTTATTAAAGGTGTTGATAGACTCTTTGTATCTCGCTGAATGGTAATAAGAATAACCAAGCATTTGCAAGGTATTGACATCAGTGGAGTCTTTCGCCAGCGCTTTTTCAAGATTTAAAACCGCAGCTTTGAAATCCCCGTCAATAAGAGCCTTTTGGCCCATTTTGTGATAAGCGGTTTGAGTAAAGGCAAAATTTGCCATTAAAAGAATAATCAATAAAGCTGAAAATGATCTCATTAGAATTGGTTGGTATTAATTTTCGAAGAAATAACGATCATAATTGTTTAATATTTTAAAGATACGAATTTAGTTTCTTCCGTTAAAAAAAACTAGCTCAGAAAACCATCTTATCTAGGAAATTGATCTTGGGTATTCATTTTATCTGATTATTTTAACAAAAAAATCGAATTGGCACATACCTTGCAGATGTAAGTTACAGGCTGTTATAAACTGCCCATTACAAAATCTAACTGTCATAATGACGTTAATAAGATACAGATGAGTAGCTACGATAATTTTGATTTAAACCGCACATTACCACTGATTAGTGAAGATACTGAGTTCTTTCCCTTGATGTCACAGGAAGATGAAGAGGAAATGAACAATGAAGATACACCCGACATTTTGTCGATTCTGCCTTTAAGAAATACAGTTTTATTCCCTGGTGTAGTGATTCCAATTACTGTAGGCAGGGACAAATCAATTAAACTTATTAAAGATGCCTATCGGGGAGAAAGAATAATTGGCGTTGTTTCTCAAAAAGATGTAGGCATTGAAGATCCTGAATTCGAACAATTAAATCATGTAGGTACCGTTGCCTTAATAATCAAAATGCTTCAAATGCCAGATGGTAATACCACTGTAATTATTCAGGGAAAGCAACGTTTCAGGCTAAATCAAGAAGTACAGAGTGAACCTTACATCAAGGCCAGCATACAGAAATTTGAGGAAGTTCGGCCTAAGGCTGATAAGGAATTTAAGGCATTGATGGCTTCCATCAAGGAAATGGCCATGCAAATCATTCAGCTGTCGCCGAATATTCCGAGTGAAGCAGGTATTGCCATTAAGAACATTGAAAGTTCATCATTTCTAATCAATTTCATTTCCTCCAATATGAATGCTGAGGTTTCGGCAAAACAGCAGATGCTGGAAGTAGCCAACCTTCATGACCGCGCCAAAATGGTGCTGGAGCATTTGACCCAGGAATTGCAAATGCAAGAACTGAAGAACCAGATTCAATCCAAAGTTAGGGTCGACCTCGACAAACAGCAGCGTGATTATTTTTTAAACCAGCAACTGAAAACGATTCAAGAAGAGCTCGGCGGAAATTCACCTGACCTTGAAATAGAAAACCTAAAAGGCAGAGGAATTCAAAAAAAATGGAGCAAGGAGGCCGGTCTTCACTTTAACAAAGAACTCGAAAAACTGGCCAGAATGAATCCTGCAGCAGCAGATTATTCCATACAAATTAATTACCTGGAATTGCTCTTGGATTTACCTTGGTATGATTTCACAAAAGATAATTTTGATCTTAAACGCGCGGCCAAAATCCTTGAAAAAGATCATTATGGGCTAGACAAAGTGAAACAGCGGATTATTGAATATCTCGCAGTCTTGAAACTGAAACACGATATGAAGGCACCAATTCTTTGTTTGGTAGGTCCTCCTGGAGTTGGTAAAACTTCCCTCGGAAAATCTATAGCAAAAGCATTGGGTAGAAAATATGTTCGAATGGCTCTTGGTGGAATTAAAGATGAAGCCGAAATCAGAGGGCACCGTAAAACTTATATCGGTGCCATGCCAGGCCGGATAATCCAATCCATAAAAAAAGCCGGCAGCTCAAACCCTGTTTTTGTATTGGACGAAATCGATAAAGTTGGCAATGATTACCGTGGAGACCCTTCTTCAGCACTTCTTGAAGTACTTGATCCTGAACAAAATAATGCTTTTTATGATCATTATGTTGAGGTAGATTATGATTTGTCGAGTGTCATGTTCATTGCCACTGCAAACTCATTGAGCTCTATCCAACCGGCCTTGTTAGACCGGATGGAAATCATAGAAGTGAATGGATACACTATTGAAGAAAAAATTGAAATTGCCAAGCAGCATCTATTGCCAAAACAGCGTGAACAACATGGAATAAAGTCCAAAGATATTATCCTTAAAAACCCAATTATTGAAAAGGTAATCGAAGAATATACGAGAGAATCAGGTGTCAGGGGCTTAGAGAAGAAAATAGGGTCACTTGTACGAGGAATTGCCACAAAAATTGCAATGGAGCTGGATTATAATCCTGTGCTCAATAAAAATGAGGTTGAAACAATCTTAGGGCCACCACTATTTGATAAAGATCTATATGAAGGCAATGAAGTTGCCGGTGTAGTAACCGGTCTGGCCTGGACTCAGGTTGGGGGCGACATACTCTTCATAGAAGCCAGTTTAAGTCAGGGTAAAGGTAAATTATCCTTGACAGGCAATTTGGGCGAGGTGATGAAAGAATCCGCTACAATTGCCATGGCATACCTGCGGGCGCATGCATCAAAATTCAACATTGATCGCAGAATTTTTGACCGGTGGGATGTACATATCCATGTTCCTGCAGGAGCCACTCCAAAAGATGGACCCTCCGCAGGAATAACTATGCTAACCGCATTAACCTCAGCATTTACACAACATAAGGTTAAACCGCATTTAGCCATGACCGGTGAAATTACACTTCGTGGAAAGGTATTGCCGGTTGGAGGTATCAAAGAAAAAATTCTTGCTGCAAAAAGAGCAAATATCAAGGAAATAATTCTCTCCAAATCGAATCGAAAAGATATTCTAGAAATCAAGGAAAATTATATCAGAGATATGAAGTTTCATTATGTTACTGAAATGGAGGAAGTTATTGAGTTGGCGCTGGTTAAGGACAAGGTAATAGATGCCATCGATTTGAACATAAAGGAAACCTCAGAAGGAATATCGAAATAAAATCTCAGTTAAATATGGATTACCAAACTCATGTTAACTTATTTAAATAACCCCAGTTCGATATTAGAAATTATCCTTTAGATGCATCTCCTATTGCTCCGGACACTTATGATTTGATTTTGGAAAGCAATACCTGCGCAATTTCGCTTCCTGCAGTCCTTTCCTCCGGAGTATTTCCGGCAAAAAATGCGACTTGATTTCAAATGCTCCATAGCCGGAAGATACCTCCTACGGCAAGGTTTAGTTAACCTAAAGTTGTGTTTCATCGGTACGGGCAGTCCGGTAATAGAAGCCTGGCCCCTGCTAAGCAATCCCGGGTAGCAGCTCTATCTTTTTTGCACTACTTAATATTCGGATAAGGATTCCATTTCCTGCAAAAAAACAGAGGAGAACACGGGACCGGGAGCAACAGACTGAGAAAAATAATCAGGACCCGGCAAGGTCTTTTATCAATCTCACATTAATTTAGATTGTTTATATTGAACTCAGGTTAAATAGGGTATATTGTCTCCGAAAAGGAAACTAATCTTCATGAACTTAAACCCTAAAATTTACCTATCCATACTCCTATTAGTTTGTTTTGCTTCATTTCTAAGGGGTCAAAATAAGGTTTTCAAGAGTGAATTCGGATTCAGAAGTGAAAATGATTCTTATTTAGCCCAAGGTCAGGACCGATATTATACAAACGGACTTTTTATTAAATTTCGAAGTGCCTTAAATCAGGCAGAAATACGTAATCTCAAACTTAACAAGGCAATTTGGGAGATTGAAGCCGGACAAAAAATATACAATCCTCAATCTGGAAGTATTGATGACATCCGCTATGTCGACCGTCCATTTGCTGCCTTTTTGTATGCGGGTGGGGCAATCAATTTTCTATATCATTCGGAGAGTAATCTCAAGCTGAAAATTCAGCTCGGCACAATCGGTCCTTTGGCAAAAGGAAAAGAAGCGCAGGAGTTTTTGCACGATACATTTGGTTTTTATAAAATAGCGGGCTGGCAATGGCAATTAAATAATGAATTCGGTGTCAATACCAGTTTAGAATTTAATAAACTGATAAGCCGAACACATTCAGAAAAAACAGATTTTGGCCTGAATACCTATATCAATGCGGGTAACACTTTCGCCGGAGCCGGCGCAGGAATTCTATTCAGGACCGGCGCTATAAACAAACTCTTTAGCTCTGTAAGCACAGAGAGTACCATTTCCACAAATTCTAATCTCAAAATCGGGAATGAATTGTTTTTTTACACAAAACCAATGGTTCACTATGTCGCTTATGATGCAAGCATTCAAGGAGGAATGTTTAGGAATGATAAAGGACCGGTAGTATTTGATGTAAAACCTATTCTCATTACCCAACAGGTTGGCGCTGTTTTTTCAAAAGACAGATTGACAATAGATTTCTCTGCAGTTTTCAAATCAAGGGAGCTAGAAAGTAATGCTAGTCCACATGAGTACGGTTCCCTGGCCTTGTTTTACAGACTAAATACCAACTAATTTAATCTTTGAAATAGTCTTTTCTGCTTATCTTCTTTAATGATCTCAAACGTTTTGACCTTAGCCTGTTTTCAATAGAACCGGGTTTTGGTTTTGTGGGTTTTCTCATTGGTGGTTTATACAAGGCATTTTCTATCAATTTTTTGAGTTTAGATAAACTTTGTTGCTTATTTAATAACTGACTTCTTTCCTTTTCAGTAATAATTTGTAATACCCCTTTAGCGTTTATCTTATTGGCAAGTTTTTTAAGTAAAATCCGCTTTTGCTCGTCGTTAAATAGTTCAGACTTGATGATGTTTAGGTTCAGTTCCACTTTAGATGAAACCTTATTTACATTTTGTCCACCTTTACCTCCACTTCTGGAAGTTTTGAAATTGATCTCCTTCATTAGATTTTCTTCTGAAAATTTCATTCTCAAAATTAGGATTTGAAATTGTAAAAATAACGGGCCAGGCTAAGCTATTTTGACATAAAATAATCCATAAATCGAATTCAAATTCTATTTTTGCAAGGATGAGGAAAAATATAGTCATAGCCATTGATGGCTATTCATCCTGTGGCAAGAGTACCATTGCAAAAGCTCTTGCTGAAATTTTGCATTTTATTTACATTGATACCGGCGCTATGTACCGAGTCGTGACGCTTTATTTTCTAAGAAATCACATAGCTCTTCATGATTCGCAATCGATTGAAAAAGCCCTGAATAATATCCATATCAATTTTGAGTACAAGAATAATCAGACCTTGGTTTATTTAAATGATGAAGATGTATCTGATGAAATTAGACAGATGCCTGTATCTGAAAGGGTTAGTCAGGTGAGTGCGATTAAGGCTGTTCGTACTGAAATGGTCAGACAGCAGCAACGGATGGGTCAATCAAAAAATATCATTATGGATGGGCGAGATATTGGAACTGTTGTTTTTCCTGATGCTACGCTCAAATTTTTTATGACTGCAGACCCGAATATACGAGCAGAAAGGCGTTATAAAGAGTTAATTAAAAAAGGAGAAAATGTAAGTTTAGAAGAAATTTACAGTAATCTTGCCCAACGGGATTATCAAGACACAAACCGTGAGGAAAGTCCGCTAAATAAGGCAGCTGATGCTATCGTACTCGATAATTCAAATATGGATCAGGAAAAACAATTGCAATTTGTTCTATCTTATATTAAGCCATTATTGACTGGGTCATCCTGATCGGTTAATTTAAATCAGAAAAAAACGGTCTGAAATACTGATTAGCAAAACAGGGCAAGCTCCTCGGGTAAATCCTCAAAATATGCAAAAATCCTTTTTACGATAAAAAATAAAGCAAAGAAATGTTTTTTATTAAAAATCTTATTTTCTACTTTTGCAGTCCGATTTAATAAAATTGGAAAAAGGAGACAAATTAATTAATGGCCAAAAAACTAGAAGCCGAAAAGGAATTGTCAGCAAAGCAAGCTGAACTCCAGGGCGAAGAAACCACTACGGTTAAACAAAAGGAAACCATTGAATCAGAAGCTGATTCAGTGTCGATCGAAGAGATCAAGTCAAAAACACTCATCACCCCCTCCGGAGATTTCGATTGGGACTCTGATGATAAGGGATTCGGACATTACAGTGCTGCAGACCGTGAAAAGTTTGAGGAAATGTATGCTAGAACCTTCAACTCGATCAACAAAGGCGAGATCATATCAGGTGTCGTTGTATCGATTAACAACAGGGATGTGGTACTGAACATTGGATTCAAATCTGACGGATTAGTATCCTTGTCTGAATTCCGTGACACACCAGAACTAAAGATTGGAGATACAGTTGACGTATTCGTCGAATCCCAGGAAGATGCTAACGGACAGTTAGTACTCTCCCGGAAGCGCGCCAAAACTCAGCGTTCATGGGAAACCATCAATGAAGCCTTAGACCAAGACAGAATCATCACCGGTTTTGTAAAAAGTCGCACCAAAGGCGGATTAATCGTAGACATAATGGGTGTCGAGGCATTCCTACCGGGATCGCAAATCGATATCAAGCCTATCCGTGATTACGACGTTTATGTTGGTAAAACCATGGAGTTTAAGGTTGTTAAAATCAACCATGAATTCAAAAATGTTGTTGTATCCCACAAAGTATTAATTGAAGATGATTTAGAAAATCAAAAAACTGAAATTGTTGCCAAACTAGAAAAAGGACAGGTTCTTGAAGGAACAGTTAAAAACATTACCGACTTTGGTGTGTTTATTGATCTTGGCGGCGTAGACGGTTTATTACACATAACTGATATTTCATGGGGCCGTATAGAACATCCACGTGAAGTGTTAAACCTCGACCAAAAGATTAACGTTGTTGTTCTCGATTTTGATGATGAGAAGAAACGTATCGCTCTTGGATTGAAACAATTAACTCCGCATCCGTGGGAAGCTTTGGATGCAAACCTAGAGATTGGCTCAAAGGTTAAAGGCAGAATCGTAACTGTGGCAGATTATGGTGCATTTCTTGAAATCACTCCGGGTGTTGAAGGCTTAATCCACGTATCTGAAATGTCATGGTCTCAAAATCTTAGAAATCCTCAGGAATTCCTAAAAGTAGGAGATGAAGTTGAAGCTCAGGTATTGACATTAGATCGCAATGAGCGTAAAATGAGCCTTGGAATAAAACAACTTACACCAGACCCTTGGAAAAACATTGGTGAACGCTACCCGATTGGAAGCAAGCACAAAGCCGTTGTTAAGAACATGACTAATTTTGGTGTGTTTGTTGAGATTGAGGAAGGTATTGATGGATTAATTCATATTTCTGATTTGTCATGGTCTAAGAAAGTCAACCACCCTAATGAATTCACCAAGGTAGGTGAAGAACTTGATGTAGTTGTCTTAGAACTCGATGAAGCTAACCGCAAACTGAGCTTAGGCCACAAACAATTGGAAGAAAATCCTTGGGAAACCTTTGAAACTGTATTTAAAATGGACTCAGTTCATGAAGGTACCGTTCTTAAAGTAACCGATAAAGGTGCTATTGTTGCATTGCCATATGGCGTTGAAGGATTCGCTCCGACAAAACACATGGTTAAAGAAGATGGCACCTCCTTGAAGGCCGAGGAAACCTCCGAATTCAGAATCATTGAATTTAACAAAGACTCCAAACGGATAGTAGTTTCTCATGCACGGATCTGGGAAGAAGCAAAAGCTGAAGAACGTAAAGAAGAGTCCAATGCAAAAAAGAAAGAAGCAAAAGCAACAACCACTGCCGTTAAGAAGGTAAAAGATTCTGTTGAAAAATCAACCTTAGGAGATCTTGGGGTTTTGGCACAATTAAAAGAGAAGATGGAAGGTGCAGAAACCAAAGCCAAAAAAGTAAAGAAAACCGAAGAAGATGCTGCATCTAAAGTTGCTGAGCCATCTGAAGACTAAGCTAATTTCTAATTCCATAAAAAAGCCCTGATTTTATCAGGGCTTTTTTTGTTCAGTTTTTGCTTCAATTTCAACGTCAAAAATTAAATTTAGGGCCTAATAATCACAGAGCAATCGGCAGAATAAATAAGGGAATGCCGGATTTAGCCAAGAAAATCCGTTCGAATTATTCAGTATTTCCAAACTCAATAGGAAATTATCCACGCTAAATTAATCTGAGTTCGATATATGAACGATAAAGAAATACCTAAATCATGGTTCTCAAGCCGCTTCGGATGCCTATGATTTGATTTTGGAAAACAATAACTGCGTGTTATCGCTTAATGCAGTCCTTTCCTACGGAGTATTTCCGGCAAGAAATACTACCTGATATCAGATGATCGGTAGCCGAAAGATACCTCCTTCGGCCAGGTTTGGTTTACCCGCTGCTGTTTTTCATGGAAACGGGCAGTCTGATAATAGAGCCCCAAGCCTTGTTAAGCAAAACCGGCTGGTAGATCTATCTTTTTTATAGTTATGAATGTTATGTGAGCTATTCAACTATCAGCAAAAATAGAGCAGAACACGGGACTGCTTTCCAAAAACTAAGAAAAATAATCAGCCTCCGGCAAGAGCTTATATCGATCTCAGGCTACATCAATCACCCGAATTAATCCTGAGCAACAAACTTTTATTCTAATACTTTCGAATTTTAGCTTTTTTATCTATTTTTGACCAAATTAAACCACTGATGCAAAAATTAACCTTGCTTGACGGTACAAAATTCCAAATTACCATTCAACGCCTTTGCCATCAGTTAATCGAAAATCACAATCATTTTGAGAACTCTGTTATTCTGGGAATCCAGCCTCGTGGGATTTTTCTTGCGAAGCGCATAATTGAGGAACTAAAAATTAGTTTGCCAAAATCAAAAATCGAAAGTGGTAACCTTGATATCACCTTTTTTAGAGACGATTTCCGTCGTAAAGATGGCTTATTAATTCCCAGTAGCACAGAGATTGATTTTATAATTGAAGGTAAAAAAGTTATTCTTGCAGATGACGTTCTGTGGACAGGAAGAACAATTAGGGCAGCGATGGATGCTCTACAATCCTTCGGAAGACCTGAAAAAGTTGAACTTTTAACACTGGTTGATAGACGCTTTTCAAGACACTTACCCATTGAAGCCGACTATATCGGTATAAAAGTGGATACCATTGCCTCACAAAAGGTCATCGTAAGCTGGAAAGAAACTGATCATGAAGATAAAGTAGTTTTATTATCTGAAAAATAATGGCAGAAACAATTCAAAATTTAAGTACCAAACACCTATTGGGAATAAAAGACCTCACCTTAAGGGATATTGAATTGATATTTGAGACTGCCGATACCTTTAAAGATGTCTTGAATAGGCCGATTAAAAAAGTACCCTCCCTGAGAGACATTACCATTGCCAATATTTTCTTTGAAAACTCAACGCGTACCCGACTTTCATTTGAGCTCGCTCAAAAGAGACTTTCGGCTGATATAGTAAATTTTGCCGCCTCATCTTCCTCTGTCAGTAAAGGAGAAACTCTAATTGATACGGTAAACAATATTCTTTCGATGAAAGTAGATATGGTGGTCATGCGACACCCCTATCCTGGTGCGGGAGTCTTTTTGAGTAAACATGTTCATGCACAAATTGTCAATGCCGGAGACGGAGCACATGAACATCCGACACAAGCTCTACTTGATGCTTATTCCATTCGAGAAAAATATGGGGAGGTCAAAGGTAGGAAAATAGCCATAGTCGGTGATGTGCTCCATTCAAGGGTCGCGCTTTCGAATATACTCTGTTTGCAGAAATTGGGTGCTGAAGTCATGGTTTGCGGACCAAGCACCCTGATACCAAAATATATTGAGACCCTTGGTGTTCGAGTTGAACATGACCTGATTAAGGCAGTTAATTGGTGTGATGTTGCAAATATGCTTAGAATACAGCTGGAGCGACAAGACATTAAATATTTCCCTTCTCTCCGCGAATATTCAATGAGGTATGGTCTCAATAAACAAATTCTTAATTCCTTGAATAAGGAAATTACCGTGATGCATCCTGGACCAATTAACCGAGGGGTTGAGATTACAAGCGATGTGGCCGACAGCTCACAGTCAATTATCCTCGATCAAGTAGAAAATGGTGTTGCCGTCAGGATGGCGGTGTTATATTTGCTTGCGAATCAGAGAAACAATTAATTCAGTTTTTCTTGTACCAAGCTAAGTTTTTTTGATTTAGACGCCATCATTTGAATATTATCTTGTTTTCAACACTTGTTAATTACTAAAATGGATCGCTAAATTGGCTTTAGCTAAATTAGCGTCTAATATTTTGGTTAATTATGCTCAGGTACGCTATAATCCTTACTTTCTTACTTTCAATTTTTGTAGTCCCAACAATGGCTCAGAATTCGGCCTGGATTGATGTCAATCAATTTTATAAGGTAGGAATTGAGTTATTTGATCAAGGGAAGTATGCTGCAGCCTCGCAACAATTCAGTCGTGTCGGCGGTGTTGAACAAACAAGTTCCTCCAAAGCGGAAATAAACCCGGAAATCAGTCTGCTAAAAGAAAACGCACACTTTTATATGGCTTTATGTGCTTTAGAGCTCGAAAATAGTGATGCAGAATCACTTTTTAATAATTTCATTGAAAAATATCCGGCAAACAACCTAACGAAATTAGCTTACTTCCATCTTGGCAGAACCTATTTTGCAAAAAAGAATTATCCTAAAGTAATTGAATGGTTGACAAAGCTTGAAGGAAATAATATTTCGGGAAAAGAATATTTCGAATACAGGTATAAATTAGCTTACTCCTATTTCGAAACCAAAGCAAATGATCAAGCTAAACCCATCTTTGCTGAATTGAGAAATGAGAGAAGTATCTATAGTGAACTTTCCATTTATTATTATGCCTATATCAGCTATCTGCAAAAAGATTATAAAACAGCTTTAACTGAGTTCGAACAATTGAAAGGATCCAAACCTTATGAGAGTACTTATCCCTATTATATTTCGGCAATGTATTTCCTGGATCAACGCTATGATGATGTCCTCGCTTATGCCCTACCCATATTGAAATCAACAAAACAATTATATGAAACCGAAATGTTTCGTATTGTCGGCGCTTCATATTTTGCCAAGTCAGATTATGCTAACGCCGGTATATATTATAAAAATTTTCAAAAAAACGATCAGGGTAAGACTCAAAACAATCAGGACAACTATCAAATAGGATATACCTGGTATAAATTAAAGGATTATAAAAATGCTATCGTAGAGCTTGAAAAACTTGAAACCGCAGATCAGTATTTCCAGAGTGGAATGATTGCCTTGGGTGAATCATTCCTCAAATCAGGTAATAAACAAGGGGCTAGAAGTGCATTTTTCAAAGCTTCAAGATTAGCTTTTGATAAAAGGTTACAGGAAGAAGGTCTATTCAATTATGCAAAATTATCTTATGAACTCGACTTTCATCAGGTTGCTTTGGACGTTACACAACAATTTATTAAAAGCTATCCTTTTTCAGGAAAGCTTGATGAAGCCAAAGTGCTTTTAGGAGAGATATTGTTGACTACTAAAAACTATAAAGATGCCATCGATATTTTAGAGAGTATTCCGAATAAAAATAGAGAAGCACAAGGTGTTTACCAAAAGGTTACTTATTTCCGTGGACTAGAATATTATAATGAGAGAGCATTTCAGAATGGAATTTCTATGTTCATGCGTTCCAATACTAATGTGATAGACAATGAAATTCATGCACTTTCAACCTATTGGCTGGCCGAAGCAATGTATGAAGTTAGAAAGTTTGGAGAATCGGTAACTAATTTTGAAAAGTTCCTGAATATTCCGGCTGCAAAAAAGACGGATGTCTTCAATTTTGCACATTATGCTCTTGCCTATGCTGCATTTGAACATGAGAATTACCGAAAAGCTGCAACTTATTTTAAACGATTTCTTCAAGGCAACGAAAAAGATGTTAATACCATCAATGATGCGATACTTCGACTGGCTGACTCCTATTTTGTTTTAAAAGATTATGGGGATGCACTGGGTTATTATGATCGAATAATTTCATACAAGACTTCAAGTGAAGATTATGCGCTGTTTCAACGTGGGATGATTCAAGGCCTACAGGGGCAAAATGACTTAAAAATTGCCACTCATCAAGCCTTATTACAACAATTTCCGGGTTCTAACTATTCAGATGACGCCGGATTTGAGATCGCCTATACTTATTTTATTAAAGGTGATTATGAGATTGCGAAAACCGATCTTAGTGCATTGATCGAAAAATATCCCAGAAGTAGTTATGTTCCAAGAGCCTTGATTACAATTGGTTTAGTTGAACTGAATCAAGATCAAGAAGAATCTGCACTGGTTACTTTTAAACGTGTTATCAGCGAATACTCAACCACCGATGAAGCCAACCTGGCATTAGAGTCAATCAAAAACATTTACCTCCAAAGGTCCGACGCTTCTGGCTTTTTGGATTATGCAAATAGTACCAGTATTGGAAATTTAAGTGTCTATGAGCAAGATAATATTACCTTCCAGGCAGCAAATAACCGGTTTTTGAACGGTGATTATCTAGGTACCTTCGAGTCAGTCAACGCTTACTTTGACAAATTTCCTAAGGGTGCTCATGATAAGCATGCCAAATTCATCAGAGCAGAAAGCCTTGTACGACTTAAACGACCGGATGAAGCTATTCCCGATTACGAGTATATCTTGAACGACTGGACGAGTGATTATACTGAAAGAGCCTTGATGAGCATTGCCAGAATTTATATTAAACAGAAAAAATTTAACGAAGCTATTGTTCATTTGAAAAAACTGGAATTAACTTCAGAGTATAAAGCAAACTATAATTTCGCGGTTAATAATCTAATGGAGGCCTATGCCAGTATGGGTTTACCCGACGAAACTCTTAAGTATGTGAAGTTCATAATAGAATCCGAAAAATCCTCTGAAGAAGATATTTTTAGAGCCGGCCTATTTTCAGGTAAGGCAAACTTAGCCATTGGTGATACCATTGAGGCTGTAAAGGAATTAGAAAAAATAGTTGACAGCACCTTAACGGTAACCGGTGCGGAAGCGAAATATATTTTAGCAGAACTTCAATTTAAAAAACGTGATTATAAAAAATCACTGGCTACCGCATTTGATCTGACTAATAAAATGCCTTCTCATGATTATTGGATAGCAAAAACATATATTCTGATCGCCGACAACTATGTGGCTATGAAAGATAATTTTCAAGCAAAAAGTACGCTACAGAGTATCATCGATAATTATGAAAATAAAGAAGATGACATCCTGATCCTAGCTACAGAAAAGTTGGATTTATTGAATAAAAGGACCAAAAAATGAATACCAGAACCCTAAAATATACCTTGTTCTTCAGCTTATTTAGTTTATCCGTACTCACACGGGCCCAAGATAAAAAAGTTCAGAATCCACCTGTTCAGCAAGCTCCTGCCGGAGGAACTCTTATTGAAGAAATTGAGGTGATAAGACCCTATAAACCCGTTTTGGCTGATGCTGTAAAAATCAGAAGGAACCCTGACATGAATACAGTTGCCTCCTTCAAACCGATTTTAACATATACTATTTTCGATAAAAAGCTCGATTTAAACTCCAATATTAAAGAATTACAAGCCCAAAAAATGGCCGATGAACCTACCAATATACCAGTAAATAATTATGCGAAAATTGGTTCAGGAAATTTCAACACTGCTCTAGGTGAAGTTTATGTCAGCACAGGTAAGGACGAGGCCTTGCAAGCCGGGGCATTTTTAAAACACCTCTCTCAAAAGGGCAATCTCAATATGCAACAATTTTCTGACCAAGAATTCGGGGTGTTTGGAAAATCAATCGCAGATGACTATGCACTTAGCGGAAGATTGTTATACAACAGAAATACGTTAAATTTCTATGGATTTGACCCACTTTCTTCGCTTACTGCAGATATGAGTAAACAACGCTTCAGCACCCTTAGTGCAGAAGCAGAGATAGCTAGTAATTATTCGGAATCTTCAACTTATACTTATTCAGGCAATTTCAATGCTTACCAGTTCAGTAATATTAAGAATGCGCGTGAAAGCTCCTTCCTGCTGCAAGGTTCCCTGAATAAGGTGACTAAAAAAGCAAAGCTTGGTGTAATTGCAACAGCCGATTTAACCTCCACCAAAGATCAGGCCTATAAAATTGGCAACCATATACTGCGTATAAACCCTTTTATAAAACTCGGCGCAAAGGGATTTAACCTAGATCTTGGTTTAAATGTTGTACAAGAATTTGGAACACGATCAAGGCTCTCTTTATTTCCGGCAGTTTCAGCCGAACTACCAATAATCAAAGGATATGCCAACTTGTTTGCCGGTGTAAATGGAGATGTATTGAAGACAAATTTGAGAGACTTGGCTTTTGAGAATCCTTTCCTAAATGACAACCTCGCAATAAAAAATTCGGTAGAAAAAATGAATGTTTTCGGAGGTGTCAAAGGGAATGTCAGTGCTGAATTTGGATACAAAGTTATGGCTTGGTATAAAACAATAGAAGACCTTCAATTGTTTGTTAATAGTCCGGCACTCATTAATCGTTTTGAAACTATTTACGATAATGGACAAAGTCAAATCCTCGGCCTTGAGGGTGAAATGAATATCAAGGCATCCGATTTTTTAAATTTAACCGGAAAGGCCCAGATTTTTAATTATACCCTTGCAACAGAAAAAGAAGCCTGGTTCAAGCCTAATCTGCGATTAATATCCAACGCCAGGTTCCAGATCAACCGAAAGGTGATTATTGATTCTGAATTATTATTCCAGGATCAAGTTGCTGCAAGATTAAATGGCAGTCAAGGTATCTTTAACTCAAAAATAATTGACGGATTTATAGATTTAAGTGCAGGAACGGAATACAAAGTAAATACCAAATTTGGTGTTTACCTGCGTGTTAATAATCTTTTCGGGCAGTCTTACCAAAGATACTTGTATTATCCAAGACTTGGCAGGAACATCAT
>Ga0194130_10005276_pt1 | contig 15662 bp, 17 predicted proteins | sample TA2KigsurfametaG_FD_160084 | JGI IMG/M metagenome (GOLD analysis project Ga0194130, IMG submission 160084) | Freshwater microbial communities from Lake Tanganyika, Tanzania - TA2015050 Kigoma 12 surface | ecosystem: Environmental > Aquatic > Freshwater > Lake | place: Tanzania: Lake Tanganyika... | reverse complement strand
TGCCCCGATGGTCGACACCCTGGCCCGCCTCACGGGCCAGCCCGTGCGCTTGGTGGCGGTGAGCCGGCTGGAGTGGCTGCTCACCGTGTTTCCCTTCGCCTGGGCGCGGATCCTCGATCGGGTGGCCGCCAGCGCCGCGGAGCTGGCCCGAATCTCCCCCACCAAACGCCTCACCCTGGTGGGCCACAGCTCCGGGGGGATCATGCTGCGGCTCTTTCTCAGCGACCTGCCTTTCCAGGGGCGGCGCTGGGGCGGGCGCCAGCTGGCCGATCAGCTGATCTGCCTCGGCAGTCCCCACACCGCCTTGAACGCCACCCCCCTGCGGGCCCTGGTCGACCGGGAGCTGCCCGGCGCGTTCTTTCGCGATGGCGTGCGCTACGTGTCCGTCGCCGGGGAGGTGAACCTCGATCCCGCCGCCAATGAGGCCAGCGACACCGCCCGCCGCCTGGCCCCCACCGCCTATCGCAACAGCACGGGCAACGCTGAGGATCGCGGCGATGGCCTGGTGCCCGTGGCGGGTGCCCTGCTGGCGGGGTCCACGCCGCTCGTGCTGAAGGGGGTGGCCCACGGCGGCGCCTTCGGGCCGCGCTGGTATGGAACGCCGGCGGTGGTGGAGGCGTGGTGGGGCCAGGCCCGCGCCCAACAGGAGTCCGGAAATCAAGGGGAGTAGAAAGGCGACCGTTGCAGGCAGGCGATGGGCGATTCGCGTCCCCTTGACGCCAAAGCCCTGGTGGAGGCCCTCTCCCTGCGGCCCCATCCGGAGGGCGGCTGGTATCGAGAGGAGCATCGCAGCGCCCTGATGGTGCGCCGGGAGGATGGGGCCCAGCGCGCCGCCTTGACGTTGATCTGGTTTCTGTTGGCGGCGCCGGAGATCAGCCGTTGGCATCGGGTGTCGCGGGCGGAGGAAACCTGGCACCATGCCGGCGGCGATCCGCTGGAGCTCTGGCTGCTGCCCCCGGAGGGGGGGGTGGCCGAGCGTCGGGTGGTGGGTCCCCTGAGCCTGGACGGCGCGGCCCGGCCGGTGGCGGTGGTGCCGGCGGGGTGGTGGCAGGCGGCCCGCTGCTTGGGCCGTTGGAGCCTGGTGAACTGCTGCGTCGGGCCCGGGTTCGACTTCGCGGATTTCCAGCTGCTCCACCAGCTGCCGGCCGCCAGCCAGCCCACCGGCGCCTTGGGCGGCCTGCTGTGAGCCCTCGGCCGTCAACCCCATCCGTTTCCGCCATCCGGGCGCTGGACCAGCCCTCGCGGCAACTTGAACAGCCCTCGCGGCAACTGCGACGGGCGTTGGCTGGGCTGTGGGGTTTGGCGGTGGTGCTGGCCCTGGCGGGGCTGGGCAACCTGCCCCTGCGGGATTGGGATGAAAGCCTCGTCGCCCGGGTGGCCCTGGAGGCCTCCACCAGACCCTGGCCCGCTCTTTTGTTCCCGGTGTTCTGGGGCGATCCCTACCTCAACAAGCCGCCGGGCCTGCACCTCTTGATCGCCGCAGCGCTCCGCCTCTGGCACGCCTTGAGCGGCGCCAGCCCCCAGAGCCTCCCCCCCGAGGGCCTGGTGCGCCTGGTGCCGGCCCTGCTCTCCACCACCGTCGTGCCCCTGGTGGGGCTGGTGCAGGCCCGGTTGCGCCCGGAGCGGCCCGCCGCCGCCCTGGCCAGCGCCGCCATGGCCCTCACCCTGCTCCCCCTGGCGCGCCACGGACGCCTGGTGATGCTCGATGGCGCCCAGCTGGCGGCCATCCTGCTGCTCTGGTGGGCCGCCCTCGCCCCCGACCAGCGCCGAGGACCCCTGCTGCGGCAGGGGGGGGTGATGGGGCTGGCCACCTCCGCCCTGCTCCTCCTCAAGGCGCCCCTGGCGTGTCCCGTTCTCGGCGGCACGCTGCTGCTGCGGCTGTGGGATCGGGAGCTCGGCAGAGGGCGCTGGGGCTGGCTGCTCGGCGGCCTGGCCCTGGGGCTGCTGCCGGGGCTGGCCTGGCACGGGGCCCATGGCCTGGTGCGGGGGGGCGACGCGCTGGAGATGTGGCTGGGCCAGGGCTTCGCCCGCGTGCATCAACACCTGGAGGGCCACGGCGGTGGGCCATGGATGCCGCTCATGGAGGTGCTGGAGGGGGGCTGGCCCTGGTTGGCCCTCTGGCCGGCCGCCATGGGCCTGGCCTGGCGCGAGCGCCATTCCCGCGCGGGCCGCTGGTGCCTTGGCACCACAGGGCTGACGGCGTTGTTGGTGCTCCCCCTGCGCACCCAGCTGCCGTGGTACAGCCTGCTGCTCTGGCCGCCCCTGCTGCTCGCCTGCGGGCCGGTGCTCGCCTGGCTGGTGGAGCGGGCGCCGCCGCCCGGGCCGCCCTGGCCGGCTCTCACCCGGCGGGTGCCGGCGTTCTGGGCCCTCCTCGGCGCCCTCCTTGCGGCTTTCGCGCCCTTCGCCGCCATTTGGGGCGGCCCGGGGGTTCAGCCCCTGGCCCCGGTGGCCGCCTGCGGTGGGGCCGGCCTGCTGGGGGGCGGGCTGTTGCTGCTGGCGGATCGTCGCTCCCGCCGGCGGCTGGGCGCCGCCTTGCTGATCGTCGGTCTATGGGGGGCCCTGCTGGCCCTCTTCAGCGGACCCCTCTGGCTCTGGGAACTGAATGAACGCTGGCCTGTGCGGCCGATCGGGCTGGAGGTGCGGCGGCTGCCGCAGGGGACGGTCCAGCTTTGGCGGGAGGCGGAACGCCCCAGCCTCAACTGGTATGCCGGCCAGCGCCTTCGCCCCCGGGATGAGGAGGCCGCCGCCACGCCAGCCACGCCAGCCGCCCAGCCACCTGCTCAGCCCCCTGCGGTCCTGTTGCTGCTGGGGTTGGAGCCCGAGGCGCCCCGCCCCCGTGGCCTGCGCTGCGAGCCGTTGCCCCCCGCCCGCGCCACCCCCCTCCCGGTGTCAGCGACGGCGGGGGGGCCGGGGGTGCCCCGCCTGTTCCGCTGCACAGCAGCTCAGGCGGCCGCGACGCCAACGACACCCCCGAGGGCGGCTCCCCCTTGACAAGGAGACCCCGTCCAAGCCCCGATCCCGACGGGGCAGAATCCGAAAGAATCATAAAGAAAGCCCTGTGACACTCCGAAGGGGCGGGCCATTCCTGACACGCAAAAAGCAAAGCTCCTGCTAAACTCGCCTATCACTATTGCCCCCCTCGTGTCTTCACTCGTCAGCGAGTGTCTTTTGATTCTTCTGCTCCAGATCGCCAATGGAATCTTTTCTGGATCGGAGATCGCCGTTGTTTCTTCCAGAAAAGTAAGACTTGAACAACTGGCGGACCGGGGCAACCGCAAGGCGAGATCGGCGCTGAAGCTGGCCAATTCTCCCAACGATTTCCTCTCCACCGTTCAGGTGGGCATCACCCTGATCGGCATCCTCAGTGGTGCCCTCGGCGGCGCCACCATCGCCCAGCGGCTCAAGCCCCTCCTCGATGAGGTGCCAGCCCTGCGGGGATCCAGCGAGGTGATCAGCCTGGCCCTGGTGGTGTCCGTCATCACCTATCTCTCTTTGGTGATCGGCGAGTTGGTGCCGAAGCGCATCGCCCTGGGCAACCCCGAGGCCATCGCCTGCGAGGTGGCGGGGCCCATGCGCTGGCTCTCGCGCCTCACCGCGCCGCTGGTTCACATCCTCAGCGGCTCCACCGACGCCATGCTCCGCTTCCTCGGCGTCAAGGCTTCGGAGGAACCGGAGATCACGGAGGAAGAAATCAAAGCCTTGATTCGACAGGGCACCGAATCAGGTGTGTTCGAGGAGGTGGAGCACGAGATGGTGCAACGGGTGTTTCGCCTGGGGGATCGACCGATCAAGTCGATGATGACCCCCCGCACGGAAATTGCCTGGCTCGACCTGGAAGAGCCCCTCGAACTTTCCCTCAAAGAGGTGCTCGAAAGCACCCACTCCCGTTTTCCTGTCGCGCGCGGCAGCCTCGACGACTGTGTCGGCACCATCCGCATTCGCACCCTGCTCACCGCTGTGGTGGAAAACCAGCCGGTGGATCTGGAAGCCATGATGCAGCCTCCGCTTTTCGTCGCGGCGAGCATGCGGGCTCTCAACGTGTTGGAGCAGTTCCGTCAGACCGGCGTGCACATCGCCATGGTCACCGATGAATTCGGCGGCATCGAAGGACTCCTCACCCTCAACGACCTGATGGAAGCGATCGTTGGCGACTTGCCTTCCGCGGAAGATCAGGAAGAACCCTTGGTGATCGAGCGGGAGGATGGCTCCTGGCTGCTGGATGGCTCCCTCGACATCGGCGATTTCAAGGCCCTGGTGCACAGAGATGAGCTCCCCGATGAAGTTTCTGGCGTCTATCACACCATTGGCGGCTTCGTCATGCATCAGCTGGGGCGCATCCCCATGGCCGGCGAACATTTCCGCTGGGATGGCCTGAGCTTTGAAGTGATGGACATGGATGGCAAGCGGGTCGACAAGATCCTCGTGGTGGACCTGCCCCCTCCCTCTCCCGACAACGGGCAACCCAAAGCCGACACCGAAAAATCTGAAAAACCCGAAAAATCCGAGAAAAGCGACGATCCCAAACCCTCACGCCGCGACTTCCGCAGCAACAGCAAGGCAGACGATTGACCGCCACCCCCACAAAACAGACGCCTGACCGCAACGATCACCTCCCGCCCGGGCCGCCCTCTCCGAATTCAGTGCCCCTCGCTCAGGGATTGCACCAGTCGCAATGGCCAGGATCCGCCTGGAGCCGACCATCCGCTCGGGGCTGTTCCTCCTGATGGCCGCAATGGCCGCACCCCCAGAGCAACGCACGGGTCATCGCCGTCGGCAGGCCGCAGTTCGCGCACGGCAATCCCGGTCGCAGGTCCACCACTCCCCACCCCGGACTGTCGCATGCGGGGCAAGGGCGGGCCAGGCGACGGACCAGGCGAAAGGCCAACCGACGAATCTCCGCCATCCGCGTGGGATTGCAGTGGGCCCGCATGTCGGTTTCCACCAGGGCCAGGCCATCACTGGAGGCTGCCGCCGCCCGGTGGAGCGCGAGCTCCAGGTCGTCCCAACGGCGAAGACCTTTCGCCACGGCCCCCGGAGTTGTCCCTGGCTGCTCTCCCGCGCTGGCCGAGGCACGCACCATCAGGGCATGGCGTGGGAAACCCACCTGATCCAGCCAACGCGCCAACTCCGCGTCCGGTCCGCTGGGCGAGGGTGGTGGAACCTGGCGATGGGCGAAATTCGTGCGACGCGCCAGCAACTGCTCCTTCACCAGCAGTCCCCGCTGCTGATCCAAAAACACCATGCACTCCACCCCGGACGCCAAAAAAGGCAGCTGGGGATGGGGGCCGAAACTTCCCTCACTGGCGATCGCCAGGTTGGTGCCACCCACGCGCAGGGCGGCCTCCGCCTTGGCGATACAGGCCTGGATGGCATCCCCCTGGCGTGACACCGTTCCGCAGAACGTTCCGAGGGCGTCTGTATCCACGCTCCGAACATGCAGCAATTGTGCTCCCAAGCCCCAATGAAGGGCTCGGGAGATCACCCGCTCCTTGCCGTGGCGGGTGGCCAGAGCGACCCGTTGGTGCGCGTAGGGACCGGCAAACGTCAACTGGCGAAAGCCGTTAAAGAGAGGGTTGGCTGGCTTCAGCCGTCGCTGGCTCGCTCTCGGAAGGAATCACAACCCGCAGCAGAATCGGCGCCAGAAACGTGGTGCCGATCACCATCAGCAGGATCGCCGCCTCCAGCGCGGGCGTGAGGATGCGGGCCTGGCTGCCCAACCCGAGAAAGATCAGGCCCACCTCCCCCCGAGGCATCATCCCCAGCCCCACCACCAGGCGGCTGGTGGGTTCTTTGCTGAGGTAGCTCCAGCCGGCGGCCACCTTGCCGGCGATCGCGACCACCAGCAGAAAGGCGGCCACGATCAACCCCTCCCGGTTGGCCGGGTTGAAGGGGTTGAGCACCGAGAGGTCCATGGCGGTGCCAATCAGCACAAAAAACACCGTCGCGAAGAGCGCCACCAGCGGCTTGACCGCCTTGTCGATGTCCTCGGTGTGCTTCGAGGCGCTCAGGATCAGGCCGGCGGCGAAGGCGCCCAGGGCGGCCTCCAGGCCGATCGCCTGGGCGGCGAAGCAGCAGAGGGTCAACACCACGAAGCTGGCCACCGCCACATCCCCCGGCGCCTTCAACCGATCCACCACCGAGTCGAACAGCGGCGCCGCCGTGCGGCTCAACACCAGGGCCACCACCACGAAGGCCACCGCCGCCAGGCAGAGCTTCAGCAGCGGTCCCACGCTGAACGCTCCCCCGCCGACGATCGCCACCACCACCGCCAGGATCACGATGCCGAGGATGTCATCGAGCACAGCAGCGCCGATCACGATCTGGCCTTCGCGGCGCTTGAGCCAGCGCAATTCGCCGAACACGCTGGCCGTGATGCCGATCGAGGTGGCGGTCATCGCCGCCCCGGCGAACACCGCCGGGATGAGCGGCACGTGAAAGAGGTAGTGGAGTCCGGCGGTGCCCAGGACAAAGGGCAGCACCACCCCCGTGATCGCCACCGTTGTCGCCTGGCCCCCCACCGCCACCAGCTCGTCGAGCTCGCTTTCCAGACCCGTGAGGAACAGCAGGGAATACAATCCCAACTGAGACACGGCCTGAAGGCTGGGGAATGTTTCGTCATAAATGTGGCGCACGGCCTCTGGCGTGATCTCGGTCAGGGAGGCCACCAGCCCGGAAAAAACGCCGGAAAGCTCCACCCGGGCGTCGGGCGGCACGATCAAATGCAACCCGGACGCGCCGATCAGCACGCCGGCCACCAACTCCCCGAGAATCGTCGGCAGCTGCAGGCGCACCAGCAATTCGGCGATGGCTCGGGCGGCGATGAAGATCACCAAAAACCGTCCAACCTGCAGCAAGGTTTCAGCCGCTTCAAGCTGATGGGAGCTGAATTCCATCAGCAATGGGGGGATGGGGAGCATGGGGACCCGATGAGGTGACGATGTTCTAGGGATGCGCCACACCGATTTGGGGCGCTGGTGGTCCCGCAGCCGCTCACCTCGTCCGGGTGTGGTTTTGATCGCTACCATCTCGCGACAATCCGCGACCCACGGGCAGAACCCCATGGCGGCGATCCGTCTGCTGGAACTTCTGATCCTGTTGGCGGCCCTGGCCGGTTTCACAGGGCTTCTCCTGCGACGCAACCTGTTTCTCAAGGTGCTGGCGATGGACGTCATGGTGAGTGCCGTCGTCGCCCTGTTCGTTCTGCTTGCCGCACGTTCAGGCCTGCGCAGCCCGATCCTTTCCCGCCTGGCCGATCCCGATGCTCCTGGTCAGGCCAGCGCTCTGCTGGCCGATCCGGTTCCACAGGCTGTGATCCTCACGGCCATCGTCATCGGTTTGTCGATTCAGGCGCTCCTGCTGGTGGTGATCACCCAGCTGGCGCGGATCGATCCAAACCTGGACGTCTCCAGCTTCGAGCCCACCGATCGGCCATGAGCACCGCCTGGTCCCTGAGCCCCTACGCACTCTTGATTTGGCTGCTGGGGCCTTATGTTGCCGCCTTTCTGGTGGCCCTTTTCCCCGCACTCAGCACGGGACTGATTCTGCTTTGCGGCCTGGCCACGGCCTTTCTGAGCAGTTTGACACTTCTGGGGGGCACGCGACTGGAGTGGCAGCTTCCGCTTCGAGGCTCTCGCTGCCTTGCCGCCCGGGGCGCCGCTGGCGTTGGTTCTGGTGGGTTTGCTCACCAAGTCCGGCGTGTTTCTCAATGGCCTGTGGTTGCCTCGCACCCATGCCGAGGCCCCAGCGGAGGTCTCGGCTCTGCTCTCCGGGGTGGCGTTGCTGGGCCTGATCGTCTGGAACACGATCTTCGGCTACGTGCTGGCCAGTTGCTCCCAGCCCTGGCCAAGCGACGATCCGCGTGACCCGCCGCCGCCCCCGCCCTGACGCCGTCGACCCTCAACTGCCATGTCCACTGTCCTGACGCTTGATGATCAGCTCCCCCTGTTGCTGCCGGTTACGGCACTGCTGCCCCTGACCGCCGTGCTTCTGGTCAGCCAGAACAATCCCTATCAGACCTTGGTGTTGCGCGGCATCCTTGGCTCGGTGGCGACGCTGCTCTACGCGTTGCTGGGAGCTCCGGATGTGGCGATCACCGAGGCGCTGGTGGGCACCCTTCTCTCCACAACGCTCTACGCGGTGGCGCTGCGATCCTCGATGGCCCTGCGTCTGGAGGATCGACGCTCTCACCGGGATCCGTCGGCGGAGTCACAGCTGATCCAATGGCTCGGCCCGCTGCATTTGCGGTTGCGGCTGGTCGAGGCGTGCGGCGATCCACCCGACTGCCAAGGCTGGCTGGAGGACGGTGGCCGTCTGGTGCTGCGACATAAAGGCCTGTTCGAACGACTGCGACACACCCCCGGCCATGAGCCTTGGCTCGAAGCGGGCGGCGCCCTTCGACTCGATCCAGGAGCGCTGGCGTGAGCTGGATCTATCTCTTGGCTGCGATCGCCCTGTTCACCGCTCCCCTGGCCAGCCCCCTCCCCGCCGCCACCGCCGTCGGCCAGCTGATCGCGGACCTCTCCCAGCGGACCAGGGTGCCGAACCTGGTGTCCGGGGTGATCCTGCAAACGCGCCTGTTCGACACGGTGGCGGAGGTGGTGGTGTTCACCCTGGCGGCCATCGGCGTGCGGATGGTGCTGGCGGGCGAACCGACGCACCAGCGGATTCGCGGGCTTGAGGATCCTCCTTCCCGGGTTCTGTGTGAACTGGGGATCCACCATTGCCGCCTTGGTGGCGGTGGAGCTGTCCCTTCGCGGCCATCTCAGCCCGGGTGGCGGCTTCGCGGCAGGGGTGGCGGGGGGTACGGCCATTGGCCTGCAGCTCATCAGCGGCGCCGCCGAGCGCACGCAACGGCTGTTCCACCAATACCGGGCAGACCTTTTGGAGAAGATGGCGGTGCTCGGCTTTCTGCTGCTGGCCATGCTGGCCCTGCTGGAGCTGTCGCCAGCGGCGGGACGCTTTGGCGAGCTCCTCAGCGGCGGCTGGATCCCTCTGCTCAACCTGCTGGTGGGGCTTAAGGTGACGCTGGGCTCCTGGGCGATGGTGCAACGGCTGGTGCGCCATCGAGGGCTGCTTTAAGAGTTTGCGCCCGACCCAAGTTTCTTGTATCGGGCCTAGGGTTTTGTGTCAACCCTTGCCTGTAGCCATGACAACTTCATCGGCGCCGCCTCGGCGCTCGGGTCTGAAAGTGCTGAACCAGATCAGCACCAAGAACATCAAGGGGGATCTGTTCGGCGGCGTCACCGCCGCCATCGTGGCCCTTCCCCTGGCCCTGGCCTTTGGCGTGGCCTCCGGAGCCGGTGCCTCCGCCGGCCTCTGGGGGGCCGTGCTGGTGGGCCTGTTCGCCGCCCTCTTCGGCGGCACCCCGTCCCTGATCTCCGAGCCAACCGGACCGATGACGGTGGTGATCACGGCTGTGATTGCCAGCCTCACCGCCCGCAACCCTGAGACCGGCCTTGCCATGGCCTTCACGGTTGTGATGCTTGCTGGCCTCCTACAAATCGCCTTTGGCTTCTTGAAGCTGGGCCGCTACATCACCCAGATGCCTTACACGGTGATCTCGGGCTTCATGAGCGGTATCGGCATCATCCTCGTGGTTCTGCAGATCGGCCCGTTCCTGGGGCAGGCCATCCCCAAAGGTGGTGTTATTGGCACACTCAATGCCCTGCCCCAGCTGCTCAACAACACCCGTCCCAGTGAGGTCACCCTTGCGGTGATCACCCTGGCGATTCTGTGGTTGACGCCTGCCGCGGTGAAGAAAATCGCTCCTCCACAGTTGATCGCCCTGGTGGTGGGGACGCTGTTGTCCCTCACGGTCCTTACGGGTGGCGCTGAAGAAATCCGCCGTATCGGCGAGCTCGCCTCCGGCTTCCCTCAGCTAAGAGTTCCCTATTTTGAGCTCGATGACCTGCGGGTCATGCTGGTGGATTCTGCTGTCCTCGGCATGCTCGGTTGCATCGATGCCCTGCTGACGGCAGTGATCGCCGACAGCATTACGCGCACCGAGCATGACTCCAACAAGGAGTTGATCGGACAGGGGCTCGGCAACCTGGTCTCCGGCTTGTTTGGTGGCCTACCAGGTGCTGGCGCCACTATGGGGACGGTTGTGAACATCCAGGCAGGCGGACGCAGTGCCCTATCCGGCATCAGCCGTGCGTTGATCCTGATGCTGGTGATCCTCGCTTTCAAGGATCTTGCCTCCCAGATCCCCCAGGCCGTCCTGGCGGGCATTGCCCTCAAGGTGGGTGTCGACATTGTCGACTGGGGTTTCCTCAAGCGGGCTCACCTGATCTCGATCAAGGGCGCCCTGATCATGTATCTGGTGATCCTTCTCACCGTGCTGGTCGACCTGATCGCGGCCGTCGGGATCGGCGTGTTCATCGCCAATATCCTGACGATTGACAAGATGAGCTCCCTGCAGGTGAAGTCTGTTAAGTCGATCAGCACCGGCGATGGGGAACTAATGCTTCCTGAGGACGAGAGAGCCCTGCTGGATCAAGGAAAGGGGCAGGTGTTGCTATTTCAGCTGAATGGAGCCATGATTTTCGGGGTTGCCAAGGCGATCGGCAGAGAGCACAACGCGATCAGCGATTGCAAGGCGGTGATCTTTGATCTTTCTGAGGTCTCCCACCTCGGGGTAACGGCCGCCCTGGCAGTGGAGAACGCCGTCGAGGAGGCGATTGAAAAGGGACGTCAAGTGTTTGTGGTTGGCGCTGCCGGTACCACCGAGAGGCGACTTGAAAAGCTTGGTCTTTACAAGAGATTGCCTGCTGAACGCACCAGTATCAGCCGCTTCGAAGCCCTGCGGCAGGCGGTCTCCGGTCTGTCCTGAGTTCTGAACGGGGTGCCGCCTCAAGGGATGTGGCGTTGCCACGTTCCTTCTTCAATTAACATCCTTCCCGATTCCGTCACGCCATCGAACATGGAGATCTTGTTGGCCTGAGCACACGGGTTCTTTGTGACTCGTCAACACGAGTGAAGCCGGAGATTGATCAGATAGGCTGATCGTGATGATTGGAACTGCTTGGCTCTAGGCGTTGAACCGCAGCACCCACGCCTCAATCGCAGCGATTAACGTCTAGCAACTCACATCAATTCACACCCCGATGCCTGCGCCACAGAAGTGCCCGACTGGCCGCTGCGACGCACTCAGCTTTCACATGCGTGCCATCAAGCGCATCCCTCTGCTCAACGCTTCCGAAGAGATTTGCTTGGCTCGCCAAGTGCAGAAAGGCCGCTGGCTGCTCGAGATCAAGGAAGAGATGATGATCCGAGCCGGAGGCACCGCCCCCAGCCAGGAAGCCTGGGCGCAAAAGGCAGCCCTGTCGTTGCGACAGCTGAAGCGCTGCCTGCATCGCTCCGAACAGGCCAGAAGTCGCTTGGTTCTTGCCAACCTGCGCCTGGTGATCAGCATCGCTAAACGCTACCAGCATCGCCCCGCCGATCTGGAGGATTTGATCCAGGATGGCACCATCGGCCTGATCAAAGCTGTCGAACGATTTGATCCCAGCCGCGGCTATCGCTTCTCCACCTATGCCTCCTGGTGGATCCGCGACGGCATCGGCAGTGCCTTGGCGGCAAAGAGTCGCACCATCCGCCTTCCTTCCACCATGGTGGATCAACTGCAGCGGCTCCGCCAGAGCCAGCAGACTCTCAGCCAGCAGTTGGGCCGAGAACCCGCTTTGGCGGAACTGTCTCGAGCGACTGGCCTCAAGCCCCTCGACATCCGCGAAGTGCTGTTCCGCGCCCAGGAGCCCCTCAGCCTCGATGCGGAGCACGGTTCGCACGGCGAGCTTTGTCTTGTGGACACCCTGGTCTGTCGCAACAGCAACCCCCAGGAAGAGATCTCCCGCTCGCTCATGCGGCAGGACATCGAGCGCGTGCTCGATGATCTGCCCGAGCAAGAGGCCACCCTCCTGCGCTTCCGCCATGGCCTTGCCGCCGAACAGCCGCTGACCCTCAGTGCAACAGCACGGCGCATGGGCATCACCCGCGATAGCGCACGGGGCCTTGAACGCCGGGCCAATGCCGCCATCCGGCTGTTCTCAGGCAAAGTCCGCGAGTATCTCGAGGCCTGAGCCAGGCGACATCATGGGGGGGGAGCCCTACCGCTCAGATCTGGAAAGCACACCCCGAGGAGTATCTGGCGGTGCGCACCGACTGGGTGGACAAGCATCCCAAGGCCACCGTCGCCCTGCTCAAGGGCCTGATCGAAGCTCAGATGTGGCTCGACAAGCCAGAGAACAAGGAGGAGGCCGCTGAAATCCTCTCCTCCCGCAAGTGGTACAACGTGCCCGTGGCGGTGTTGCAAGAATCGCTCAAAGGCCAGTACAAACTCGGCGCCAAAGGCACCCCTTCCAACGATCCCAAGTTGGGCCCCCTCTATTGGGCGAGTGACCGCGGGGTGATTTCCTACCCCTACAAGAGCCTCACCCTCTGGTTTCTGTTGGAATCACTGCGCTGGAAGTTTTATCCCGGCACGCTGGACACCATCGAGCAGGCCAAAGCCATCAACGACAAGGTGGTTCGGGACGATCTCTGGCGGGAGGCCGCCAAGGCGGTGGGGGTGCCGGCGAAGGACATCCCCACCAGCTCCAGCCGGGGCAAGGAGGTGTTCTTCGATGGCACCGTCTATGACCCGGCAGATCCCCAGGCTTACCTCAACAGCCTGAAGATCAAGAACTGAGTCAGCCACCGCCTTGCGGTTCCGGCATTTTTCCTCTCCCTTCACCGCTCGCGTTTCTCTTTTCTCTCCAGGACTTTTGATCATGACCAGCACCCCCCGCACCGGCTTCAGCCTCGGCCTGTGGTGGAAGCAGCATCGCAAGATGATCCTCCCGCCCATTTTTGGCATCGGTGGCTTCCTGCTCTTCTGGCAGCTCAGCTCCAGCCTCGGGCTCACCAAACTCAACGGCCCTCTGTGCCTGTGGACCGATGAGCGCAGCCGCGAACTTCTTCTCTATCCCTTCTTTGACCGCGGCGGGCTCGATAAGGGATTGTTTCTGCACACGATGAGCAGCCTCACCCGCGTGGGCATTGGCTATATAAACTGGCGGCAGTTGTCGGCATTGCGGTGGGCATCGCCGTCGGACTCAACAAGTCCCTCGATCGCGCCTTTGATCCCCTGTTTCAGTTCTTGAGGATGGTGGCGCCCCTGGCCTGGGTGCCGATCGCCCTGGTGTTGTTCCAGAAAAACCAGCCCGCCGCGATCTTTGTGATCTTCATCACTTCGATCTGGCCGATTCTCATCAATACCGCCGAAGGCGTGCGCCAGATCCCCCAGGATTACCGGAACCTGGCCTTGGTGTTGCAAATGTCCAAGGGACGCTTCTTCAGCAAGGTGTTGATTCCCTCCGCTCTGCCCTACATCTTCACTGGTCTGCGGATCTCCATCGGCCTGGCCTGGTTGGCCTTCATCGCCGCCGAGATCGTGATGCCCGGCACAGCTGGCGCGGCGTGGTGGATGGCCTGCTCGATCGCACCCTGGACGCGGCCCTGATGCCTTCGGGCATGCCCGTCTGGATGACGGCAGGCGGCCATGGCGGCGCTCCCACCCCGGTGGTGTCCTCCCTCACCTTGAGCCGCAACGGCAATGAGATCACCCTGGCCAAGCGGCTGGCGGAGCAGGGGGTGAACACGGTGGACGACTATCGCGCCTGGTAGCGCGGCCACGAGCGGGAACCCCATCGCATCGGCATCGTCCATCCCGCGTCAATGCACAACCTGTTGCTGCGCTATTGGCTGGCGGCCAATGGCATCGATCCCGACCAGAACGTTCATCTGCAAACCCTGCCGCCGGCCCAGATGCTGGCCGACCTCAAGGACGGCTCCATCGACGGCTATTGCATCGGTGAGCCCTGGAACTATCGCGCCAACCGCGAGGGCCATGGCGTGCCGATCGTGGGCGATCTCGAGATCTGGTCGGGCCATCCCGGCAAGGTGCTCGGGGCGCGGGAGGACTGGGCCCTGGCCCATCCCAACACCCACATCGCCCTCACCAAAGCCCTGCTGGAAGCCTGCCGCTACTGCGCCGACCCCGATCACTGGCAGGAGATGAGCGCCTTGTTGAGCGATCGCCGCTATCTGGGCATGAAGGCGGAGCTGATTCACTTCAGCGCCCAAAACAACCCGGGCGATGGTTTTGCCCCCCACGGCGAACCCTACCATTTGTTCTTTGGCGCCGGTCTCAATCGCCCCAGCCGCACCGAGCACCTCTGGATCATGACCCAGCTGGCTCGGTGGGCGGAGATTCCCTTCCCCCGCAACTACGTGGAGCTCCTGGAGCGGATCTTCCAGGTGGCCGTCTTCAGCACGGCGGCGCGCGAGTTGGGGTTGGAGGAGGTGAGCTGGCAGCGCCAGAGCATCGAGCTCTTTGATGGGCGCCCGTTCAACAGCGATGACCCCATCGGTTATCTCAACACCGTCAGTCTCCACCGCGACTTCAGTGTGGCGGAAATTCCCATCGGTGTCCCTCGGGCCATGGCCGCTTGACCGCGAGCCACTTGACGGCCAGTCGCTTGACGGCGGGCAGCGGCCCCGGCTTGGACGCCCACCGGTCGCGGTTTCCCGACTCGCTTTGGTCCCAATTCCCTTCCTGTTTCCCCATTTCCTGTTCCCCCATCCCCCCCTCCTCCCCCTCACCACCACCCACCCGGCCACCGCCGCCCCTCCGGCCGCCGGAGGCCAGCCCCTGCTGCGCTTTGCCGGCCTCGGCAAGACCTACCCCACCCCCAAAGGCCCCTACACGGTGCCGGAGAACGTCCACCTCGAGGTCGCGCAAGGGGAATTCATCTGCGTGATCGGCCACTCCGGCTGTGGCAAAAGCACTTTGTTGAACATGGTGTCCGGCTTCGCCACCCCCACCGCCGGCGCGGTGCTGCTGAATGGCAAGCCGATTGAAAAACCTGGACCGGATCGGATGGTCGTCTTCCAGGGGTATGCCCTGCTTCCCTGGATGACCGCTTATGAAAATGTGTTTCTCGGCATCGATTCGGTGAAACCGAACCTGCCCAAGAGCGAGAAGCACGACATCACCATGGAACACCTGGAGCTGGTGGGTCTGACAGCGGCGGCCGAAAAGAAGATCACGCAGATCTCCGGGGGCATGAAGCAGCGGGTGGCCGTCGCCCGCGCGCTGGCCATCCGGCCAGAGGTGCTGATCCTCGATGAACCCTTTGGCGCGTTGGATGCGATCACCAAGGAGGAATTGCAGGAGGAACTGCTGAAGATCTGGAACACCCAGAAATGCACCGTGTTGATGATCACCCACGACATCGACGAAGCCCTGTTCCTGGCGGATCGCCTGGTGATGATGACCAACGGCCCGGCGGCCAGCATCGGGGAAGATCTCACCATTCCCTTTGCCCGCCCCCGCAGTCGGGAGGACAGCATGGAAGATCCGCTCTACTATGAAGTGCGCAATCAGGCTCTCGATTTCCTCTACAACCGTTTCGCTCACGATGAGGCCTGATCCTCCGCGCGAACGAAGATGAGGCCTGAGCAGGGAGGGATGAGCCTTGAAGGCGCTCCATCGTTCACGGCGCGTAGGGCGAGGGGGCGGGTCCGGTGGGATGGGGTTTATAAGGATCCATCCGTTCAGAGGGTGAGGGTGGCGGGGTGGGTCTTGAGGAGCGCGGTCGGTCGTGGCTGGGTTCCGCCAGGCC
>Ga0194130_10005270_pt1 | contig 15690 bp, 10 predicted proteins | sample TA2KigsurfametaG_FD_160084 | JGI IMG/M metagenome (GOLD analysis project Ga0194130, IMG submission 160084) | Freshwater microbial communities from Lake Tanganyika, Tanzania - TA2015050 Kigoma 12 surface | ecosystem: Environmental > Aquatic > Freshwater > Lake | place: Tanzania: Lake Tanganyika... | reverse complement strand
GGACGACCTGCTGATTGAGGATCCAGAACTGTTTGCCAAGGTGCTGCATCTGGTGCAGGCAGCTGGCGAGGACTATGTGTTTCTGCCCCATCGCTGCGAACACATCCCGGAGCGGGGTGATGTGATCCTCTCGGGCGACCCTGATGGCGGCCGCCCCGATCTGTTTTGGGATACCGGCGAAACCATCGAGATCCCATGGCCCTTGGGGGCACGGCGCTTCTATCGGGCCACCAATCCCCACTCCGGCTGTTATTTCCTGAGCCGTAACCAAGCGCTCAAAACGCTGGACTACTGGAAGGCCCGGCAGTGGCAGGCGAGCTTCACCCTCTCGGGCCCGCTGGAGCAGGCCGCCAGCGGGCTGCTGCTGCCGTTGTTCAAGCTGATGAAACCGGTGCCGGAACAGCATCGCTTCCTGATGGTGCGGCACCAGGATGAACTCTGGAAACGGCATCCCTTTGAGGGGGTGAACGGCTCCAAAAGCCTCACGTTGTTTTAGAGCGGATGCCCCCCCAACAACACCGGCGCGCCTTGGTAACCCTGGCCACGGGGCCCTATGAGACCCAATGGCGCCAGCTCTGTGCGGACAACTGGGGCCGCTGGGCCCATCGCCACGGCTACGACGTGCGGGTGTTCAACCAACCGCTCGACAACAGCCCCAAGGCCCAGGGCCGCGCCGCGGCCTGGCAAAAATTGCTGGTGATGGCCTCGCCAGACCTCAAGGCCTACGACACCTGCCTCTGGGTGGACGCCGACATCCTGATCCACCCCCAAGCGCCGGACCCCTACCGAGATCTGGATCCCGACACCTGGGCGGTGACCATCGAAAGCGGCAGCCGCTTTTCGCCAGACAGCGCCTTGATCAAGGAGCACACGGCGCTGGCCCTCCAGCAGGTGGCCCAGCGGCAGGGGTTGGCATGGAAGGGTTATTTCGAAACCTGGGGATTTGACAGCAACCGTCGCCCTCTCTTCAACGCCGGGGTGGTGGGATTCTCCCCGGCCAAACACACGGCTCAGCTGCTGCACCTGTATTACGACTGGGAAGACGGAGGCCCGGGATCGCTGGCGGAAATGTTGCCGTTCAATCTGGTGGTGCAGGCCTCCGGCTGGCAAGCCCTGGATGGGCGCTACAACCGCCTGATCTTTGCTTATTCCAGCGCCTGGAACCACAACCCCGAACGCACCTGCCAAGCGCTCGGTTTCGAAGCCACGATCACGGATGCCGATGCCTTTGTGGCGGCGCTGTTCCACACCGGCTACTTCCTGCACTTCGCCGGCATGCACAACCTGATGGCCCGCATCGGCCCCAGCTTGGTTAACAGCTGCCGTTGAGCGTTTGCTCCAACCAACCGATCACCTCGGCTGACGCAACGCCGGCCATGCAGGGATGGCCCTCCACCAGGCAGTCGTCGTTACGGAAGCGGTTGTCGGCGCAGGCCGTGCAACTGGCAGTGGAGGCCGTGCGGCTGACGCAGCGGGCACGCGGTAGCCACAGCCGCATCGGGCTCGCACCAGTGCCATCGGCGTCGTTGCCCACCACGGCCAGGGTGGGGGTGCCCACCGCCGCGGCAATGTGCAGAGGGCCGGCATCCACGCTCACCACGGCCTTGGCCTGGGCACAGGCTCCCGCCAGCTGGATCAGGGAGGTGCGGCCGCGGAGGTCGATCAACGCCGTCTCGCGCAGCAGCCAGTCCTCCCCAGTGCCGGCGTTGTAGGCCTCTTGCTGGGCGGCTGGGGGACTGCCCACCAATCCCACACTCCAGCCTTGGGACGTGGCGTGGTCGACCACCTGGCGCCAGCGCTCAAAGGGCCACACCTTGGCGGCGCGCGCCGTGGTGCAGTGAATCAGGAGATCCGGCACCACAAAGGGCGGGGGCTGCTGCGGCAGGCTGATGGCGGCGGGGTCCACGGCATCAGCCACAAACGCAAGCTGGCAGAACAGCTCCGCGATGTAATTGCTGCGAAACACGCCCGCGTAGCGCTGCGCAAAGGCCTCACTGTCCCAGTCGTGATCAGCCAGAAAGCGCTGCTGGGGCAGCTCACCCCAGGGCAAGGGGCGCCGCAGGTTGGCGGAGAGGCTGCCGCCGGCCACATAGGCGGGGGCCAGCCACGGCACCAACGTGCAAGTGACGGGGTTAAAGCCATCCAGGTTCACCGCCAGGGCCACCGCGCCATGGCGCTCAATGCGCTCGGCCAGCTGCTGTTGCAAGGCCAAGCCCGCGCCCAGTGAGGGATCATCCCAACTCAGCCGCCAATCCACGGCAGGGTGGGCCGCCTCCAGATCGGCGGTGACCGCACTGCCGATGAAACCGAGGGTGGCCTGGGGATAACGCGCTTTCAGCCCCTGCAGCAGGGGGGTGCTCGCCACAAAGTTGCCCACCTTGCAGGATCCGAGCACCACGATGTGGGCCTTGGGGCTTAAAACCTCTCCGCCGAAGCGCTGCATGGGGCTGGATTGCGGGGTGGCCCCAGGGCATCGGGGCCTCCATGCTGCCCGATCGCCCTCAGAGCAGCGGGCCGGCCTCCAGCAGCTGCTGCATCAGGCCGTGGGCACCGGCGAAATGGAGGAAATAGCTGCTGCTGGCCACATGGGCGGCGAAGGCCCGCAGATCCAGGGCCCCAGGGGCCAGGCCCTGCCAATGCTGCACGGCTTCAGGATGCACGCGCCACACCGCATGGTGCACGCCGAAGAGGGTGTTGAAGCGGCCATCGAGCTCCTGCACAAGCTTCCGCTGTTGCAGCTCCAGATTGAGGGGCACCATTTCGTGCAGCGCCCCCTCTCCGCCGTCACTCCAGCGGTGGTAAATCTCGCGAAACAACTCACCGTGCAGGGCTGGGCTGAAGGCCACCACACCGGTGTTGAATAGGGGCCTGCGGCGGGCATCAAACCCCCAGAGATCGAGATAACTCATCGGCTCAGGCACGGCAGGGGCAGCATCCACGAGGGAATGGCGCAGGATGTCTGCCCAGGCCTGGCGAAACCAGGCGGGTTCCGACGCCAGCGGCGATCCCCCATCACGGGCCATGGCCACCAGCTGGGGGATGTGCTGCAAGAGGGGATCGGGTGCCCCTGGGCCAACCATCACATCGGCATCCAGCCACAGGGCCTGCTCATAGCCCCGCAGCTCCGGTGCCGCCATGGCCAACAATTTCTGCCAAGCGGGCGAACGCCCCTGGCCGCGAGGGCTGTTGTCGAGGGGCTGATCAAACACCACCAGGCCGTAGCCGTGGCGCTCACACCAGCGTTGCCAACCCGGAAGCAGATGGCGCTGCCAAGGCCGCAGGCAGCGCTCACCCACCGCCAGGGTGACAATCACACGAGCCATGGCGTGGAAGGCTGCGGCTGAATCTTGGCAGAGCGCTGTTCTGAGAGGCTGGTGAAATGAACGTTCTCTTGGTGAACCACGGCAACGCCTCCGCTTGGGGTGGCGGCGACGGCGTGCAAATCCGTGAAACCGCCAAACGGTTGCAGCAGCGCGGCCACCGGGTGGCGATGGTGAACAGCGATCGCCCGGATCCCCAGGGCTTTGATCTGGTTCACATTTTTAACTGCCGAGTGCATCACTCGTTTGTGCAGCAGATGTCGGCCTGCCAGCAATACGGCACCCCCGTGGTGGTGTCGCCGATCTGGGTGTCGATCCCGAAGGCCCTCTGGGGCAGCCGCGGCACGATGGCGGTGCTTCAGAAACTGGTGGACCAAGGGGAGAGCGGAGAGCAAGCGTTGGCGCTGCTCCGGCAGCGGCAGCTCACGGTGCAACTGCCCGAAGGCACGGTGGAGGCCGGCGGTGGGGGAAGCTGCGATCTGGGCTGGCTGGCCCAGGTGGGCAGCCTGCTGCGCGAGGCCGATGGCCTGCTGCCGAACAGCTGGTTGGAGCTCAAGGCCGTCCAAAGCGATCTGGGCTGGTGGGGCGACTGCTTCGAGGTGGCGCACTACGGGGTGGACCCCCGGCTGTTTCTCGATGCCGATCCGGAACCCTTTCGGGCCCACACCGGCATCCAGGGGCCGTTTGTGGTGCAGGGAGGCCGCATCGAACCAGCCAAGAACCAAGGCATGCTGTGTTGGGCGCTGCGGGAAAGCCAACTGCCGGTGGTGCTGATTGGGGGCAGCCAAAACTGGCCGGCCTACGCGCAGCTCTGCCGGCAGATTTACGGCGAGCGGCTCACGATCATTGACCACATGCCGCAAACCCTGCTGGCCTCTGCCTTTGCCGCAGCGGCCGTCCACGTACTGCCCAGTTGGATGGAAACCTGCGGGCTGGTGACCCTGGAGGCGGCGCTGACGGGTACGCCCGTGGTGGGCAGCACCTTTGGCCATGAACTGGAATATCTGCAGGGGGATACGTGGTGGGCCGACCCGGCGGATCCCGGCTCGATACGCACAGCTGTGGAATCAGCCTGGCAGGCCGGACGCTGCCACACGAGGCCCCTGCACCTCAAGCGGCGCATCCTGGAGACGTTCAACTGGGAGCGTACGGTGGATGCCACCGAGCGGCTGTACCGCCGCGTGCTGGAGCGCCGCAAGGGTTAGCGGAAGCGCTTCACACCCTCCAACTGCTTGGTAAACATGTCGGTGACGACGTTGATCACGGGCCGGGATCGCAAGCGGATGTTGGCTGACACCGACATGCCGCTCTGCAGGTTGAGGGGCTGACCGCCGGATTCAACGCGTTGCTGCTTGAGGCTCACGGTGGCGGGAAACCGGTACTGCTGGCTGGTTTGGTTGGGGGCGAGGGCGTCTGACCCCAAGCTCGTGAGGGTGCCTTGGATGTAGCCAAATTCGCCAGAGGGGAAGGAATCCACGGAAACATTCACGGGCATGCCCACTTTCACAAAGCCAATGTCGGCATTGCTGATTTCAACGCTGGCTTGAAGGGTATTGTGGGGCACTAACTTCAGGGCCGTTTGATCCGCATTGATCACCGAATAGGGGCTGATCTTGGCATCGAAGACGCGGCCGGCAATGGGGGCTTTGATGGTGCGGTAAGAGAGGGTTTCCTTCAGGCCCACCAATTCAGCGCGCAGGTTAATGATCTGGCGATTCACATCATTGAGCTGCGTAGCCGCCTGGCCGATCACCCGGCTGCGTTCTTCCTGCAGGTTGGCCACTTCAGACTTGGTTTCCTGCACCTCATTGAGCTGGGTGAGGTATTGATTACGCGCCATCCCGCCGGCTTTGAACAGGGGCTTGAGATCACTGGCGATCTGGCTTTTGAGACGCAGGGTTTCGCGGCGGCTGGCCAGGCGATTGGCGATCTGATCGAGCTGGGAGCGGATCTGCTCGGTTTGCTGACGGGCCGTTAACAATTGAGCCAGCAGTGCTGGATCACGCACCAGGGGGAGAGGCGGCAGGGGCGGAAAACGGCGAGGATCTCCACCGCTCCGCAACACACCTTGGAGGGCAAGGGCTTGCAGATCGAGCAAGCGCAGGGTGTTGCTGATGGCTTGGCGGCGGCTGGCTAAGCCCTTGGCCTCCACGGTGAACAGCGGTTGGCCCGCCGCAACAATCTGTCCGTCTTTCACGTACACCTTGCTGACGACACCGGCGCTCGGGGAATCCACCTCACGCACGCTGCCGGAGGGCTCCAGGCGGCCGCGCACGGTGATGGTTTGGTCAAGGCGGGCGGTGAAGGCCCAGAGCAGGGTGACGCCAAAAATGCCCGTAGACAGCCAGATCAACGCTGACGACCAGTGACGGCCCTGTTCCACTGCGGCGGAGCTGCCCTCCCAGAGCTGCAATTGGGGGGGCAGCGGCTGTTCTTCCGATGGCTGGGTGGGGGCTGGATCAGTCAAGGTCTGCCTCCTGTTGGGAATAGAGGGCGTAGTAGCGGCCTTGCAGTTCGAGCAATTGGGCGTGACTGCCCTGCTCAACAAGGCAGCCCTTCTCCATCATCAAGATCTGATCAGCGGAGCGGATGGTGCTGAGGCGGTGGGTGATGAAAAACACCGTAGAGCCTTCAAATTCCTTCTTCAGATTGAGGCAAACCTGGCGCTCGGTGAGGTAATCGAGGGCGCTGGTGGCCTCATCCAGGATTAACAGGGTGGGGCGTTGCAACACCGCCCGAGCGATGGCGATGCGCTGGCTTTGACCGCCGGAAAGGGAACTGCCGCGTTCTCCCACCCGGGAGCCATAGCCGCCGGGCAACTCCATGATGAAATCGTGGGCGCAGGCCACGCGGGCCGCATGCATGATCTCCTCACTGGTGGCATCCGGGCAGGTGAGGGCGATGTTTTCGCGCACGCTGCCATCAAAGAGCAGGCTGTCCTGGGGAACGATTCCGATCTGCCGCCGCACGGAGCCGAGCTGCAGTTTGTTGATGTCATAGCCGTCGATCAGGATGCGGCCGTTTTCCGGCTCATAAAGCCGGGGCAACAATTTCAAGATGGTGCTTTTACCACTGCCGCTGCGGCCCACGATGCCCACAAAAGCGCCGGCGGGCACCTGGAAGCTGACCCGATTCACCACCAGTGGGCCAGCCTCGATGAAGCGAAAGTCAACGTCCTGGAAGGTGACCTCACCGGCGATGGCTGGCAACGGCAGCTGATCCTGTCCATGCTCAGACCCTTCTGCGGCAGCATCCACCACATCGCTGAGACGCTCGAGCGAGAGAGCCACACCCTGGAAGTTTTGCCAGCTGGTGGCCAGGTTGATCAGGGGACCCACCACATAGCCGCTGATGATGCGGAAGGCGATCAGTTGGCCGATGGTGAGATCTCCCTGAATCACCAGGTAGGCCCCGACCCACAGGGTGAGCAGGCCCGTGAGCTGGTTGAGGAAGCCTCCTGCCGTGCCCGTGGAGACACCAATCAACAGGGTGCGGAAGCTTTCGCTCATGAAGGCGGAGTAACTCCGCTGCCAGCGCCAGCGCACGGTGTTCTCGGCGCTCTGGGCCTTGATGGTTTGCACGCCGTTGAGCGACTCCACCAGCAAGCTCTGGGTGGCGGCGTTGCGCTCGGCGGCCTTGCGGAGCTGACCCCGGATCGCAGGTGACGCCACATAGGTGAGCCCGAGAAAGAGGGGCACCACAGCGAGGGTGACGGCAGTGAGCACCCCGGAGTACATCAGCATCACTGCCACATAAATCACCGAAAACAGAGCATCAAGGGCCAGGGTGAGCAGGCTGCCGGTGAGAAAACCGCGGATGTTGGCCAGCTCGCCAATGCGGGTCTGCAGTTCGCCCACGGGGCGCTTGTCGAAGTAACGCAGCGGCAGGCGCAACAGATGCTGAATCACCTCTGCCCCCAGGGCGATATCGATGCGGTTGGTGGTATCTGCGAAGAGGTAGGTGCGCACGGCACTGATGAGGCCCTGGGCGAGGCTGACGCCCAACAGGATCAAACCGAGGGTGTAAAGGGTATCGAGGTTTTGCTGGCCGATCACCTTGTCGAAGATCTGCTGCATCACCAGGGGCTGGGCCAGGTTGAGCAGTTGCAGCACCAGCGAGGCCGCCAACACTTCGATCAGGCTGCGGCGGTATTTACGGATCTGAGGAAAAAACCAGGAGAGACCCAACTTGCGGCGCTGGGCATCGCGACCAGGGCTGAGCATCAGGATGCGCGCGCCACCCTGATCGCCGGTGAGCTCACTGAGGGGCAGCGTCACACGGCCGTACTCCGGCAGCACCGCCTTCACCTCGTCGCGGCTGACGTCGTGGAGCATCGCCGGCTGGCCCATCACCAGGGCGAAGCAGGGGAAGGGCAGCCGGGGCAGCTGCGCTTCGGGCAACGACGCCATGCTGCCGGTGAAGCCCATCAGGGTGGAGAGATTTCCCAGAGCTTCGAGGCTCACCGCATGGCCCTGGAGGGCATCGCGCGCCGCCCGCTCGATCACATCACGCCGGAAAGGCACGTTGTAGTAGAGAGCCAGCATCTCCAAACAGGCCATGGCCTGGGCCAGGGGTCCAGCTCCGGTGACCACCGGAATACGCTTGCCACGCCAGCGGATCGCGGCCCCTTCGGCCAGGGGAGCCAGGGCACCGGAGGTGGGATCTGCTTGGCGCTCACCTTCCGGAGGTGGCGCCATTAAATCGGCATAGCGATCATCGGCCCAGAGCTCTGTGGCGGTGAGGGCTGGGGTTTCGGGCACGGCCTGGAGCGGGGGATCCAGTTCGCGGGCCCAGGCCTCGGCATCCAGCCGCAACAGCCGCAGGGGCTGGCCGGGGGGCAGCTGAGCCAGCACGGCTGGATCCACCGGCGATCCCATCGGCAGGGGGGGATCTGCAGGGTCTAGCTGGGCATTCCACAGCCAGATGGCCTGATCGTCCTCAGGTAGCCGGCGCTCCTGGCGGGCAGGGATCAACTGAAGATGGGGCAACAGGCGCCGCAGCACATCCCGTTCCGGGGGCTCCGCCTTGGGACGGCGCCGTAGGGCCGGCGCCAGGGCGGCCATCAGTTCGGCAGGGGAGTTGTTGCGATCGAGCCAGTGGCGAAACGGCTCAGAATCGCACTCCAGCTGCAGGAAATCGGCGGCCGGAATGCCAATCAATTTGAGGGGGGTGACCCCGGTGATCCACTCGCAGGGGCTCCGGCGGGCCAGGCCTGCCCAACCCACCAGATCTCCCGGTTGTGCGTAGGCCAAGGTGACGGGCCGACGCAAGCCTGGATCCTGGTGCAGGACACGACCACGCCCTTCCACCACCGCGTAGCAGTAATCAGGAAGGCGGTCTGGCAGGAGCAGTTCCTGGCCGACGCCGCAATGGAAGGGTTGGGCCCGTTCCGCCAGCCAGGCCAGCCGATCGGAGCCAATGGCTTCGAAGGCGGCAAAACGCCCCAGCAGGTTGGCCAGGGAGGAGGCGGGGCTGGAAGTCATCAGCAGGGATCGTAGTGGAGGGGTTCCGGCTGATCCCCGGCCAGCAGCTGCTTCACCCGCTGGTCCAACAAGGCATCCAACTGCTCGCTCAGCAAGCGCTCCCGCATGGCGGCATCAAAGCGCGCGGGGGTGAGCTGCTCCAGGCGCACCAACACCTGCCAATCACCCATGGTGGTGGGGGCACTGATCTGGCCGGGCTGGAGATTGCGCAACACCGCTGCAAGCTGGGGTGGGTGCACGCGGGCCATGGGGAGCGGACCAATTAAACCCTTGTGGGCCTTTTCCGGGCCCTCGCTGTAGGTGGCGGCGGCTTCGGCGAAGGTGGTTTCCCCCTCCTCCAGGCGAATCCACAGCTCCCGCAGCAGGGCGGAATCCCGCACGCGCAGAAAGGAATAAAACACGGTGTCGCGGCTGCCCTCACTGGCCAGGAATCGCTCCTCCAGCCCTGGCCCAAAGCGCTGCTCCGCAAAACGGCGCAGGGCCTCAGGACGCCGCAGGTGCAGGCTGAGATCGGCCTCATCCCAACCGCGACTGGCCAGAAAGCCCTCGAGGCTGTGCTGGCCCAGGAGGGCTGTGCGCTGCTGATCGAGCCAGTCGTCAGGGAGGGGCACCAATGCGGTGATCTGCTCCTCCACCTGGCGACGCAGCAACTGAGGACGCAGCTCCAAGCGACGCACCAAAGCCTCTAATTGCTCGGTGGTGAACTGAGCGCTGAGCTGATCTGCTGTCATTAGGCCAGTTTGGCAGCAGCCAAGGCCTTCAGATCGAGCAAAAACAACTGATCGAGGGCGGCGCGCAGCTGGTGGATCACACTGCCCCAATCCCCCAACTGCTCTTGCCGGAACAGGCGCATGCCCGGGTACCAGGGGCTGTCATCGCGATTGCGCAACCAGCGGTAGTCGGCGTTGTGGGGGAGCAACAGCCAGGTGGGCTTACCAAGGGCGCCGGCCAGATGGGCCACGGCGGTATCCACGCTGATCACCAGATCGAGCTGGTGGATGAGATGGGCTGTGTCCGTGAAGTCGGACAGGTGCGGTGCCCAGTCGTGCAACCCAGGGTTACCGCGCCAGGGGTTGAGCTGCTCAGCATCGGGCCCCACCTGCAGGCTGTGCAGTTCGATCAGATCGAGTTGCACCAAGTCGATCAGAGGGGGCAGCAACAGCTCAAGGGGCAGGCTCTTGCTGCGGTACATGGCTTTGTTGTCGGGATTGGAGGCCCAGACCAGCCCCACCGCCAAGCCACCGGGAGGTGGGGTGAGGCGGAGGTGAGCCGGCGGGGGAGCTTGGGGGTTGATGTAGGGGGTGACGGAGGGGATGGTGGGCAACTCCGTGCCAAACAGCAACGGCAGGCTCATCAGGGCAATCTGGGGGCGCCCATCGCCGGGATCGGTGCTGGAGCGAAGGGGCACCGCGCGATTCCCGCAGCCAAACCACTCCTGGAACAGGGCCAGCAAGGCGTGCCGACTCTGGAATTCATAGGGAATGCCAGCGGCGTCAAGCAGGTGGAGATATCGACCAAATTGAATGGCATCACCCATGCCCTGTTCGCTCCAGACCACCAGGGGAGGCTGGCCGGAGCGGGGGCAATCGGCCAGGCTTGGGGGTTGGGGACCAGTGGTGGGGGGCTGGACCGTGGCAAAGGCTTCGGTGGCGAAGCGGGCTTCGTAGTAGCGCCAGCCAATCTGGAAACGACCCAGCATCAGATAGGCCAGGGAGAGATTCCAAAGCGACTTGGCTGAGCTGGCATCCAATTCCATGCCGCGCTCGAGGTAGTGCAGGGCCTCATCGGGGTTGAGACAGCTCACGAGGGCATTGCCCAAGTTGATGTGGCTGGCGGCGTGGTTCTGGTCCAGGGCGATGGCATGGCGGAAGGCGCGCATCGCAGCATCAAAACGATCAACTCCCTGATGGGCGAGGCCGAGATTGCACCAGGCATCGGCCACGTGCGGATCCAGGCGCAGGCTGGTGCTGATGGCAGCAACGGCCTGGGGGAACTGATCCAGATGATTGAGGCTGAGGCCGAGGTTGTGCCAAGCCTTGGGGGACTGGGGATCCAACGCCAAGCTTTGGCGGTAGTGGTGAGCGGCCAACTCCGGCTGCTCGTCCAGGAGCAAATTGGCCAGGTTGTAGTGGCCATCCGCGCGGGATGGATCCAGGGCAAGGGCCCTGCGGTAGGCCTCCAGGGCAATGGGCTCACCGCCGGGGCATTGGCGGGCCGCCATGCCGCGGAGGATTAGGAAGTCAACGGAGGCCAACAACGGGCCGACAGCGCGATCCGTGACCGCAAGGGCCTCCGCGACACGACCCTGGCCCCAAAGCCCCAGGGCCCAAGGCATCAACCAAGCCTCATCTCCGCTGCTTGCATAGCGTTCAGCGGCGAGCTGAAGCTGATCGTCACCGGGGGAAAGGGTGGTGGCGATGGCACTTAGCAGTAGCTGAGGGTCGTGGGATTCTGGCTGCAGCAACGGGTTACTGGAATGACGGCGGAGGAGCTGCGCAGTGCGGCGTGGACTGCGCACCACCAGGGTGATCTCACCGGCGCGGAACGGCTCTACCGGGAGCTGCTGGCTTCAGATGCCGATGTGCAAGACGCCATCAACTTGGGAGCTTTGCTGCGCGCCCAGGGGCGTTTAGGGGAAGCTACCGAACACTATCACCGGTGGTTGGAACGTTTCCCGCAATCGATCACCCTGCGGCGCAACGGCGTGAACTGCCTGTTGGAACGTGGTGACTACGAAACATGCCGAAACTGGCTCGAGACGGGCCTACACCTGCATCCCGAGCATCCCCAGCTGCTGCATGGGCTAGCCAAGGCCCAGATTGGCCTGAAGCATTTAGTGCCAGCCCAACAACTGCTGGAGCGGCTATGCGGATTCACGCCGGGAGATGCTGGGCTCTGGCTGGATCTGGGGCTCTGCCGCCATGGCCAGGAGAATCTCGAGGGGGCCCTTGAGGCGTTTGAACAGGCCGGAAAGCTCAGCCCACACGACGCAAGGCCGGTGGCCAATTGCATCACGGTGCTGAAGGAGCTGGGGCAGCTGGAGCGAGCCCATGGGCTGATCGACAGCCTGCCGACGGCGCTGCGACGGGAACGGGATGTGCAGGCCGCGGTGGGGGCTTTGTACCTCCAGGGGGCTCGGGTGGAGGAGGCCGCACACGTGCTGGAAACCCTCTGCCGGGACCATCCCCAGGACCCGATCCATTGGTTGAACTGGGCCGCCAGCCTGCGCAGCCTCAAAAACCTGGTGGCCTGCAGCCGCGCCCTGAAGCGCGGCCTGGCGCTGCATCCACAGCACCCGGACCTGGAACAAGCCCTCGGCCAAAGCCTTGCGGAAATGGGCAAACAGAATGCGGCCATGGAGCTGCTCATGCGCTCCGGTGGCCAGGTGGACCAGCTGCCGGACAGCCACGTGTTCAACCTGCAGTTTCTGGGGGCGGGCTACGGGCTGCTCAGCAGTGAACGCCGTCAGGCCATGGCACGCTCCTGGGAAAGCCGCAAACGCTCCTTGGGTGTGGGGCCCCTCTGGGGCGATGTGGTGCGGGAACGGTTGTCAGGACGCCCCCTGCGGGTGGGGTATCTGTCCGCAGATCTGTGCAACCACCCGGTGGGGCGTTTCCTGCTGCCGGTGCTCGAGAACCACGACCGGCGGGCTGTGGAGGTGTGGGGGCTGAGCTGCGGACCGCATCAGGATGGCCTGAAGGATCGGCTGGAGAAAGCCTGCGACCACTGGCTTGACCTGCGGCGCGGCGGTGAGCTGGAGGCGGCCCGACTGATCGCCGACCAAGGGCTGGATGTGATGGTGGAACTGGGGGGCTTCACCGACCAAAGCCGACTGGCACTCCTGGCCCAGCGGCCGGCCCCGCTGCAGCTGAGCTACCTGGGTTTTTATGCACCCACCTATCTGGAAGCGGTGGATGGCTGGATCGGAGATGAGACCCTGTTTTCAACCCTGAATCACTGCGACCGGGAGGCCCACCGGCTGTTGTCTGTGCACGGTGGCTATATGGCTTTCTCGTGTGAGGCGCTGCCGGAGCTCGAGGCACCCCTTGGGGCCCGCCGCTTCCGGTTTGGCAGCTTCAACCACTCGCGCAAGCTCACGGAGGCGACGGTGGTGTTGTGGTGCGCGGTGCTGGCGGCCATTCCAGAAGCTGACTTGGTGCTCAAGAGCATCAGCTTTGTTGAGCCGGCGGAACGCGAACGGGTGCGGGACCTGTTTATCAGAGCTGGCTTGGCAAACGATCGTCTGGTGTTGCTGCCCTGGGTGGAGGGCTGGGCCAATCACATGACCTGTTACCGAGAAATCGACGTAGCGCTCGACCCCGTGCCCTATGGCGGTGCCACCACCAGCTGCGAAGCCCTGGCGATGGGGGTGCCAGTGGTGAGCCTCGCGGGGCCAGGGATGGTGGGGTGCCTCTCAGCCAGCGTGCTAGCCCATGGAGCCGGAGGGGAGGGCTTGGTGCACAGCACCGAAGCCTTCATCGAGCAAGCCAAGGCAATGGCGCAGCGAGAGCCCCGGGGAACCCGCGAACGCCAGACCGTGCGCCAGAGGCTGCTGGACAGCCCCCTAGCGGACGGCCCACGGCTGGCTCGGGAGCTGGAGCGGCTTTACGGAGAGCTTGCTCGGGCCGCGCCGCGGCGCTGATGCATCTGCGTAAACGCCAACTCCAGGTGGCGCATCAGATCAGCGGCATTGCCGAGAGGGCTGGCCGTGAGGCGCTGGCGCCATTGGCCACGGCTGGTGCGGAGGTGCTGAAGATTTTGGGCCTGGGCCAGCGCTAGCTGGATGTAGTGATCGTCCGAAGAAGCACACCATTCAGGCAGACCAGCCCCATGCAACACAGCCGTGCTCATGCGGCTCACATAGGTGTGGCCGGTGAGCGTGATCACGGGCACTCCCATCCAGAGCGCCTCACAGGTGGTGGTGCAGCCACCATTGGGAAGACAATCGAGGGCGACATCCATCTGGCCATATTGCAAAAGGTGCTCATGGGTGCTGGCCACCAGGGGCAACCAAATCACCCGGGCTGGGTCCAGGCCGCAGCGCCGCATGCGACGTTTGAGCAGCGCAAGGGTGGCTTCATCGCCAGGGGCCGTTGCTTTGAGCACCAGGGCACTGGAGGGAATCGCGGCAAGGATGCGCCCCCAGAGCCTTAAGGCCTGGTCTGAGAATTTGCGGTTGTGATTGAAACTGCCAAACCGAATGGCACCTTCTGGGGCAGGGGCGACGGGCACCTGCGCCTCTGGGAGTTGCGGCGGTGGCTGCCAGGCGATGAAACAACGGGATAAGCGATGCAGAGCCTCGCTATGCCATTCATGCATGGGATCAGGAAACAACTGGGAATCTCCCAGCCACACATCCAACGAGGGATTACCCGTGGAAGCGAAATAACCCAGATAATTCACCTGCAGCGGTGCCAGGCGAGCTAAGAGGCCATTGCCGAAGTTTTTGGCTGTCCATCCCAATAGATCCACCACAACATCGGCCCGCAGCTGACGAACCGCGTTCACGAGATGGGGAGCTGAACAACCATGCATCTGAAGCACATTCAGATTGCTGAGCTCCTCAAACCAACCGTAGAACGGATTGGGCTCAGCCCAGCTGACCAGCGTGTGCCGATGGTGCAAGCAACCCTCGCTGGCATGGAAAAAGCCCAACAAAAAACGGCCAACGGGATGGTCACAGACATCACCGCTGAGCCAAACAATGTGCAATGGCTGATCAGCAGGAACGCCAGATCGATCCCATTGGAAGGGTGGAATGCCCTGCATCCGATTGCGCTGCTGCATCAGCTGACAGAAGCGATCAGCGGCCTGGGCCGCTGCTGGCGATTCCACACTGGCCAATTGCATCACCAAATTGGCAAGCAGGTTGGGATCGGGGTCATCGCCCAAGAGGCCCGGCGTCAGATGGGGGAGCCAATCGGAATGACCGGTCTGTTCGTAACAGATCAACTGATTGCTGATGGAGGCCCGGTCAGTGCTCCCAGCCGCTTTCAGGCGGTGCAACAGGGCGGCGCGCCGGGCCAGACCAGGTTGGCGCTGGAGCAATTTGGTCGTCACCAAAGGGGCCAGGATCTGCACCGCCTCACCATGGCGCTCCACCACCTGGCGGAGGTGGGCCAGCAGCTCAGGCAGCCGGTTAGCCGCCAGCAATTGCTCACAACACTGCTGTTGAAGATCAATCAACTGGGGAGCTCGGCGTGCAGCCTCCTGCAAACAAACCAAGGCTTGATCCCGTCGGCCCTGGGCCTCATCAAGCCAGGCCTGCAAACGCACCCGTTCCGGGCAGTCAGGAATCCAGGGGCGATCCAACAACGCCTGCGCCTGATCTGGAGCACCACAGCGCAACAGATAGGCCCCATGGGCCAGGGCCAATAAGGGCTCCGTGGCTTCTTGGAGCCAGTGGCTGGGCCCAGCCGCCGCAAGACGATGCAGTTGTCCCGCCAGCAACCAATCCTGGGCCTGGAGGTAACGCACAAAGGGGTGGCCACCCCAATCCGCTTGAAGGGCCTGGAGTAGCTGGGGCAGATCGGTGCGCTGTTGGCGCACCAACTGCAAATGGGCGAGGAGAAGCTTGGCGCGTGAGTCTTCCGCTCCAACCGCTAACAACACCGTTTCGGCTTGGCCATAAGCGCGGACACGAATGGCGATGGCGGCCTGGCTGAACGGATCCACGTCAGCACTGCCTAGATGGGGCAGCTGATCGGGCCAAGACAACAGATGCTCAAACAACATAAAAAAAGGGGAGGCCGAAGCCTCCCCCTGGCATTGACAACCGGAACTCAACCGATGGTGGTCGGCATCGTTGCGTTGTAGTTGATGGATACCGAGGTGACACCCAGAACGGTGATGACATCGGAGCCTGCCGTGACCTGCACACCGGGGGC
>Ga0194130_10005265_pt1 | contig 15708 bp, 13 predicted proteins | sample TA2KigsurfametaG_FD_160084 | JGI IMG/M metagenome (GOLD analysis project Ga0194130, IMG submission 160084) | Freshwater microbial communities from Lake Tanganyika, Tanzania - TA2015050 Kigoma 12 surface | ecosystem: Environmental > Aquatic > Freshwater > Lake | place: Tanzania: Lake Tanganyika... | reverse complement strand
TGCGGCATTGCCACCTTCACCCGCGATCTGCATCAAGCGGTGACGCGTCAATGGCCCGAGTGGTCCACCCCCGTGTTGAGCGTCACCGATCCAGGTTTTCAATACGACTATCCCGACATTGTGCGTTTTGAGCTGCCAGAGCGCAGCTTTTCCAGTTATCAACGCCCCGCCGACTTCATCAATCTCTCCCACACCGATCTGCTCTGCATCCAGCACGAATTCGGTATCTATGGCGGCCCGGCCGGCAGTCATCTGCTCAATCTGATGCTCCGCCTCCGACCGATCGGCTCAGAGGGCTTCTGGCGCCGGGGACACCTGCCCGCCAGCCACGATCAGCAACCCCTCGAAGCCACCGCCGCTGTGGCGGCCTGCATCGAGGTCCTGCACGCCACCGGCGACGACCGTTGGCGTCGAGAGGCCAACCGTTGCTTTGCGTGGTTTCTCGGTCGCAATGACCTCAACCATCCTCTCTACGATGGGAGCAACGGCGGCTGTTTCGATGGCCTCCAACCCACCGGCATCAACCGCAATCAAGGCGCGGAATCCACTCTCTCCTTCCTGATCGCCCTCGCGGACATGAAGCTGCTGACCAGCGAAGAGGTCCCTCCCGCGCCATGAGCGGATCCGATGTCGCCCCCGCGGAGGCCCTCCCTTTGGAGCGTCTTCCCTTCCAGCTGGAACCGGATCCGCGCCGGGTGCTGCTGCGACCGTTTCTGCCCAGCCTGGTGGTGAAACCCACCGCCGCGGCGGGCCACACAGAGCGTCTGGAACGCCTGGCCCAGCAGCGCTGGCGGGATGTGCTCGCATCGCTGCAACCCCAACATCCCCTCAGCGGCGAGCAGCGGCTCCTGCTCGGCTACTACCTGACGCACGAATACGCCCTGGAGTCGGCTGCTCTCTTCAACCCCTCCCTGGTGCCGCATCCCGATCAGGGAGGTTTGCCCCCTGGCAGCCTGCGGGTGGTGTTGAGTCTGTGCGCCACGGGGGAGGGACACATCTCCTCGATCGAGTTTCCCGGCGGCGTGCTCCACGCCGATGGGCGGATGGACCTCGACCCGGTGTCGCCGTTCGTGTTCCAAGGAGAGATCACCAGCCTCAACGCCGCCGAGGGCCACTACCAGGTGACCTACGGACCGGAGAGCCAGCTCAGCGAACGGGTGTTGTTCCCGGTGACCGCCCGTGAGAGCAATGGCCTGGAGGATGCTCGTTTCGTGCGACTCGCTGGGGAGGATCCCTGCTGGCTGGCCACCGCCACCGCCTATGACGGTCGAGGCATCCAGTGCCAACTGATCACCACCCGAGACTTCGCGACGTTTGAGCTGCGACCCCTGCGGGGGGCTGCGGTTCACAACAAAGGATTGGCCTTCTTCCCCCGCCAGATCGACAACCAGTGGATGCTCGGACGACAGGACAGCGAGAACATCCACCTGATGCGCAGCGATCAGGTGGACCTGTGGCCGGGGTCCCGTGTGTTGCTGCGGCCGCGGGAGCCCTGGGAGTTCATCCAGCTGGGCAACTGCGGCTCGCCCCTGGAAACGGAGGCCGGCTGGCTGGTGCTCACCCATGGGGTGGGCGCCGTGCGGGAATACTGCATCGGCGCGGCCTTGCTGGATCTGGAGGATCCCGCGCGGGTGCTCGGTCGCTTGCGCCATCCCCTGCTGCGGGCCGCGGAGGATGAGCGCGACGGCTACGTGCCGAATGTGGGCATCGCCTCGTCCAACTGGCCGTTCAAAGCTCCCGTCATGGTGCCGGTGGTCACAGCGGACCAGAGACCGGTGAGCACGGGCCCAAAACGCATCTCCTTGCCTTGCAGATTGCCGCCGCTCAACCAGGGAGTCAGCAGGGGATTGCCCCTCGCCTCCGCCACCATGGCCACCCCGGCGCCGAAGATCAGCAACCCCATCATCAGCACAAGCAGCCAGGCGCTCTGCCGGCGGTTGCCGATGAAGCGGCCGAAGGCGTCGATCGTGGCGGCAGGGATGAGGAGCATCGCCCAGGTGCAGAACAGGTTGGTCAACAGGGTGGGATTTTCGTAGGGATGGGCGGAGTTGGCGCTCAGAAAACCGCCGCCGTTCTCTCCCAGCTGCTTGATCGCCTCAAACAGCGCGATGGGTCCCCGAGGGAGGACTTGCCGCCCCCCCTCCAGGGTGGTGATCTCCAGGGGGGGCGCCAGGGTCATGGGTACGCCGCAGATCAGCAGCGCCAGGGCCAGCAACACTGAGGCGGGAATCAGCACCCGCGTGAGAGCGCGCAGGAGGTCGCGGTGGAAGTGACCCAGCGGCTGGCCGCTGAAGCCACGAATGACGGCGAAACCCACCGCCAGGCCCGTGGCCGCAGACACGAACATCAGGAATTGAAGGGCCCCCAACTGGGCCAGGTTGCCCAGCCGCTCCTCCGGCACCAGATGCTGCTGATCCGTGTTGGTGAGGAAGGAAATCGTGGTGTGCAGGGCCAGGTGCCAGGGCAAGCCGTGAAAGCCGAGGGGATTGAGCCAGGGCGGTTGAAAGCGCAGCAGCGGGAAGGCCAGCAGAGCGAAGGCGCCGTTGCTGACCAACAACGCCCGCAGATAGCTCGGGCTGGTCTCCGCCGCGTGGCCGGTGTCTCCCATCCAGCGCAGGAGGATGGCCTCGATGGGGGAGAGCCAACGATCCCAGGTGGGCTGGGGCCGCTCGGCGAACACCGCGTGCAAGTGACGGCCCAGAGGGGGCGCGGAAAGCACGACCGCCGCCAGGGTCACGACGGAGAGAAGCCAGGGGAGCAAGGCAACAGGCGATCGGGTGGGGTGATTGTGGCGGGCACAGGGTCCAACCATCGCGCGAGGGTCCACGGCGGACCCCTCTCAATCGTTCACCGCCTCGATGTCCGCGGGAGGAAGCCCATCGGCGATCAGATGGAGGTCGATGCCGCGACCGCGCAACGCCAGCTGCAGGCGTTCGGACAAGGGGCGACGCCACAGGGGCGGAAGGATGGAGCGCGTGGTTTGGCCGAGCACGATCTGGGTGATGCGTCGCTCAAGGGCCACGCGGGCGATCGTCGGCAGGATCTCGACGCTCTCCTCCCGCAGAAAGGTTCCACCCACATCCTCACAGAGCTGACGGCACGCCTCCAGGCCGAGACTCTGCTCTCGGCTGAGGAAGCGGTTCGGATCCTGCACCGTCAGCGCCAGCAGCGGAGCATCCATGGCGACCGCCAAACGGGCAGCGCGGCGCAAGAGCCGCTGGCTGTGGCGATCGTTGGCCAGACAGACCATCACCCGCTCCCGCAGCGACGTGTCGGTGGAGAGCGCATCGTCCTCGACGCGATCCGCCACCTCCCGCAGGGAGAGCTCGCGCAGGGCCACCAGATGGCGCCGTTGAAAAAAGTGGGCCAGGGCTTGGGCCACCTTCTCAGAGGCATAGACCTTCCCTTCCCGCAACCGTTCCTCCAGCGTCTCGGGGGTCGCATCCACCAGCACGACCTCATCGGCGAGCTCGAGCACGCGGTTGGGAATGCGCTCGCGCACCACCACCCCGGTGAGCTCCTCCACGCGGTCGTTCAAGCTTTCCAAATGTTGGATGTTGAGGGTGGAGTAGACATCGATGCCGGAGAGCAGGAGCATCTCCACGTCCTGCCAGCGTTTCTCGCGCTCACTGCCTGGAGCGTTGGTGTGGGCGAGTTCATCGACGAGCACCAACCGCGGGTGGCGCGCGAGGATCGCGGCCACATCCATCTCCTCCAGCTCCACGCCCTGATGGAGCAGGCGTCGGCGGGGGATGCGCTCCAGACCCTCCGCTTCCCTGGCGGTGTCCAGCCGGCCATGGGTTTCCAGAAGGCCGATCACCACATCCGTGCCCTCCCGCAACGCCTCCTTGCCCTCCTGGAGCATGCGACAGGTCTTGCCCACCCCGGCAGCCATGCCGATGAACACCTTGTGACGACCGCAGCGCAGGGTGGAGCGGATCAAGCTGGTCGAGGGTGACGGGCTGTTGATTATGGAAGAGGGCAGGGAGAGGAAGCATCTTTATAAACAAGGTCAGCAATCCACCTGCGGAAGCAGCAGCGCCCGTGCCCTCCATAGACGGGTGGAAGCCAGCATGGCCACGACTCTGGCATGCGATGTTCTTGCGTTTGCGCGTTTGGCACCGCAACGCCAATCACCTGAACCTTGCTTGTGAACCCTGATGAACGGGTGGGGGCAGCGGGGCAGCGCGAACCTTTTGCCATTTCGCCGCGCAACACGGGCGCCATCCACCGCGCTCCGCTGGTCGGACGCACCCCTGCCGATCAAAAGCGAAAGGCCACCCCCGTGCCCACATGGTGCTGCCAACCGCGGCCCCAGCCTTCGCCCGCCTGGCTGCTGCGGATCGGGCTCCAGTGCGCGAACAGAACCGTCTTGGCGCCAACGGGCAATTCCAACGCCACCTCGCCGCCCCAGTCGGTGCGATCCGGCAGGTTGGCATAGCCGCCGGGGCTGTAGAAGCGGGGACCACCGGAGATGGTCACATTCAAACGATCGATGTTGAAGCCCACCCCCAACCAGGGGTCGGTGTAATTGCCGACATAGGTGCCATCGGAGTCCCATCCCGTGCGGTTGTTGACAGAAAGGAAGATCCCGTCGGCGATGGCCTCCAACCCATCCCCAAGGGCAAAGTTCACATCTCCATCCCCCAGGGCCCAGACCACGCCAACACCCAGCTCATGCTTGAAGCCTTCCCGCTCATCTCCCTGGTCGCGGGTGACGTAATACGGATGCCATTCCGCAGTGAATGAGAGACGCTCATCGGGGTTGTAGCGCACTTGCAGCTGCCCGCGAACATCGGCCCGGCGCCAGGGCGCCCCGGAGCCATGGCCATGGGATTCCTCCGCATGGTCGTCATCGTGATGCGCCTCACCGTGATCATGCTCGACGTGCACCCGGCCGTAGAAGTGCTCCGCCTCACCCCAGACGAGGGCCGGTCCCACCATCGCTTCAATGGCGAGACTGCCCTTGTTGGGCAGTCCCCATTCGAGCACCACTCCCACCAGCCCATCGATCGCATAGTGACGGGGTTGATCCTCCAGGTTGTTTTCGAAGCCGCCATGGCCCTCGATCGTCAGCACGGGCGAGAGCTGAAACGCGCCGGGTGCAAGGTCGGCATCGCCGGCGGCGCCATGGGCGCGCAGCGCTGACGGCAGAGCGACAACCAGAGCCAACCCAACGGCGGCGGGCCCAACGGCCGTGGGCAGCCCGACGACCAGGCCGCGAAAACCTTTGAAAAAACGATGCATGGGGGACGTGGTGAGGGAACGAAACACCGGGTGACCCATCAGGGGATGGAGGCCCACCGGCGAGCGAGGCGTTCGGCGCCGGTCGTGTCGCAACGACCGCCTTGACCATTGACGAAGGTGCAGACATTGCCGGTGGCGGTTTGCACGGCGGAGCGACCGGGCCCCAGGCCATCGGCCACCAGGGGGGTGGGGCTCACCGGAACGCCGCTGTCGCGGCTGATCCGCCGCAACGTCTTTGACGGGGGCAAGGATTCGGGAAACAGCTGGCGTGCGCCGGACGCGCGGATCGCCTTGGTCATCGCCGCCAGACTGGCGGGACGCAGCACGCCACCTGTGGTGGTGACGTCCAGGAGGGGGAGCTCACGCACGCCGAAACGCCGCGCGAGGCTGGAAAAGGCCCGATGTTCACTGACCAACACGCGGTTGGCCGGGGGCACGGTGTCGATCTGGACCTCCGTCCACCGGGCCAGATCCGCGAGGACGGCTCGCCCCTCCTGCGTCCGCCGCTTGACCCCAGGCGCGGCGCTGGCCGGGAGAACCCCCAGCAGGCTGGTCTCCACAACCCGGAGCATCGCCGCCGCCTGGCCGGGATCGTGCCAAAGGTGGGGATCTCGGCCGGGGTTCTCGGGCACCGCCCGCTCGGCGACCGACACCGACACCGCCGCCGAGCCTCGGGTCAGGCGTTCCAGAGCCGGCGTGAGGCCATAGCCCGTGATCAACACCAGCCGGGCCTCCGCCAGAGCCCGCCGATCGCTGGGCTTCAGCGCCGCTTGGTGGGGGTCCGCGCCAGGGGGCAGGAGGCAGGCCACCGTGGCTTGATCCGCCGCGAGAGTGCGGGTGAGATCACAAAGAATGCCGTCACCCGCCACGACCAGGGGCTTGGCGGCCGCGTGACCGGGCGAGATGACCGCCCAAGCGCCAGCCACGGCAAGGAGAGCTGCCAGAAGCCCCCCCACGGGGTTCGAATCACCGCGACAGCTGCGGTGGGAGGCCAATCGCGTGCGCATCACCAAGGGCCAAGGCCTCCCAGAACAATGCAGGGAATGATAACGGTTCTCATTCATGATGGCCGCTGGTCGCCCGCCGCGGCTTCCCTCTCGCCCCGACCCATGGACCCACCCCTCCTGCAGGCCCGCGGCCTTTTCTTCGGCCATGGTCCACGCCCCTTGCTGGGCGGCATCGACCTCGACCTCCCCGCCGGCTCACGCACCGTGCTCCTGGGCGACAACGGCGCCGGAAAATCCACCCTGCTCCGCCTCCTCCAGGGGGCGCTTCCTCCCCATGGGGGCTGGGTCAAGCTTGAGGGTCGCCCCCTTCGGGGGCAGCGGCGCCGCGTGGCCCTCCTGCCCCAGTCCGCCCCCTTGGCCTGGCACTACCCCATCGATCTCCTTGGCCTGGTGGCCCTGGGCGCCGACGGTGATCGCCAATGCGGTCTGGCCGCTCTGCGACAGGTGGGCCTGGAGGCCCTCGCCCGCCGCGCCATCGGCCAGCTCTCCGGCGGTCAACGGCAGGGCGCCCTGATCGCCCGGGCCCTCGCCCAGAACGCCGATGTGCTCCTTCTCGATGAACCCTTGGCCGCGTTGGATGCGCCCAGCCGCCACCGCCTGGGCGCCCTGCTGCGGCTGCTGTCCGCCCGCGGCACCGCCATCCTGCTCACCCTGCATGGGGAGCGGCCTGAAAGCCTGGGCCCGGTGCGACAGCTCGTCTTGCGACAGGGGCGCCTGCGACCCGAATCCTTCTTTTGTTGAGAGCCGCTGCCCGTGATGGCGATGCCCCTTGGACCCTTCTGGTTGCTGCCCTTGCTGCTGTCGGCTGTTTGCGGCCTGACCTGCCCTCTTCTCGGCACCGTGCTCGTGCTGCGACGGCGGGTGCAGACCACCAACTTGATGGCCTACGCCGTGTTGCCCGGGGTGGTGATCAGCCAAGCCCTGGATCTGTCGCCCCTCCTGGGAGGTCTGCTCAGCGCTCTGGGGTCGGTGCTGCTGGCGGAGAGCCTGAGCGCCACGCGGCCGGAGGGCAGCGGCCAGGCCGAGGCCGTGCTGAACACCGTGCTCGCGGCGTCCCTTGGCCTGGGGGTTCTGTTGGTGCAGGCGTTGGCCTTGCCGGTGGATCTCGACAGCCTGCTCTTCGGGGATCTGCTCGTGGCTGGACCGGCGGATCTGCTTCTGTTGCTGCTGGCGCTGGCCTTGGTGGTCGCTCTGCTGTGCTGGCAACTGACCCAGCTGGAATGGCTCGCTCTCGACCCGGAAGGCGCCGAAGCCCGCGAATCCTCTCTGGGCCCCCTGCGACGACTGCTGGCGGCCCTCACGGCCCTGGTGGTGGTGAGCGCCACGGCCGCCGTGGGTCTGGCCCTGGTGATGGCCCTGATCTGCGCCCCCAGCCTGGCGGCCCTCGCCCGGGGCGACACCAGCCTCCGGCGCATCCTGCGCCGCGCCGCCTTGGTGGGCCTGGTGGTGAGCACAGGGAGCTGCGGTCTGGCCCTGCTCCTCAACCTCCCCCCGGGCCCCCTGATGGCCTGCGCCTGCCTGCCCTTGCTGATGGTCCAGGCGCGGGAGGTGGCCGTGACGGCCTCTGAGGACAGCCTCTGAGGGACGGTCTGGGGGAGCCTCAAGGGCCACTCCCGTCGGCCGCGACGATCAAGGGTCTCCAGTGATTCGGTTCCCCACCAAGGCGTTTCGGGGCTCCGAACCCGAGTGGTGAGGCCCGAATCCCGCGGTTCGGCTCGCCCCTCTCCGCCAATCCCTCATCGGGGCGACAGTGAGCGCACTGGGGGCGAACGACGACCCCGCAACCGCAACCCGCACCATCCACACCATGTTGACCCTCCGTTCTTCCTCTCCCTTCGATCTCCTGGATCGCCTGGAGCAACAGCTCAACCAGCAACGGCAGACCGCCGAGCGCGTGCCGTCCGCCGAGGTGCATGAGACCCCCGAGGCCTACGCGGTGGTGCTTGAACTCCCTGGTGTCGACAAGGGCGCCATTGAGGTCAAAGCCACCGAGCGCAGCCTGCTGATCAGCGCCGAGCGGCGCCTTCCGCGCCAACGGGCCGCCCAGCCCGGCGAAGCCGACAACGGCGCCAACGGCGGCGAGCCCTCCGCCCCGAACGAAACGGCCTGCGGACCGCTGCTCAGCGAGTTTCGTTATGGCACGTGGAGCCGCGGCTTTCGCTTCCCTCAGCCGATTGAGCGCGAGCGGCTGCAGGCGGTCTATCGCGATGGCCTTCTGACCGTCACCGCGCCCAAGGCCAACACGGCGACCACTGTCACCGTGAACGTCGAGGGCTGAGGCGCTGAAGCCTCGGCCTGAGAAGCGACCATGAGAACACCCGCCCTCGGCTCCGGCCGGGGGCATTGTTTCGCGCGGAAGCAGCGAGCGAAGAGGCGAAACGCGCATCGCCATTGCCAACCCGACGCCTCCACTCGCTCGCCTTGGCCTGAGGTCGGCCCAGAGGAGTTGGCGTGGCGATCGGTTGGTTGGAGACATCGCTTCTGATGCGCTGGCTGCTGGGGTGGGCCCTGACCCTGCGGCTCCCGACCCTGCCCCGCGTCTTGCCGCGCCGACAGCGCACGGTGTCGGTGCTGATCCCGGAGCGCGATGAGGCCACCACCCTGCCGCACCTGCTGACGGCCTTGGCGCGCCAAAGCCTGAGGCCGGAGGAGGTGGTCGTGGTCGATGACCACTTCATTGGCGCCACCGCCGCCATCGCCCATGGGGCCGAAGCGACCCTGCCGCTGCGGGTGATTCAACCGCCACCACTCCCGCTGGCTGGTGCGGCAAGACCTGGGCCTTGCACCACTGCGTGCTGGACAGCCATGGGGAGGTGCTGATCGTTCTCGACGCGGACACTGAACCGGGCAAGGATTCGATCACCGGCCAAGAATCCGCTCGATCGTCGCGAGATTCCATCACGGCAAGGAGCTTGGGCGCTCGGCAGTGGATCTCTCCAGCGAATGTCATTGACTTGAGACTTGTCGCCATCGTGTCGGCGCTGTCGCGGGACCGCCGCAAGCGGCCTCCGTAAACGTGAGAACATTCCATCTGATGGAGAGTTGGCCGATGAGGCTCCCGGTCCACCCTGGCCTCCGCATCGGCGAGGTGGCCAAGCGCACCGGCCTGTCGGTGAAAACCATCCGCTCTACTGCGAGGAAGGGCTCCTGCGACCCATCGGTCGCTCGGAAGGGGGCTACCGCCTGTTCAATGAGAACAGCCTCGCGGAAGATGAAGACCGAGCTCGCTTGCCTCCTCAACACCTGGCAGGACTGCGGCGGCAGCAAGTCAGCTGCGGAGCCGGCCTGATCGCGGCCACGTCCTGCTCGATCTCGGCCAGTCTCGCCAGCTCTCCCCTACGCACCTTTTTGCGGAGCTGTGACCCCCTCGATGCGATCTTCAATCTCCTGATAGATCTCCTGCAACTGGGCGATGTTTTCATCGCTGGTCTCCCAATACCCCCGGCCGTGCACCTCCAGCAACGTGCCGACGATGCGACGGAAGCTGTGGGGGTTGAGCTCCAGCAGGCGCTTGCGCATCTCTTCATCGTTGATGAAGGTGTCGTTGGCTTCCTCGTAGACAAAGTTGTCCACCTGGCCGCTCGTGGCGCTCCAGCCCAAGGTGAAGTTCAGGCGCTTGGCCACCTCCCGCACCCCCTCGTAACCGGAATTCAGCATGCCCTCGTACCACTTGGGGTTGAGCAGCTTGGTGCGGGAATCCAGGCGGATCGTTTCGCTCAGCGTGCGCACTTGCGCATTGGCCGTGGTGGTGTCGGCGATGTAGCTGGCGGGGGCTTTGCCGTCGTCCCGCAGGTTGGCGATCAGCTTGGTGGGATCACTGTCGAAGTAGTGGCTGACATCGGTGAGGGAGATTTCGGCGGAATCCAGATTCTGGAAGGTGACATCCGCTGTTTTCATCGCTGCCTCAAACACCTCCCGCTTTTGGTTCATTTCGCCGGGGTTATCAGCATTGAAGGCAAAGGTTTTGCGCTTGAGATACATCTCCTGCAGTTCGCCCTCCTCCTCCCATGTGCTGTTTTCCACCGCCAGATTCACGTTGGAGCTGTAGCTGCCACTGGCATTCGAAAACACCCGGGTCGCCGCGTCTCGCAAGCTGGTGCCCTGCTCCCGTGCCTGCTCCAGGGCGTGCTTGCGCACGAAGTTCATGGTTTCGGGCTCATCGGCCTCGGCCGCCATCTTCACTCCTTGATCAATCAAGGCCATCTGATTGATGAACAGATCGCGGAACACACCGGAGCAATTCACCACCACATCCACCCGCGGCCGCCCCAGCTCCTCCAGGGGGATCAACTCGAGTTTGTTCACCCGGCCCAGGGAATCCGGCAGAGGGCGCACACCGATGAACCAGAGAATCTGAGCCAGGGATTCGCCATAGGTCTTGATGTTGTCGGTGCCCCAAAGCACGCAGGCGATCGTTTCCGGCCAGGCGCCCTGCTCCTCCTTCTGGCGCTCCAGCAGCCGATCCACCACCACCTTCGCCGCGGCGATCGCCGCCCGCGTCGGGATGGCCTGGGGATCGAGGGCATGGATGTTCTTGCCACTGGGCAGCACGCCGGGATTGCGGATCGGGTCGCCTCCAGGTCCCGGCAACACGTATTCCCCATCCAACGCCCGCAACAGGCTGGTCATCTCCATGTCCGCGCACACCTGCTCCAGACAGAAGCGCAGATAGGCGAACTGCTTGTCCAGCTCCTGCTGGTTGATCTCGGCGAAACCCGCCGCCCGGCAGGCGGCCAGCCAGGGGCTCGGGAACCGGATGCCGATGCGCTCCAGCAGGTCGAACAACCAGCCGAAATGGCGCCGCAGCGTCACACGCCCATCGGCGCCCGTCACCTCCTTCACCATCGCGCCCACCGCCGCCCGACTCGTTTCCGTGATCTTGCGGTTCAGCTCCACATCGGCGAGCACGCCTGCATCGTTGCCGCGATACACCTCCGCGATGGAGCGGCCCAGCGCTTCCGCCAACAGCCCCGGCAGGGAGCGGATGCCTTCCTCGTCCCGTTCGATCGCGGCGATGTTCACCAGGGTGGCGATCGCCTCCTCAGCGGTGGGTGGCTTGCCGATCGTGTGCAGGCCGCAGGGCAGCAGCCGACTCTCGATCTCCATCAGTTGGCGATACACCGCCCCGACCACGCCATCGCGGCCGTCCAGATCAAGCGCCGACGCATCCGTCTCCGGCAGCTCCACGTCTTTGTCGAGATTGCACTGGCGCGCGGTTTCCACAATCGCGTTCACGATCTGCACGCCGCGGCTGCTCTCCCGCAGCTGCTGATAGCTGCCCACCAGCTCGCCCAGCTCCTTGAGCCCCTTGTACAGACCGGCGTTTTCCGCGGGCGGGGTGAGATAGCTGATCGTTTCCGCGTAACCGCGACGCTTGGCGATCGTCGCCTCGCTGGGGTTGTTGGCGGCGTAGTAATAGAGGTTCGGCAGGGCGCCGATCAGGGAGTCGGGATAGCAGGTGTCGCTCATGCCCATCTGCTTGCCGGGCATGAACTCCAGGGAACCGTGGGTGCCGAAGTGCAGCACAGCATCCGCCCCCCACACCTTTTCCAGGTAGGTGTAATAGGCGGCGAAGCCATGGTGGGGGCTGGCGCTGCGGGAATAGAGCAGGCGCATCGGATCGCCCTCGTAGCCGAAGGTGGGCTGCACGCCGACAAACACGTGGCCGAAATGGCGGCCGTAGATCAACAGATTCGTGCCGTCGCTGTTGAGCTGTCCCGGCGGTTTGCCCCAGTTTTCCTCCAAGCGTTGCGAGTAAGGTGTCAGCCGCTCGTATTCCTCCACGCTCATGCGATGGGCGATGGCCAGCTCTGGCGAGCCCTCCAGCGCCTCGGGGTCCTTCAACACCGCCTCCATCAATGCCTTGGGCGTGCGCGGCAGATCGTCCACCTGATACCCCTTGGCCTTCATCTCCTGCAGCACCCGGTGGATGGAGCCGAAGACATCGAGATAGGCCGCCGTGCCCACATTCCCTTTGTCGGGCGGGAAGCTGAAGACGGTGATCGCCAACTTCTTCTCCGCTCGCGGCTTGATCCGCAGCGAGGCCCAGCGAATCGAGCGCTCGGCGATGGCCTCCACCCGATCCTGCAGCGTGTGCGCCTTGCCCGTGGCGTCATCCCGGCCGCTCAGCACGATCGGTTCGATCGCTCCATCCAACTCCGGAATGGCGATTTGCAGCGCAACCTGCACCGGATGCAACCCCAGATCGCTCTCCTCCCATTCCCGCGTCGTCTGGAACACCAGGGGCAGGGCCACCATGTAGGGCCGATTCAGGCGCTGCAGGGCCTCGATCGCCTTGGGATGGTCCTGCCGGGCGGGGCCGCCCACCAGGGCAAAGCCCGTCAGGCTCACCACCCCATCCACCAGGGGCTGCTCCGGATTGAGGGGATCGAAGAAAAATTGATTCACGGGCTTGCTGAAATCCAGCCCGCCACAGAACACGGGAATCACGGTGGCGCCCCGATATTCCATCTCCTGAATCACCGCCACGTAGTGGGCCTCATCGCCGGTGACGATGTGGCTGCGCTGCAGCACCAGGCCCATCACCGGTCCTTTGCGCGCCTTCTCGCTCAGATCGGAGCGGCTGGCGGTCCAATTCAGATATTCCTTCAGGTCTTCGAACATCCCCGGCGCCAGGGGGTGCCAGATGCCCAGGTCCGGGAACACCACCGGGTCGGCCACCCGCAGGGCCGGCCGGTCGGCGGCGGCGTCGCTGGCGAACACATATTTATCCGCCAGCATCAGCAGGAAATTGCGCAGGTTGTCCGGCGTTCCCCCCAGCCAGTATTGAAAACTGAGCATGAAGGAGCGGGCATCCTGGGCTTTCTCCACCGGCAGATACTTCAACACCGTCGGCAGGGTGTTGAGAAGCTTGAGCATGGCGTCCTGGAAGCCCGCCGAACCGCCCTTCTCCTTGCGCTTCTTCATGAACTGCGCGATGGCGCTCTTGCTCTGCCCCAGCTGGGCCATGGAGAAGGTGCCGAGCTTGTTGAGGCGCATCACCTCCGGCATGGAGGGAAACACCACCGCCGCCTTGAGCCGGTCGCGGTGGGGCGCCACCGCCTCCACCACCTTCTGAGCCAGATCCTCGATGAAGATCAGCGAGGCGATGAACACGTCCGCCGCGGCCACATCGGCGCAGAAATCCGCGTAGTTCAGGGGATCGCGCAGCTCTTCGATCAGGTAGCCGGAGAGCTCGATCGCCAGGGCCGGGTTGCCCTCGTTGATGCTCTGGGCGGCGGTGGTGAGGGCGTTCTGATACTGGGGCTCGAGCACCACGTAGACGGCCCGCATCAGGGTGCGCTGGCCGACGGTCTCCGGGCTGACCCTGCGGCTGGCGGAGCGGACCTGCGTGAACATGCGTGCGGAGAGATTGAGCAATGTGAAGGAGCCTACGCAGCGAAGGCCGCTCCGTGGGCCATCCAGACAGGAGGCGTTACAGGGCTCCCCTTCCAGCGTCCGTTCCCCCCGCCAAGCCCTGACCCCATAGGCTCGGCAGCGCCCGTCGTCCCGGCCTGAGGCCCGCTTCAGGTCCCTTCCCGCATGGCTTCCACCCCCGCCCCCTCCACCTCCGCGACCGCCGCGTCCCCGGCTCCCATCCCGGTGGTGGTGGCCGGCGCCCTGGGCCGCATGGGCGCCGAGGTGGTGAAGGCCGTGATCCAGGCGCCGGACTGCGCCCTGGCGGGGGCCATCGACACCACCCCCGGCAGCGAAGGCCAGGACGTGGGCGTGGCCCTTGGTCTGGGGGAGTTGGAGGTGGCGATCAGCGCGGATTTTGAAGGCACCCTTTGCCAGGCCAGCCAGGCCGTCCGCCAGAGCGGGCCCGGTGGTGGCGCCGTGCTCGTCGATTTCACCCACCCCTCCGTGGTCTACGAGCACACGCGGGGGGCCATCGCCTATGGCGTGCACCCGGTGATCGGCACCACGGGCCTGACGCCCGCCCAGCTGGCGGACCTGGGGGTCTTTGCCGAGAAGGCCTCCATGGGTGGCGCCGTGATCCCCAACTTCTCGGTGGGGATGGTCTTGCTGCAGCAGGCCGCCGCCGCCGCCGCCCGCTTCTACGACTTCGCCGAACTCACGGAACTCCACCACAACCGCAAGGCCGATGCCCCCAGCGGCACCTGCCTGAAGACCGCCGAGCTGATGGAGGAGCTGGGCAAGGCGTTCAATCCCGCTCAGGTGGAGGAGCACGAAACCCTGGCCGGCTGTCGGGGGGGGCTGCGGGCGAGCGGCCTGCGGCTCCATTCCATCCGCCTGCCCGGGCTGGTGGCCCATCAGGAGGTGATGTTCGGCGCCCCGGGGGAGACCTACACCCTCCGCCATGACACGATCGAGCGCTCCGCTTACATGCCCGGGGTGCTGCTCACCGTGCGCCGGGTGCGTCAGCTGCCCGGCCTGGTGTATGGACTGGAGCGGCTGCTCTGATCCAACGGGGCCAGGCCAGCGGTGTCAGGCCAGCGGTGTCAGGCCGGCGGGGCGCGGTCGCTCGGCCGCTGTTGCCCGCCGGCCCGTTGTCCGTATTGTCGCCAGGCCGCAGAGGCCCTGGACCTCCCCCGCCATGCTGATTCCGCTGAAGCCCGGAGAGCTGTTCAAGCTGATTCCCGCCGTGGCCACAGGCCCCCAGTTCCAGGCCTGCAGCGGCGATCCCCGCAAGTTGCTGCAGCGGGTGCTGATCTCCGTGATCGGCGGCGTGCTCACCCTGCTGATCAGCCAGACCGTGGCCTTCAACAGCCGCTGGTCGTCCCTGTGGCTGGTGGCGGGATTCGTGTTTCTCCTTTATCTGCTCTGGGGGCCGATCGTCGAGGCGGGGCGGCGCAACGCCGTCCTGCGGCGCTATCCGGCGGCGGCTCTCTTCGAGGGGGAGGTGGTGGACCTCTTCGAACGGGAGGTGGTGGTGGAGAAGCGGGAGCAGGCGGATCGCAGCGGGCGTCTTGAGCTGGTGGAGAACCGGCGCACCTGGCTGGTGTTGCTGCTGGGGGATGAGGACGGCGAACTGGGCCAACTGCGGTTTCCGATGGAGAAGAAACACCAGGCGATCCGGCGGGGGATGGTGGTGCGCTGCCTGGTGCTGAGCGAGCGCCCGGATTTCAGCCGGATCGGCGCCATCAGCGATGGCTGGTTGCCGCAACTGAAGCTGTGGGTGGGGGAGTATCCCTATCTGCTGCGGCCGGCGTTTGAGGAGTTGTGCCTGCGGCGCTTGCGGGGGCGGTGAACCGCCCGGGCTTCCCACTCCTCACCCCCGCAACAATGCGTTACAATTTCCGCAACACTTCGAAACGAGGTCTTCGTGAGCCAATCCACCCTTCCCTCCTCCCCCATCCGCGGCGCCCAAGTCACCACTGAAGATGGCGGACGTCTCAATGCCTTCGCCACCGAGCCTCGCATGGAAGTCGTGAGCGCCGACAACGGCTGGGGCTTCCACGAGAGGGCCGAGAAGCTCAACGGCCGCATGGCC
>Ga0194130_10005261_pt1 | contig 15712 bp, 9 predicted proteins | sample TA2KigsurfametaG_FD_160084 | JGI IMG/M metagenome (GOLD analysis project Ga0194130, IMG submission 160084) | Freshwater microbial communities from Lake Tanganyika, Tanzania - TA2015050 Kigoma 12 surface | ecosystem: Environmental > Aquatic > Freshwater > Lake | place: Tanzania: Lake Tanganyika... | reverse complement strand
ACTGCTCGGAGGCGTACTTCCACGCCACGGCCGAGAACATCCAGATCCACGGTGGCATCGGCTTCACCTGGGAGCACCCGGCGCACCTGTACTTCAAGCGTGCCAAGTCGAGCGAACTGCTCTTCGGTGACCCCACCTACCACCGCGAGTTGCTGGCTCAGCGCATCGGCATCTGACCCCGCCAACTCCCTGTCCAACTGGGCGGGTTTCGTGACGCTCCGGCGCGCGAAACCCGCCCAGTTCGCGTTTCCGGTCTGTGACCAACGCCCAACCAGCCGAGCTAGAACGTTGTGCTACAGTCGGAGATAGCCCGCAGGGGCGGGCGTTCGTCCTTCGATTTTGGAGTGCCCCAATGTTCAAGAATCTTCGTCGGTCCTTGCTCGGATTCGCGGTGGTCGCAGCATCTGTCGCGGTGGTACCCGTGGCCTCGAGCGTGGCGACTGCCGCCGACGGTACCATCGACTCCACCAACTGGGCTCCGCTCACCGGGGGACTCGGTAAGTTCGCCAAGGCATTCTCGGAGGGTGGTACCACCTTGGAGTTCAGTTCCGCGGGTGGGCACGTCGATTCGTCGGGCCGCCTTCTGATCATCGGAAACGTTGGAACCTACGGAGCACAGACGCCAGCCCTTGTCCGTATGACTACCGCCGGAGTCCTTGATACGTCCTTCGATGGAAACGGTTTGAAGGTTCTGTCCAACTGGAACTCGACGACATCCACCTATATCAACGAGGTGCGCACGTCGGGTTCGTCCATTTATCTCCTCGGAGGGGCCGGAAACGGCTACTTCATGGGAGACAAGCCCGTGATTCTGAAGATCGACGAAAGTGGATCAGTCGACACTTCGTGGGGGTCCAGCGGATGGGTCGTGGCATCCGAGGCCGCGCAGATGGTCTCGACGATGGGCTCGTTCTACATCGGCGTGAGCGACATCTACATCTTGGGCTATCGACAGAACAGTGGCGAAGCAGTCGTTCACAAGTTCAGTACTTCCACCGGACTGCCGACCAACATGGGTATCACCAGTCAGAACTACATGACGATCCCCACTTCCACCTGGTCGAACTCGGGTTTTTGGCACGCCGGAATCTTCCCGGCCAGTGGAGGCAAGGTGGTCATCTACACCACGGCCATGGCGAGCAGCCAGGGCGTGACCAGCAAGCTGTATCGCTTCGACGTGTCCATGTCGTCCGCTCAGCTCGACACTTCGTACGGGACCAGCGGCGTCCTCCAACTCGCGATCCCGGTCTACTTCATTTTCCCTCCGCAGCAGAACAACAGTGGAATTCTGCTCGTTGCCGCGGAACGTGACGACACCAACGGCCACTGGGTGAAGATGGCTCAGTTGCACGGGGACGGAACCTTGGACACGACATGGGGTTCGTCGGGCTATACGACGATCCCCAGTTTCGAGGCCTGGGGTATGGGAAAGATCGCGAAGTTGAGTGACGGCTCTTTCGTTCTCAAAGGTTCCATCCCTCCGCTGCAGGGCAACTATGGCTCGCGTGGCAGCCTGCTCAAGTTCACCTCGAGCGGCGCGATCGACACTTCCTTCGATTCTGACGGAATCGTCACGCCCGATTCGCGGTGCGATCTCTTCGGAGCCTTTGTCCCGATCTCGAGCGGGAACTTCTATCAACTCGGTATCGGTACGGACTACGTCTACAACCCCAACTTCCAGCAGGTGGACGTAGTTCGGGTGCTCAAGTGGGCAACCGGCGGACTCGCGGCGAGTAGTTGCACGGGCCAACCCCCGACGCCGGGAATCACACCCAGTAGCGCGACGATCAGCGGAACCGTGAACGTGGCGATTACTCCTAACTCGGCCCCGGTGTTGAGCAATTATCTGTCGACGCCGACGTTCGCGTTGAGTCAGTACTCGGCGGCCTTGCCAGCTGGTTTGACCTTCAATGCTCAAACTGGCGTCATCTCGGGAACACCGACCGCCACAAGTTCTGCTTACGTCTCGTTTGACGTCAGTAATGGAGCTCAGAGCGCCTCCTACTCCGTGAACTTCAACATCACTTCGGGTAGCGGCGGTGGAAGCGGCGGCGGTATCCCGAGCGTCATTCCGTTGCCTGCTAGCACGTGGGGGGCAGACTGTTCGAGCGCAACGAACAAGTCCTTCACCGGCTTCACCACGACCCCTTCGAACTCGTTCGACTTCCTGCTGGGGGGTTGCATGGGTACGGGCACCAACGTGTACATCGGCATCCAAAGTGCGGGTGTGGGAGTGCAGACCAATGTGAGCGGCACTTGGGGTAGTACCAACCCGCCGACAATTCGAAGCACGATGCCAACGAAGAACGACTTGACCTCGTATCAGCGCACTGGATCGATTTCCGGAATCAAACTGTTGTTCAACGCCACTGGCCCGCACACTGTGTATGTCGCCAACGACGCGTGTTACAACAGCTTGCCGGCTTCGACGACCCCGATCTCGGCCTGTTCAGCATCGGACGTCACCACGTTTTCGTTCTCCATCTCAGTGGCCGGTGGCGGCGGCGGTGGTGGCAGCGGTCCTGGCTCGTGCACCGCGGGAGCCGAGACCATCGTGGGAACGTCTCCGGGCGTCGACACGACGTTCGGTGGTGGATGGCAGGAAATTGCCCCCGCCTCGGCCACCGAAGGCTCCTACGGCGGAATCGTGAAGACTTCGGACAATGCACTCTTGGTCGTCAATGGTGTTTCAGCCCCGAGTGGCGGAACGTTGCAATTGCGCAAATTCGATCTGAATGGCTCGCCCGTGGCGGGTTTCGGTCAGTCGGGTGTGCTCGACGTCGATGTCTCGTCTGGTGCGGAGAGCTCTGTGACAGTTCGTGGAGTCTCAGTGGGGCCCGATGGTGACGTGACCGTCAATGGCATCTACCTGGTGGGCTCGAGCGTGTCGCAGAACCACTTCGTTCTCAAACTCACCTCGACGGGCGCGGTCGACACGTCGTTCGATCCGGCCGGAGTGGCGGGCGTTGTCGACTTCCAAAGCAACACGTCGGTGATGCGCACCGCGACTTTGAAGAACGGATCGGTTCTGATCGTCAAGTCGAACCCCAATGGAATTATCAAGTACGACGCCACGGGTGCGGTTGTGGCTGGATTCGCCGGGTCGGGCACTCTCTCCCTGTTGAGCTCGACCGTGGTGATCGCGCCCACCAGCGATGGGGGATTCTTCACTCAGACGGCGATGGGTGACGTGGTCATCTCGCGTTATGACGGTTCTGGAGTGCTCACCTCGTGGGCGGGCGCCGGGACCAAGACGCTTGGCGACCCGAACGCCAGTGATGCCACCGGCGGCATGAAGTTGACTAGCTCGGGTCTATTGGTGGCCTACGGCACGTCGACTTCGTCGGGTGGAACGCCCGCGTACACCTGGAAGGTGACCAAGCTCGACACGACGACTGGAGCCGAGGCCACCTTCGGCACCGGGGGCACGGTGGCGACCACCTGGAGCAAGGGTCGTGCGACCGGCATCGAGGAATTGTCTGATGGCAGCATCGCGGTCTCGGGTGTGCTGTTCGACACCTTCGGCCCGACTGCGGCGATGATCAAGCTCACGGCTGCCGGCGAGATCGCGTCGGCGTTTTCCTCTGGTCCCGCGGCGTTCCTCCATGGATCGTGCTCGCTTTCGTTGTCGACGGGCGGCACCATTGCGTACGGAGGAATCGTTCCCGTGGCCGACGGAAAGTTCGTCGCGTTGATGTCGAAGTTCGTGATGAGTGCCATGCCGGTGAAGGCGACCCTGGTTCGACTCGACTTCGGGTTGTCCGGATCGGGCAACGGTTCGGGTGGAGGCTCGGGCGGCAGCTCGACTCCGACATTGGTGAACTCGTCCAACCAATCGTTGCTCGAGCGTGATCCGGGTTCAGAAGGCATGATCATCAACGGTCAGTCGGTCACGATCGAGACCACGCGTGTGGAAATCACGGCGGCCCGCACTCCGGCGTCGCAGCGCACCCCGGCCCAAGTGGCGGCGATTCAGGCCGCTGGCCAAGCACTGCTGCAGGAGTTCCTGGCGTCGTTGCCGGCGGGTGCGGTGACCAACGTCGCCGTCGTGAACACCACGACGGGCGCGGTGATGCGCAACCTGGTGTTCGATGCCAACGGCAATTCGTTGGACGTTCCGGTGGAGGACATCGTGATCCTCGACGGTCCGTCCATCTCGCTGATGATCGGTTCGAACAACGCCAACATCACTTCTGACGGCAAGTACCAGGTTGGTGCCGGTGGAGTCATCGGTGTGGTTGGCTCGGGTCTCGGTGCCAGTGCGCCGGGTGAGTTGGTGGTCATGTCGACCCCGACCCTTATCGGCAACTTCACCACGTCGGCCACCGGTGATGTCAGTAAGTCCGCACAGTTGCCGGGTTCGATCGGCGTGGGCGATCACACCTTGGTGGTGGCCACGGGCACCACCTACGTGGTGATGGGTCTGCGCGTGGTGCCCTCGGCACTGCCCTCCACCGGTCTGACCGATGGCACCGGTCGTACGGTGGTGATTGCGTTGTTCACCATGGTGTTCGCCGCGGTGTTGGTGCGCTCGCGCCGCCTCGCCCTGCTGCCCCGCTGACCCACTCAACCGAAACAACAACTGCTCACCTGGTGGAACTGGTGGCATGAACGACCAGTTTCTGGTCGTTCATGCCACCAGTTCCTTCACAGTTTCTTCCTCCCACAAGCCACTTTCGAAAGGTTCCCGAGTCATGAAGCGTGTTCTCGTCGTCGTCGCCCTGTTGGCCACGTCGCTCGCGTCGGTGTTGCCAAGTGCGTCACCGGTCGCTGCCACCGCACCCACCGTTCTGGAGGTGGTCGGAGTGCCGGCGTCGTTTGGTACGAACGCCGCGGGATTTTGCGCCATCACGCAGACTGGCTCGAACAAGGAGCTCTACTGCTGGGGAGTGAACTTCAGCGGTCGTTTCGGATTCGGGAACAGCGACTCCCGGTCGTATCCCACCAAGGTGGCGGCGAATCCGACGTCGGGTTTCACCAACACCAACGTCACTGCCGTGGCAGTCGGCGGGGGGTCGATGTGCGCCATCGAGAGTGGCGTGATCTTCTGCTCGGGCACCAACACCTCGAATCAGCTCGGTGACGGAACCAGCGTGAGCAAGACCGTCATGACCAAGGTGGCCAACAACACGGTTGCATCGCCCCCGGTCATCAACTCCGGATTCTCGAAGGTGGCCGTGACGAGCGCGGGAGCCTGCGCTCTGAAGCAGTCGATGATGTACTGCTGGGGCAACGATCAGTACGGCCTGATGGCCGACGGAGGCATCACTGGGGGATCGAACGTTCCGGTGATGGCGGCCGACGCCACCCCGTTCATCAACGGTGCGATCACCGAAATCGGAATGAGCGGCAAGCACGGTTGCCTCCTCCGCGACATGGGTCAAGCGAACGACCGCAAGATCTATTGCTGGGGAATGACGGTCAAGTCGGCGGTGGGTGGTGCTCCGACTTACGACATCAACAACAACCTGCTGGCTCCTACCTTGGTTCCTTCCGCCGGTGATTTCACGAACGGGAACGTGAGCACGTTCGCTCTGGGCGAGGAGAACACGTGCGTGGTCGATTCCGGGGTCGTGCGTTGCTTCGGTGCCAACAACGGCGGGATCTCGTCTCCGGGCGGTTCGCCCGGCCCCGTGTGGCCGCCCGTCGCCATTCCGAACACCTCTGATTTCACCAACACCGGCGTGACCAAGGTCGTGAACGGCTCCACGAGCGCGTGCGCTCTGAAGTCGAGTGCGTTGTATTGCTGGGGATCCGACTTCTCGGGAACCCTCGGCGACGGCGGAACCGCCAATGCGGGCCAGTCGGCAGTCAAGGTGGCGGCCGCCAACGGGTTCACGAACACGGCCGTCACCAGTTTCGCTCTGGCGGGTCAGACCGCTTGCGCTGTCGACTCCGGTGACTTGTACTGCTGGGGCGCATGGGGATCCCAAGTTGTTGGCCTCACTGCCAACGGTCTCACGACGGACTCGTTCGCCCCGACCGCCGTGGTGTGGCCGGTTGCGCCCACTCTCACTTCTAGCCCGGGCACCGTCAGCCCCTCCGGAGGTTCGCTGACGGTCACAGGAACCGGTTTCACCGGAACATCGTCGGTCGACATCGGTGGAACCACTGCGACCTTCACGGTCACCAACGACGGCTCGATCAACATTACGGTTCCGGCACTCAGCGCCGGTTCGTACACGATCACCATCACCACTCCGGGTGGCGTGATCACCCAAGCATTGACCATCGGTAGTGCTCCCACCACCACGGTGGGCTCTGGACCCACCACCACGGTGGGCTCTGGACCCACCACCACGGTGGCCGTCGGCGTGAACGCGCCGCAGTTGGTGAATTCCTCGAATCAGTCTCAACTCACCCAGACGCCGGGTGCGGTCACCGTGATCGTCAACGGTTCACCGGTGAGCGCCACCATCAACACGGTGGGTGCTACCGCCGCTACCGCCGCGGCCACTCCGCCGGCTCAGCGCACTCCCACTCAGATCGCCGAGATTCAGGCGGCGGGTGCGGCCCTGTTGACCGCGTTCCAGACCAGCCTTCCCCAAGGCGCCACTTCCAACGTGTCCGTGTCGAACACGGCCACCGGTGCGGTGATGCGTGGTTTGGCTCAAGACGCCAGCGGCAACGCGGTGGACGTGCCGGTGGAGGATGTCCTGCTGCTCACCACGTCGTCGTCGGCATTGCTGTTGGCCGGAGTGAACGCGGCCAACGCCGCGGCCAGCCTGTCGGCCACCGGTGTGTTGGAAATCGGACCGGGTGGCATCATCAACGTGGCCGGTTCCGGTCTTCCCGCCTCGGGAGCGGCCGAACTGGTCGTCATGTCGACTCCGCGCTTGTTGAAGTCCTTCACGGCCGGCGCCGACGGCACGTTTGCCGATCGGGCGGCGTTGCCGTCCGACCTGGCGGCGGGCAACCACACCGTGGTATTGGCCGGCTCGGGCATCTACATGGCGGTGGGCATCACCGTCGAGGCGGCCACCTTGCCCACCACCGGTTCGAGCTCGTCGGGCCTGGCCCTGATGGCTCTGTTGGTGATGGTGTTGGCCGTGGTGGTGGTGCGCTCGCGCCGCATCACGTTGCTTCCCCGCTGACCCACTCAGCCGACCCAACAACTGCGCACCTGCCACCAGTCCCACCAGGTGAGCACAAGTAGTCTGACCACGTGATCTGGTTGTTCTCGTTGGTGGCGGCGGTGTCGGTGTTCCTGATCGCCGCGCTCACGGTCGGGCGCGAGGCCCGGCGCCTCGACGCCGTGGCCCCCCGCGCCGTCTACGAGATCGAACAGGCCGTCGACTTCGTGGCCGCCTTGCTCCCTGAGTCCACCCAGGCCCGCCTCACCCCCGAGGAACTGAACCAACTCCTCGTGATGCACCTCAACTGGCTGCACGGTAAGGGCCTGATGCCCGAGCGCGCCGTGGATCAGCGCCAGACCATCGACACGCCGGTGATCATCGCCGAGGACACCCTGATCGGCTACCTGTTGGGCGAATCCGAGCGGGTCGGCATCGAGATGCTGGAAGACGTCGACGTCGTGGCGGTCACCGAGGCCCACCTGACCTATTTCGACGCCATCGGAGCGGTCGGCCCCACAGCAAGCCCAGAGTGACGAGCACACCGAGTATTCCGGCGATGGTGCCCGGGGTGACCCAGCCAGGTCGGTAACGCCACTCGATCACGTGCGGTCCGGGTTCCACTCGCACACCCAGATACAGGCCGTCGACCGTCAGCAGTTCCGAACGCTCGCCGTCCACCGAGACGCTCCACCCGGGCAACGCTTGGCGCGGGACCGTCACCACGGACTGCCGGTCGAGGTCCACCTCAGTACGCAGATGCTCGGGGGTCAAGACCCGCAGATCGACGGGTCGGGGATCGCACTCGGAATCGCACGTCAGGACCGCCGAGGCTCGATCCACGATGGCTGTATTCGTGAAGGTCGATGCACTCTCTCGCAGGGCGTCGGGGGCCGCCCGCGAGGTGGTGGCGGCAGCCAGATAGGCCCAGGCCGGAGCCACCCAGGCCGGGTTCTCCCACACGCTGAAGCGATCGTCGGTGACCGCCGGCCCATCCCAGCCGGGCACGAGCACCGCGGGGTCGTCGGTGGCATCCAACAGCACCCACCGCACGCCCAGCCGGGCCATTTGGGTCGGGTCGAGCGGTGCGGACAGTGCGTTGCGCAGCGGCAGGTCGTAGGCCGGAGCGACGGCGAACCGTCGCAACGACGCGGCCCACCGCGTGGTCACCTGGACACCGCCGTCGTAGCCGTCGACGGAGGCGATGTCGAACAGCGCGTTGGCGTTCGGTCGCAGGGCGGGCACCAGATAGTCGGCCGTCCCAGCATCGTCGGTGAGGGCGATGGTGTAGCCATCGGTGGACTCGAGGAAGTCGGTGGTGCCCGTCCCCATGTGTTCGGCGGCCACTGACGACCGGACGTCGTCGACGATCGACGCCCGGTCGAGCAACAACAACTCCAGCCCCAACAACGCCAGCATCGCGATCGCGACACGTCGGCGCGTCGACGATTCGACTCGTCGTGCGGCCCACATCGACACCACCACCAAGAGCGCGGCCAGAGCCCACGCCACCCGAGTGGTCCCGTCACCGCTCCGCAACGGAAGCACAACCATGGCTGTCGACGACGCGCACACCGCACCCACGACGCCGAGCAGCACACGGCGCGACGGCCCCTCTCGCAACGCGTCGATTCCCGCTCCCACGAACACCGCGACGATGATCGACACTACGATGAGCCATCGCGTGCTCACCCGACCCTGGTCGAAGCCGGGCAGATACTCGAAGGCCGCTCGGAACACCGGGGTGCGCGGGCCCAGCGACCACACCAGTCCGAGGGCCGCCACCACGAGGAGGGGAACGCTCCACGAGCGCGACGGGTTGCGTCGCACGGCCCCTAGGACCCCCGCGAGCGCGAGCAGGCCGGCCACCACACCCAGGTAGGCGATGGATTCGAAAGCGCCGGCGAACACGTCGGAGCGATCGATCGTGACACTGCCGAGGAACACCTGCATCACGTGGCGCACTTGCAAGATGAGCGAACCGTTGTTCAAGGTGTCGATGTCGCGGCCACTGGCGAACTGACCGTCACGGGAGGCAGCGAGGGCCGCCAGGAGCGTGAGGGCACACGTGAGTGCACTCGTGGCCACCGCCACGCCAATGGAGCGCAAGGCCCGCCACCGGTTCGCGTCGCGCCACACGAGAGCCACGACGAAGACCGCGGCGGTGAAGGCCAACTCGTAGGTCATCTGTGGATGCCCGCTGAGGATCGCCATGGACACGACGGTCGACAACAGGCCGACGTATCGCCATCGTTCGGGGTGTGCGATCACCATGTGTGCGAACGCCAAAACCCAGGGCAACCAGGCGATCACCATGATCTGCTCGAGTTGGATCGACTTCGTCACGGTGGCTCCGCCCATGACGCAGATCAGACCCACGGCGGTGGCACCGAGGCGCGAAAATCCCAGTCGACGACCGAAGAACGTGGCCCCCACTCCCAGGATCAGCACGTGCACCGCGGCGAGAAGGTTCACGGCCCGCGTCGGTTGGAAAGCGTAAGAAAGCCAACGCAACGGCGAGAACGCTCCCGACTGCGGATTGCCGAGGTGGGGCACTCCGGCGAAGATACGGTCGTTCAACAACGGCAGCCGCCAATCGACGAACGCCTCCTTGCCCACAGCCCAGTTCGGTGCGGCGTAGGCACTGGTGTCGAAAGAGACAACGTGATGTCCGGGCCACCAGAAATGGCGGGTGACCCACGCGCTGGCGACGAGGACGACGAGATAGGGGAGCGCCCGACGCCTCATGGCGTGGAAACGGATTCGTCAGGAATCGGGGGCGAGAGTAATCGCATGAATCGACGTCAGATCATCATGTTCAATCCGGTGACGATTCGGCCACCGAGGTCCCGATCGCCGGCCAGTTCCACCGAGTCGAGCATCGTGTCGGGTGCACGGCGTCCGGTGGCCAAGATGAGGAAGGTCTCGACGTCCAAGGTCAGCCGAGCGAGGGGTGCCTCGGGTTCGACGTCGGTGATCGCCGCCCGCCCCGCGGAAACGGCGCATATGACGTGACGTTGCACTCCGCCGGTGATGTCGAATACCACGGTCGCACCGTCGGGCGTGCCCGCCCGCTTGCCCACCACGATGGGGATGGTGCGGATCAAGCGGTCGATGGTGTGTTCGGCGGCCGGGCCAGAGAGGTGACCGGGCTTACCCACCGCTCGCCGCATGTCCTGTTCGTGCACCCAGGAATCGAGCACTCGAATGTGCAAGAAGTCGGCCACGGTTCCCGGTCCGGTGGGGGTCATGACCGCTTGGGCGAAGTAGGCCTCGTCGGCGGTCCGCAGAGTGGTCAAGCGAGCGGTGGCGATCTCGTTCCATTCCGCGAGCACCTCGGCCCCGGACATGCCACGACGCGAGTCGATCTCGTTCTCGTTGGCCTCGCCGATGGGGTTTTTCACGTGGGCGGAGTCCGGGGCGCGATGCGAGGTGGCGGGTAACCCGTTCAGCACGCGTTCGATCCCGACGAGGTGGGACAGATTGTCCTGCACCGTCCATCCCGGGCAGTCGGTGGCGGTCTTCCAATCGCTCTCGGTCAAATGTGATCCGAGCTGTGATAACGAAGCGAAACAGGCAGCCAGTTTGTCGATGGTGTCAGTAGGAATCATGGCTTTCCTCAGGGAGCGGGATTCTGAACACTTTGCCAATCGCGACCCTGCAGATAGGGCGTAAATGCTCGTCCGATGAAGGCGATGTCGTCGGCGGTCTTGGGGGTCTTGATTTCGTAGAGACCCTTCACCCGGGTGTACGCCACCGTGAGGTCCCAGAGGGCCATGGCGTCAGATCCCATCGGAGCCGGCACCACCACGGGGCCGAACACGGCTTTGGACGGATGGTCGTCGCCGGCGGGGAACACGATGATCGGCACCCCGAATCCCCCGTAGGTGTCGACGGCGTGAAAGTGATCGGCCTTCACATCGTCGTGGGTGGTGATATCCGTCAGGGCCTCGTCCCAATCATCGGCGCAAGCACCGATGTCCACCAATAGCGCGCGAGCGACCTCGGGGTCGTGGGGCTTGCGTCCTTCCTCGTGCAGGGCTCGACCGCAGGCGAGGTACCAAGCATCACCTAGGTCGGTGTCCCGTCGACGCAAGCGGGCGGCGACCCGCATGGGGCTCCAGCCGTATCCGATCTCGCGTTCCCACGGGTGCTTCTTGCCCTCGGGGCGGTTGATCTCCTCGAGGCTGAAGAACCTCCAGTCGACGCGCAGGCCGTTCTGGCGACGCACCTCGCGGATCCAGAGCGAGGTCTGGTACGCGTACGGGCACATTGGATCGAAGTAGAAGTCGACGCGTTTCACCTGATCCACTCCAGCACCCCCTGTCGTCATCCCCGACCGTAGTACCGTGGTGATCCATGGAACGCCCCTCCAAGTTCGAGCACACTCGATTCCTCGGCGACAAGCGCACCCAGTTGGTGTACGACCTCGACACCTGGATGGACGAAGCCGTGATCGAGGAGATCGTCGAGGCCGAAACCGGCCTGTGCTTCGGTCCCGACACCCTGGCTGAGGCCCGTAATCGGGGCTACACATTGGCCGTCCCGGGCAAGACGCGCCGTCACCGCAAGCCGCGGGCCTGAGGCTCGTCCGCCGATGCAGAGCAACGGCACCTTCGAATCCGGTGGGCTACAACTGCCGTCGTACCTGGCTCGACCCGCGGGCCGAACCGAGGCGCTGCCCGGGGTGATCATGTGTCACTCGTTTCCGTTCGGACCTTTCGATGCCCGCCACTCGGCCAGTACGTTTCCCGAACTGATGGACCGCATCGCCAACGAGTTGGGCTTCGCCGCCATGTGCTTCACCTTTCGTGGATGCGGCGACAGCCCCGGCGATTTCTCGCTGCAGGGTTGGGTGGACGATCTGCGGGCCGCCATCGACCACATGATCGCCGAGGCTCAGCCCACGGGGCTCTGGTTGGTGGGCTCGAACACCGGGGGCTCGTTGGCCATGTGCGTGGCGGCCGACGACCCGCGTGTCCGGGGATGTGCCTTGCTGGGTCCCCGCGCGGACTTCGACGATTGGGCGGCTCAGCCTCGAAAGTTCCTCGACCATTGTCGCGAGGTGGGGGCGGTGCGCACACCACGATTTCCCTCGGACCTCGACGAATGGACGCGCGAGCTGCGGCGCTTCCGGCCCGTTCCCGCCGCCCAGCGTTTTGCTCCGCGACCGCTTTTGCTTCTGCACGGGGACGACGACGAGAGTGTGCCGGCCAGCGATTCGCGCCAGCTGGCCGAGTCGCACGGGGCGGCCGAGATGCGGGTGATCGACGGCGCAGGACACCGTCTGCGCCACGACCCACGGGCCATGGCCGTGATGTTCGGTTGGTTGGACCGGATGCGTCTCAAGGACTGAGGCCGCCTGTCAGAGGTCTCGCCTGTGGACCGTTGCCATCTGATACTCGGTTGTTCGGATGCACGTGATCTGAGGATCAGCGCAACCTAAGTCCGTTAGCCGAGCATCCTGCCCAAATAGGTACGAAAAGTTTGTGGCCTCCTCAGTGACGAAGTCGAAGTGGGGCCACAGCCCTCCTTCTGGCAGGCCGGGCTCAAGACACGGATATCTCATGGCTTCGAACGGTCCCACATACACGGTTCCGGCTTCATTGATCTCGTTTGCTGACATGAGGGTCGGTGCAGAAAGTGCGCTGACTGCTCCCCACCCTCCGATCTTCTCTGATCGGTCGTTCACGCGCACAAAGGCCTCGGTCACCACTGGATCCACCTCAAGACTTACCAGCTCCCAAGTTGCATCAATCGTGCTACGTACAGTTATCGAGTCAACGGTCTTGTTTTCGTTGATTAAGACGACCGAAAAGTCGACTTCCGATGAACTTCCGGAAGCGATCCAGAATGAAGTTCGAAGAACTCCAGTCAATTGTTGTTTAGGGGAATTGAACCCGCCGGTTGCTGAGTCGGCAGTGACGGCCGATTGGTCGGCTGAGGACTGGGCTAGATCTATGGACCAACTTCCCCAGAAATCAGCAGGTTTGTTTGACAGTAGCGAAGGTATGTCAGGAGCCGCTCCTTTGGCGAGACCCACGTTGACCGGAACGACTTCGGGCAGGACAGGCAGGGGTTCTAGACCCGCGAAGAATCGCTTATCATCACAGTCACTGCTTCCAGTGAGAGTTTGAACATTCTGCTTCGGATACGACCAACCTTCGGTCCGAATCGCATCGCGAGCAATCCATCCCAGGGCGAGGATCGGCACACAGAGCACCGAAAGAACTGTCGTTGCCGTTGCAATAACCCTGAAACCGCCCTCTCTTCTGAAGTCAGCAAGAAGCCCGAGAACCAAGGCCAGTAGCGAGATCAGTAACCAAACAGAAACATTGGTCGGGCCGCTGAATCGATCGGCGAATTCCAACCATGAGCTGCTAACCAAGTCAGACTGCCCCCACTCAGCAGCAAACGAGAGGGTCGATGCTGCGATGAAGACGAGAACAGGCAAGGAGATGGAGAAAATGGGTCGCTTCGAGAAGTTCTTGATTGAAGTTTTTGAGAATGCGAGTCCAGTGAACACCGAGGCGGGCACGGCGTATGCCCCAAAGTGCCAAAGCCATTTGCTAGACGTGAGCAGGAGACCCAGCAACGAGCCGACTGCAATGACCCATGTGATCGATTCCTTGGAAAGCGAAGGCACCGTTCTCACTGCGGAAAGAATCATCGCAAGCAGGAGGATGAGAATGCTCGTCACACGAACAGAAGAAGCGAGCGAGAACAAGTACTGATACCGAAGTAGTTCTGAGAAGATCGAGTATGAGTGAGTAGTCGTATTGGCTTCAAAATTGGAAACTGATTCAGCGATGGTTGGCAACCCAGCCAAAAAACAGAGACTGACAGCGATAACTGAGGTCGCGTTCAGCATTGTCAAAGCGAGGCTCCGAATTCGAAGAGATCCGTTTTTCGTTCTACGTACAGCGATCACAATCCCGAAGATCGCGGGAGCAAGGGCTGTCCAGCCCGCTTGATGTGCGGTAATGGCCAGTCCAGCACCTGTCAAAGCAAAGAAAAATCCACGCAGTGAAGAACTTGACAGAAAGCATGTCAATCCAGACCAGGAAACAGCGGCGAAGAGAACGATCCAGGGTTCGGCCCGAAGCGTGACAAGCCAACCGATTGAGAAGGTTGTGAAGACTGCAGATGCAATCCAAATGGCAGGCTTTCCCACTTCAAGGTAGCGAACCAGCAAGAAGCGACGGATCAATTCCCAGGCGACAACAAGGAGTCCGACGACAACGAGTCGCAGTCCAATGAAGGAGATACCGCTTCTCGTCATCAATGCGAGTAGTGATTCGTGGAGATTTCCCTGAGGAAGCCACGCATCTCCTGCGTCAAAGATGTTGCTGTTTTGGCCTGTCTTGGAAAGTTGCGTCAAACGATTCAACACCCAACCATCATCCAAGAATGGTGGAATAAGAATCGAGGACGCAAGAAGGCATACGGCAACGAACAGGGATGAGCCATCTGACGAGGAAGTCGAATCGGCCCCAGAATTGGTAATTCGCTCCCGTGGTCGTGAAAGAACCATGGAAGAGAGCAGGGCTGACAGGACCGCCCAGGCAGCGAGGAATTGTCTTGAAGGCTCGTTCTTCAAACCCCATGGTTGGGTCAGCAACTGAACTCGCAGGTCAGATGTTTCATCTGGTGCACCAACAAAAATGGAGTCGATTGTTGGATATTCATCTCTGGTCAGCGTGGTGCTGCTTCGAGCATCGCCCGCGAAAACAGAGATCTCCCCGGATTTCGAGTCAAACATAAAGCCAGCTGAGCAGTTACTGGTGGGTGGTTTGACGAACAAGCGTGTGCTTTGTTCGTTCCTGACTTCCAAGCGTAGAAGTCTTTCTTCGTGCGAAAGAGTGAATCCTCCTAGGGAAACGATTACCCCTTGGTGCTCAGAGGCAATCGCGTTGCAGTCGAAATCAACCGTTACCAGCTCTGGCCAAAGTCGAGAAAGGTTGAGACTCCCTGGAAGATCTCCAGCCGACTGCGACCATGTGTACTCGCTCTGGCGAGACTCCGGCGTTAACACAGTTAGCAAGAGTGCGCACGACACGGCCATCAACGTAAAGAAGGCAGCAATAGTTGACCTGTCTCTCCGCAAGGTCGTTCCCCTCTTCATCGCTGGATTTGCGAATAAGAAAAGATAGCAAAGAGACCATTCATAAAGTGACATTCAGAATCTGACAGTTCCGTTGGATCTCTTGTAGTCGAATCAAACTTGACTCGTGGTCTTCTCGGATCATTCATCTGCGATCACTCGTCGGTTTTGTGGCGAGCACCAGCAATTGAGGACCCCACTTGGTGTTCGGGAGCGACAGCAAGTACGAGAACAAGTAGGCAACGTGATTTACCGCTTTGGCGAGAATCCCATACGTTCCGGAGCCGAGGGCCCGTATCGTGACATCACTGTTCAGGTTGGCTGCGTACTTGATAGCGGTCATTCCTGGCCAGCCCCAGGCTATGGATTCCAAGACACTCAAACCCGAGTGACGGAGAATTCGCTCTATCTCTCCAATGGTGAAGTGTTTGAGATGGCCGACCGACAACTCCGTCTTGTGAATCCTTCCGGCCTGAGTTGTGATGATGAGGCAGCCGTCATCGTTCAACAGCGAGCATAGGTTCCCAATCACCGT
>Ga0194130_10005254_pt1 | contig 15727 bp, 8 predicted proteins | sample TA2KigsurfametaG_FD_160084 | JGI IMG/M metagenome (GOLD analysis project Ga0194130, IMG submission 160084) | Freshwater microbial communities from Lake Tanganyika, Tanzania - TA2015050 Kigoma 12 surface | ecosystem: Environmental > Aquatic > Freshwater > Lake | place: Tanzania: Lake Tanganyika... | reverse complement strand
TTCGAGCACGACGCATGTGGTGTGTCGTTCGTGGCAAACATGAAAGGTGTGGCGAGCCACGACATCGTCGCGCGCGGTGTCGGTGCGCTGTGCAACATGGAGCATCGCGGTGCAACCGGTGCCGAGTCCGACACGGGCGACGGCGCGGGCGTGCTGATCCAGATTCCCGACAGGTTCCTGCGCGCGGTTGCCGGATTCGAACTGCCCGCTGCGGGTACCTACGCCTGCGGCATGGCGTTTCTTCCCACCGACGCGCACGATGCCGAAAAGGCAATCGTGGCCATCGAGCGCATTTTGACCCAGGAGGGTCTGCGTCCTCTCGGTTGGCGCAAAATCCCGGTGAACCCCGACTGCCTGGGCAAGACATCGCGCGAAGTGATGCCGTCATTCCGGCACCTGTTCGTTGCCGACGCCGCCGGCTCAGCCGTCGGCATCGACCTGGACCGCAAGTTGTTCGTCGCGCGCAAGCGCATCGAACACGAACTGCCCACCGAAGAGCGCACGTACTTCCCGTCCCTGTCGTCGCGCACACTCGTCTACAAGGGCATGTTCACCACGCCGCAGCTCGCTGCGTTCTACCCCGACCTTTCCGATGAGCGCGTCGAGTCGGCGCTCGCCCTCGTGCACAGCCGCTTTAGCACCAACACCTTCCCGTCGTGGCCGCTCGCACACCCCTACCGCTTCATCGCCCACAACGGTGAGATCAACACCGTGCAGGGCAATCGCAACTGGATGCGCACGCGTGAATCCCTGATGCAGAGCAACCATCTGCCCGGCCTCGAGCGCGCGTTCCCCATCTGCACGGCCGGTGGATCGGATTCGATGTCGTTCGACGAAGTGCTCGAGGTCGTCCACCTCGGCGGCCGGTCGCTGCCGCATGCGGTGTTGATGATGATTCCCGAAGCCTGGGAGAACAACGATCGCATGGATCCGAAGAAGCGGGCCTTCTACGCCTACCACAGCACCCTGATAGAGCCATGGGACGGTCCCGCAAGCGTGGCGTTCACCGATGGCACCGTCATCGGAGCGGTGCTTGACCGCAACGGTTTGCGGCCCAGCCGTTTCTGGGTCACCGATGACGACCTCGTCGTGATGGCGAGCGAGGTCGGCGTTCTCGACATCGACCCGGCGAAGATAGTGAAGAAGGGCCGCCTGCAACCCGGCCGCATGTTTCTCATCGACACCGCGCAGGGACGCATCATCGACGACGACGAAGTCAAGGCGGAGCTTGCCGCGGCCGCACCCTACGACGAGTGGCTTGCCGAGGGCATGGTGGCCCTCGACGACCTTCCCGAGCGCGAGCACGTGGTGTACAGCCATGACAGCGTGTTGCGTCGCCAACAGGTGTTCGGCTACACCCATGAGGAACTGAAGATCATCGTTGCGCCGATGGCCAAGGCGGGTGCCGAGCCCATCGGTTCGATGGGAACCGACACGCCGATCGCCGTGTTGTCGAAGCGTCCGCGATTGTTGTTCGACTATTTCCAGCAGTTGTTCGCCCAGGTCACGAACCCGCCGCTGGACGCGATCCGCGAGGAGGTCGTCACCGCGGTCAGCCGTACGGTTGGACCCGAGGCGAACCTGTTGGCCGAGGGACCCGCTGCATGCCGCCAGCTCGAGTTGCCGTTCCCGGTCATCGACAACGACGACCTCGCCAAGATCATTCACATCAATGACGACGGCAACCTTCCGCATCTTGAATCTGCGGTCATCGGTGGTCTCTACCGCGTGGCGGGTGGCGGAGCGGGGATGCGCGAAGCTCTCGACCGCGTTCGCGCGGAAACCGTCGCGGCAATCGATGCCGGTGCGCGCATCATCATCCTCTCCGACCGCAACAGCGACGCGGCCAACGCCCCTATTCCCTCGCTGCTGCTCACGAGTGCCGTGCACCACCACCTCATCCGCGAGAAGAAGCGCACACTCGTCGGCCTGATCGCCGAGTGTGGTGACGCCCGCGAGGTGCACCACATGGCCCTGCTCATCGGCTTTGGGGCCGCCGCGATCAACCCGTACCTCGCCTTTGAGTCGATCGACGACATGATCCTCAACGAGGGTGGCCTCGGCCTCCACGGCCTGGGCGGGGTCGACCCCGCCAAGGCCCGCAAGAACTACATCAAGGCCGCCGGCAAGGGCGTGCTGAAGGTGATGTCGAAGATGGGGGTGTCGACGGTCGCGTCGTACACCGGCGCGCAGATTTTCGAAGCCATCGGTTTGTCGAACGACCTCGTCGACGAGTTCTTCGCGGGAACCGTCTCGCGTCTCGGCGGTATCGGCCTCGACGAGGTGGCAGCCGAGGTCGCTGCCCGTCACGCCACCGCCCACCCCAGCCGCCCCGAAGAACGGGCGCACCGCAAGCTCGAGTTGGGAGGCGAATACCAGTGGCGCCGCGAAGGTGAGTTCCACCTCTTCAACCCGGAGACCGTCTACCGCCTCCAGCACGCCACCCGCAGTGGTCGCTACGACATCTTCAAGCAGTACACCGCCGCGGTCGACGACCAGTCGCGCGAACTCGCGACGCTTCGTGGACTCTTCAAGTTGAAGACCGGCATGCGTCCCGCGCTGTCGATCGACGAGGTCGAACCGGTGAGCGAGATCGTCAAGCGTTTCTCGACCGGCGCGATGAGCTACGGCTCGATATCGGCCGAGGCGCACGAAACCCTCGCAGTCGCGATGAACCGTCTCGGCGGCAAGAGCAACACGGGTGAAGGTGGCGAGGATGCAGAGCGGTTCACGCCGCTGCCGAACGGTGATTCGAAGCGCTCGGCCATCAAGCAGGTGGCCTCGGGTCGGTTCGGTGTGACGAGCGAATATCTCGTGAATGCCGACGACCTGCAGATCAAAATGGCCCAGGGTGCCAAGCCCGGCGAGGGTGGCCAGTTGCCCGGACACAAGGTGTATCCGTGGATTGCGAAAACGCGTTACAGCACGCCGGGTGTCGGCCTCATCTCGCCGCCGCCGCACCACGACATCTACTCGATCGAGGATCTCAAGCAACTGATCCACGACTTGAAGAACTCGAACCCCGCCGCACGCGTGCACGTCAAGCTCGTCGCCGAAGTCGGCGTCGGCACCGTCGCTGCCGGCGTCAGCAAGGCGAAGGCCGACGTGGTTCTCATCTCGGGCCACGACGGTGGAACCGGCGCTTCACCACTCACTTCGCTCAAGCATGCGGGCGCCCCATGGGAGCTCGGACTCGCCGAGGCGCAGCAGACGTTGATGTTGAACGGATTGCGCGACCGCATCGTGGTGCAGGCCGATGGTCAGATGAAGACGGGTCGTGACGTCGTGGTTGCGGCACTGCTCGGCGCCGAGGAGTACGGCTTTGCGACCGCACCGCTGGTGGTGAGCGGCTGCATCATGATGCGCGTGTGTCACCTCGACACCTGTCCCGTCGGCGTCGCAACGCAGAACCCGGAATTGCGCAAGCGTTTCGACGGCAAGCCCGAGTTCGTCGTCAACTTCTTCGAGTACGTCGCAGAGGAAGTGCGCGAATATCTCGCCGCCCTCGGATTCCGCTCGATCACGGAAGCCGTCGGCCACGTCGAAATGATCGATGCCGTCGCGGCGATCGACCACTGGAAGGCGAGTGGCCTCGACATCTCGCCGTTGCTCGCCGTTCCGCAGAACCCCTACGGCCAGACCCTGCACCACAGTGTCGGCCAGAACCACGAACTCGGCGAGGCGCTCGACAATCAGCTCATCGCCGAATGCCAGCCCGCGATCATGGATGGCAAGTCGGTCGAGATGAAGGTGCGCATCAACAACGTCAACCGCACGGTCGGCACGATGCTCGGCAGCGAAGTCACCAAGAAGTGGGGTGGTGCGGGTCTGCCCGACGGCACCATCAAGATCCACTTCACGGGTTCGGCCGGACAATCCTTCGGTGCATTCGTGCCGAGGGGGATCGAGTTGCGTCTCGAGGGCGATGCCAACGACTACGTCGGCAAGGGTCTCTCGGGTGGTCGTCTGGTCGTGCACCCCGACACCAAGGCGAAATTCGTCGCCGAGGAAAACGTGATCGCCGGCAACGTCATCGCCTACGGCGCGACCGGGGGCGAGATCTTCCTGCGCGGAATCGTGGGTGAGCGTTTCTGCGTGCGCAACTCGGGCGCAACCGCCGTCGTCGAGGGGGTCGGAGACCACGGCTGCGAGTACATGACAGGCGGCCGTGTCGTGGTTCTCGGCCAGACGGGGCGCAACTTCGCGGCCGGCATGTCGGGAGGTATCGCCTACGTCTACGACCGTGACGGCGCGTTCGCCTCACGTGTGAACTACGAGTTGGTGGAAATCGAACCACTCGATGACGATGACATCGCATGGCTGAAGAAGACCGTCGAAGACCACAGGCGCCACACCGCTTCGAGCGTTGCCGGGCGACTGCTCGAGGGTTGGAACGTCGAGGTCTCCAAGATCCGCAAGGTGATGCCACGCGACTACCGCAGCGTGCTCAACGTCATCGCAAAGGCGCAGGCCGAGGGTCTGAACGAGGAACAAACCAACGAACGAGTGATGGAGGCCGCCCGTGGGTGAGGCAACCGGTTTCTTGAAGTGGGACCGCAAGGGCCCCGAGCGCCGCGGGGTGCCCGTGCGGCTGCGTGACTGGAAAGAGGTTTACACGCCCTTCGACCGCGATGAGTTGAACCGTCAGGCTGGACGTTGCATGGACTGCGGTATCCCGTTCTGCAACAACGGCTGTCCGCTCGGCAATCTCATTCCCGACTGGAACGACCTTGTCTACCGCGGAGCGTGGCGTGACGCCATCGATCGTCTGCACGCAACGAACAACTTTCCCGAATTCACCGGACGCCTGTGCCCGGCGCCGTGCGAGTCGGCCTGCGTGCTTGGCATCAGCCAGGACCCGGTTGCCATCAAGCAGGTCGAAGTCGAGATCATCGACCATGCCTGGGCCCAAGGTTGGGTGACCCCGCAGAAGCCGACGGTCACCACCGGCAAGCGTGTCGCCGTCATCGGCAGCGGACCCGCGGGCCTTGCCGCCGCTCAACAGCTCACCCGCGCCGGCCACGACGTTGTCGTGCTGGAACGCTCCGACCGCATCGGTGGTCTCTTGCGCTACGGGATCCCCGAATTCAAGATGGAAAAGCGCCACGTCGACCGTCGTCTCGAGCAGATGAAGGCCGAAGGCACCGAGTTCCGCACGAACGCCATCGTGGGGGAGAACATCGACATCGACATCCTGCGTGCCAGCAACGACGCGATCGTGCTCGCATGCGGCGCAACCGCATGGCGCGACCTTCCCGTTCCCGGCCGCCAGTTGCAGGGAATCCATCAGGCGATGGAGTACCTGCCGATCTCGAACAAGGTGCAAGAGGGCGACCTCGACAACCATCCGATCGACGCCAAGGACAAGCACGTCGTCATCATCGGTGGCGGCGACACCGGTGCCGACTGCCTCGGCACGGCGCTGCGTCAAGGCGCGAAGTCGGTGACGTCGCTCGAGATCATGCCGCGCCCGCCCGAGCAGCGTGGCGGCAACAACCCGTGGCCACAGTACGCGTTGGTCTACCGCGTCGCGAGTGCGCACGAAGAAGGTGGCGAGCGTATCTACAGCGTGAACACCGAACGCTTCGTCGACGACGGCAACGGCAACGTTCGTGCACTACTTATCCACGAAGTGCAGATGGTCAACGGCAAGTTCGAAAAGGTCGAAGGCTCCGACCGGGAACTTCGTGCCGACCTGGTTTTCCTTGCGCTCGGATTCCTCGGCCCGGAAAAGGGCAGCTGGCTCGACCAACTGGGCGTTGCGCTCGACGAGCGAGGCAACGTGCGGCGCAACGACGACTACGCAACCAACCTGGACGGAGTTTTCGTTGCCGGCGACATGGGTCGTGGCCAGAGCCTCATCGTGTGGGCGATCGCCGAGGGCCGCGCAGCCGCAGCCGGCGTGGATCGGTACCTGATGGGTGAAACGCACCTGCCAAAGCCCATTTCGCCGACGGCACGCCCGCTGGTCTGACGCGATCCGGGCGGCACCGTCACCTACGCTGACGGGGCAATGAAAATCGGCCCCCGCATCACGACCATTGCGCTCGGCGTCACCATCGCGCCGCTGCTCGTATTGGGCGTCACTGCCTGCGGTGGCGACGTGGGAGGCACCGCCACGACTCTGGTGCCCATCGCGCCGACCGACTTCGCCACCATTCCGCCGGTCATCACGACCGCGCCGATGTCGAACACGACGTTGCCGCCGGGTTCGGTTGGTGTTGAGCAAGCGTACGTCGTCGAACTCGGTGACTCGCCGATAAAATTGGCGACGATGTACGGCATCAGCGTCGAGGAGCTGTTGATGTACAACGGATGGGTGTCCGTGACCCAGTTCCCGTACCCAGGTCAAACGTTGCGTATTCCGCCGACCGCAAAGACCACAACCGAGATGGCAATGTCACAGACGACGCTCACACCTCAAGGTCCTGCTGGTCAGGGCTGTGGTGCACGGCCGGCCGGTACGTATGAAATTCAGCCCGGCGATTCGCTGTCGCTCATCGGTTCAAAGTTCTGCGTGAAGATCGCCGCACTGATGGCAGCAAACGGCTGGATGGATGCAAACGCGGTTGCCCTGTTCGCCGGTCAGTCGATCGTGATTCCTGCCGTTGGCGGCTGAGAAGACCGTTTTGTCAGTTGCCCAAGTCGGGCCAACGGCGCTTCTGGCGACGACGTTGTCCGGCGACACCCACCTTGCGGTGTTCGTAGAGGGCCCACTGCCTGCGCCAACCCGTGTAGTCGGGACCGGTGAGTGGCGTTGCGTTGCCGCTGGCGGCGCGGCGCCGCGCGGTCCAGAAGTCGGTCGATGATTCGTCGCCGAGCAGGGTGACTGCGCGTTCAATGCGATCGTTGAAACGTCGCGTGTTCTCGTTTTCGTCGGGGAAGAGTGGCGCACCGAACACGACACGGGTGTGGCCGCGCTTCGGGCGCTTCATGCCCTTGCCGAAGATTGCACCGGTACCGTCGATGAAGACGGGAACAACCGGTGCGCCGGTCTTGGCACTCAGGTACGCGGCACCCGCCTTGAACTCCTGGCCCCAGCCGTCGGGCGAACGACCGCCCTCGGGGTAGATCACCAGGCTCCAGTCGCGGGTGAGCAGGCGGCGTAGTTCATCCGACGACTTGCGGCTGGTGGTTTCCCGGTCGATCGGAATGGCGTTGAGAGTGAGTGCAGCGAGTGTGCCCTTCACGCGCTTGTCGAAGAAGTAGTCGGCGGCCGCCGCGACAACGAGGCGGTCGCGCCAGGGCTTCGGAACGGCGGTGACCATGAGCGGCGTGTCGAGGTGCGAGTGGTGGTTGGGGGCGAAGATGACGCCGCCGATCGACTCATTGTTGGCAAGGTCGGTGAGGCGGTCGGCGCCCTCGACCTTTGGCCGCGCGAGGAACTGCACCATTGCGGTGACCGGTCCGGCGACGAGAAGGCGCCGAACGAAACGTGAACCGGGACCGCGAGCAAAATCGGTGTCGAAGTCGGCACCAAGGGTCGACGGCTTCGGGGGCACCTCGACACCGCGCGGCACGCTGGGCGCGCGGTACGGGAAACCCTTCGAGCGCCACGACCTCACCGGCTTGCGGGCGAGGGATTCGAGGCCCTCGGCGAGTCCGGCGGCGCGCTCCAGTACGCGCCGCGAGGCGGCGCTGCGCACGGTCTGCTTCGGGTAGTCGCGGGCCATCGTGGGTCGTTTCCTACTTCACGTCCGCGACCATGAGCGGCGGGGTGTGGAGGTGGGTGATCGTGGGGCTGCGGCCAACCACGTCGCTGGCGATTTCCAGCGCGTCGTTGAGCGTCGAGGCCGGCGTGAAGCCGAGACGGTGGACTGTCGGAGCGTCACCGCCGACGATGATGACCTTGCCGCAGTGCTGCAGGCCGTGACTGCCCCAGTACCACATGTAGAAGGGGTGCACACCGTGGTAGGCGTAGCTCGTGCGGTAGAGGTGGCGGTACCAATCGTCTTGGGCGAATTGCTTTTCGAAGCGTGCTTCCAGTTCGTGAGGCACGGTGGTTTCGGTGAGCACCTGTTCGAAGAAGTCGATGTAGCTGGGGTGATGAACGGGATGGAACTCGTTCGTCGTTGGGTGGGTCATGATGACGACGCCACCTTCGCGCACGAGGGGCTTGCCGCGGTACAGGTTGAAGAAGTAGCCGAGACCCGTGCACATGACGAGGATCGGGTTCATGATCGAGTTCACGTTGTAGGGACAGATGAAGGGGATGCCCATCGTCAGGATGTCGGTTTGGCCCTGCACCTCGACCAACTGCTGCTTCCACACGTTTTCTGTGGTGAGCCTGTGAACGGCTTCGACCTCGCCGCACTGAATGCTCGTCATGTTGTGCGGTGCTTCGATGCCGTGGAAGATGTTGCGCGCCATGCGCGGGGGCGTGCGATTGAGGCCGGCCTTGGCGGCGACGAACTTGGCGCGGTCACGGCCGTTCCATTCCCACTCGCGCTTGGCGAGGAAGTCGAAGGGCTTGGGGAACGTGTCGTTGTTGACGGTGGTTTCGATCTGGAAGATCTTCGGGCCGTGCTTGCGCATGACCTCACCCATGCGCCAGTTGCTCTTGTGCAGTTCGCTCTTGTGGGCATCCATGAACGAGCGGCTGTTCTGCATCGTGTGGGTGTTGTGGTGATGGCGCAGCGAGCGGTACGACGCGAGCCCCGTTGCCGTGCTCTTCCATCCGCCGTCCATCGCGACCAGGTTGATGTTGACGTACACCAAGAGGTCGCTCTCCGCGGCACGCTTGTTGATCTCGACCTCCTCGCCGTGGGCGGTTTCGCCGAGCAGCGCGAGGTTGTCGGGGTCTTCGGCATCGTGTTGGTACAACATGCCGCGCGGCGCGAAGGCGTCGTAGATGCGGTCGCCGAGTTGGTGACGCAGTTCGTCCTCGGTCATGCGGCGGTGCAGCGCGAGGGCGGCGATGATGTGCACGTCGTCGACGCCGGCCTCGGCCGCCATGTCGAGAACGGCCTCGATGATGCGCTGGCGGATGTCGGGTCGCGTCATCTTGGGCAGCGGCAGGCTGATGTCGTCGAAGGCGATGGTCAGTTTCATGCCGGGGACCAAAAGTGTCGGTAGCGGGTCCATGTCCACGGGGTTGAGCAGCGCGTGGTTGATCGCACCGTCGATGTCGTCGATGACCTTGTGGGGTTCGGGCGCATAGATGACGCGCGAGCGGTCGGCGGGCAGTTTTTCGAGCGAGAAGTTCTCTCCGCGCCAGAAGAGAATCGGGGGAGTCGAGCGGTCGACTTCGAGGACGAAACCGGGACGTGGCATCAGCGGTTCTCTGCTTTCTTCGATTTGTCGGTCTTGAGAAGTTCGGGGCGAAGGTCGAAGGCGATCTTGATGGCGCCGCGCGGGCCCGCCTCGGCCGCGTGGCGCAGTGCGCGCACGTAGTCCTCGAGTGGGTAGGTGGCCGACAGCAGGCGTTCGGTTTGGACCGCGCCGGCGAGTTCGATCGCAAGCTCGAACGTGCGGCGCCGCGACCCGTCGGGCAGCGTTTCGGTTCCGTAGGTGTAGGAACCCTTGAGTTCGGTTTCGCGGTGCCACAGGCCGGTCAGGTCGACGTCGACCCGTGCGGGCATGCCCATCAACACAATGCGGCCATGCGGGCGGGTGATGTGAATCGAAGTTCCGATGCTCTCGCTGTTGCCGACGGCGTCGATCGTGACGTGTGCCCCCGACGACAGGTAGTTGCCCACGATGTGGCAGCCCACGACGTGGCGTACGGTGCGGGCGAGTTCGCTTGCGTCGACCACGGTGGTGGCGCCGAGTTCCTTGGCTGCGCGCACCTGGGCGGGGTAGCGGGCGCCGACGACGACGTGCGCGTGCGGCGCGAAGGTACGCAGACCCGCAATGGCGCACAGGCCCATCGTTCCCGCACCCTGCACCGCAATGACCGGGGATTCGACGCCGCGCACCGACTCCACGGCCTGAAGGGCGGAGTGGATTCCACCAGCGAGGGGCTCGATGAGAACCGCGCGTTCATCACTCATGTCGTGGGGGATGCGGTGGATCTGCGATTCGTGTGCGACGAGTTCGGTGGCCCACCCACCGCCGGTGGAGTTGCAAAAACCGATCTGAATGCCGGGTTCGAGGGGTGGCAACGCAAGGTGTGCGTAGTCGTCACCATCGCCGGGTGCAGCACCCTCGAAGGGCAGCGCGTGACCACGTGCGGCATGGCCGAGTACGGGTTCGACGACGATGCGTTCGCCCGAGTCGAGTTCACCCACGATCTCGTGGCCGGGAACGAAGGGAAAGCTGACCCAATTCTCGAAGTAGGTCGACGCATGGCCCTCGACGGTGGCGAGGTCGCTACCGCAGATGCCGGTCAGGCGCGGGTAGACGCGCTGCCAGCCGACACCGGGCAGCGCGGGTGCATCGGCCTCGCCGAGGGTCAACGGGCCGATCTTTGCGGCCGAACCGGTGTCGATGCCCGAAGCCAGACGCGCGATCATGAAGCGCCCGGTGTTGCGGTCGATGCGAAGTGCTCTCATCGCTGTCGCTCATTTAGCATTGGCGCGAGAGGGAGCAGTTTTTTCGGGGCGCCTGCGGCCTTGTCCCACTCCTCGACCAGCCATCCACGCTTGCGGGCGATGGCAGCCAGCCGTGTTTCAGGGTTGACCGCAACGGGGTGCCCGACGGCTTCGAGCAAGGGCAGATCGGAGGTCGAGTCGGCGTATGCGACGCACTCGTCGAGCGAGTACCCGTTGGCGTCGCAATACTCGCCGAGAACCTGTGCGCGTGTTTCGCCGGTCGGGGGCACCTTGGTCAGCTGGCCGCTGTAGGTGCCGTCGGGGCGAATCGACATTTCCGCGGCGACGATTTCGTCGAACAGTGGGCGCAGCGATTCGACGTTGAACGACAGCGCACCGGTGATGAGGACCGTCCTGTGTCCCAGCGCGCGGTGCTCGCGCACACGGCGGATGGCCGCCGGGAACGACTTGGCGACGATGATGTGGGTCATCATCTCCATCGCATCACGCTCGATCTGTTCGACCGGGGCGTCTTCGTATCGACGGTAGAAGTAACGCAGGAAGTCGCCACGGTCCTTTCGATCCATGCCGAGCAGTGTCGGTGCTTCGCGCAAGGTCCGGATCACGTAGCGCATGCGCTCGGGGCCGTTGAGGTGGCGTGTGGCCAGCCACGAATAACTCTCCACGACATTGGAGGCGATGAGGGTGTTCTCGAGGTCGAATGCTGCGACCTGGCGGTTGGGTGACAATACGTTGGCACGCAGCCGAGCGCTGCGGTCGGTCTTCGTTTTTCCCGGCGTCATCTTCACGCGAGCGTGTTCGACGACCGACGGGAGGTGGATGTTCTGTACGTAGTGGTCCCACGAGACAGCCCGCGGGTCGAAGCAGAAGGTGTCCTGATCGCGGGCGTCGAGTTCGTTCCAGATGCGCAGCAAATTGTCGACCGAGTAGATCGCCTCACACTCGGTGTAGAGCCCGTAGAGTTCGACGTATTCGAGGGCGCGCTGGATTTCGATGCGGCGCTCCTCGAGTCTCGCGCTCCATGTCGCCTGCGTGCCGCGCAGCGGCAAGGACTGGAGAAGGCGCTCGCCCCGCATCACGAGTGTCTGGGCCCTGTCGAGTTGTTTTTGCACACGACCCCGACCGGGGAAGTTCCAGTCGGGTACGACGATCGGTTGGCCCTCGGCATCGTGCACGGGGTGGGCGGTGAACCAGTCACGAACGTTGTCGACGAGTTGGCTGTAGCGCAAGGGGTTCGTGCTGCCCGATGCAACCTGAGTGATGAAGGGGGCCTCGGGACCCTTCGCGGCGACGGCGATGATTGCCGCGACGACGATGTCGACGGGAATCACGTCGATGGTTCCCTCGGGCACGCCCGGGAACTCGCGCAACAAACCGCGCGCATAGGAAATGATGACCGGCTCGGCCATGCGGAACCCGCGGATCCATCCGGGTCGCGGTTCGGCGAGAGCGGACTCGATGATCGACGGACGCACGACGTTGACCGGAAGGTCACCCTTTGTCTCGAAGACGGCCTGCTCGGCGAGGGCCTTGGTGAATGCGTAGGCGTCGGGCCAACCAACGCTCGCCGCACGCGCACGACCCGCCCGCACCAATTCGTTCTCAACCCACTTGTCGCGCAGTTGTTCGGTTTTGGCTGCAAGGGCAGGCGCCCCGGCTGCGCCGAGTTCGCGTCGTGCATTGGCACGGAAGCGTTCGAGCGCCTGTGGAGTGCGGCTTGCGGCCTCGACGTCACCGCGCAGGCGCCGCGCCGAGTCGACTTCGGCGCGCCAGTCGAGACCGATGTCGAATGGTCCTTCGGACACGAGCAACTCGGGTGCGTGACCGCGGCGGTTTCCAGCCACGTAGCACGTGCTCACGGCAACGAGGTGGGGTTTGGCGGCTGATTCCGAGTGCATCTCGTTCAGCAACGCCGCGAGACGAACGGGGCCGAGCAAGTTCACCTCGACGGCCGAATCAAGCGGAGAGTCGAATGCCACCGCGGCGGCGGAGTGAATGATGATGTGACACGAGGCGAGTTGCGCGCGACCCGACTCGGAAAGGCCAAGGCCGTCGACCGAAATGTCACCGTCGATTGCGTGGACGCGTCGGGCGCACATTGCCTCGAAATCCTCCGCGGTGTCCTTCAACTCGCTGCGCAGGCGGTCGAATGCGTCGTTGTTGAGGATCTCGCGCCTCACGCGGCTTGGCGCACCGCGCCGCCCACCGCGCACGATGAGAAACAATTCGCAACCCGGCACGCTGCGCAGAAGTCGCTCGACGAGGGCGGTGCCGACGAAACCCGTCGAACCCGTAATGGCAATGCGCCGCCCCGCCAATGATTCCGCAATCACGGAACAAGTTCTAGCAGGTTTCTCTACCATTTGGTAGAGGTTCTCCTGTAAGGTCTCAAACATGGCGGGAAAACCCACGCGGGAGCGGATTCTCGAAGAGGCGCTGGACCGCTTCGGCGCGTCCGGCATCGATGCCACGAGCCTCGACGACATCGCCCGCGGGGTGGGAGTCGCCAAGCAGACCCTGCTCTATTGGTTCGCCTCCAAAGAAGAGTTGGTGGTCGCGGTCCTCCAGCGCGTGGCCGACGAACTGGTTGTCGAAGTGGGGGCCGCGGTGCGCAGTGCACCACACGGGTTCGCGCGCGTCGAAGCCGCGGTGACGGCCGTGTTCAGGCCGGCGGTGCGGCGCCCGGCCCTGCTGGGCCTGGTACGTGAACTGAACCGGCTGAGTCCCGAGCTCGCCGATGCGGTGGTCCTGCGCATGCAGCCACTGGTTGATCTTGCGGTTGCGTACCTCGAGGGCGAGATGGACCGGGGACACCTGCGACGAGCCGATGCACGGCTGTTGATGGCCTTTGCGTATTCCACCGTTGTCGGCGTGGCAACTGAACCCGTCGCGCTGCGTGCCGTGGGTTGGGAGCCGGGCGTTGCGTCGTTGCGCAAACTGCGCACCGAACTACTTGCGTTCCTGCGCGCCGCGCTTGCTGCGTGAACGACGGTCGAGGGCAAGCTCGACTAGTCGATCGATCAACCCGTCGTAGGGGAGACCGCTCGCCGCCCACATCTTCGGGTACATCGAAATGGGCGTGAAGCCCGGGATCGTATTCACCTCGTTCAACAAGAACCCACGGCCTTTTTCCTCGAAGAAGAAATCGACACGTGCCATACCCTCGCAACGCAGTTCTGCGTACACGCGGGCCGCGAGTTCCCGCACGATGCACGTCTGGTCGGTGTCGAGAGTCGCGGGAATGATCAGTCGTGCCGAGGTATTCACGTATTTGTCGTCGTAGTCGTAGAACTCGGCACCGGCGATGATTTCTCCGGGCAGCGACACCTCGGCTGTCAAGTTGCCGAGAACCGCAACTTCGATTTCCCGACCGACGATCGCTTCCTCACACAGGACCCACTCGTCGAAGATGAAGGCGTGACGCACCGCCGCCAGTGCATCTTCGCGGGTCTTGGCCTTGCGCACACCCACCGACGACCCCATGTTGGCTGGCTTCACGAACATCGGCAGACCCACGGAGGCGACGACCTCGTCGATCTCGGCGCTCTCGAAGTGCGGTTCATGAACGACGCGGAAGTGGGGCTGGGGTAGCCCGGCCGCGGCGACGATCTGCTTTGCCATTGCCTTGTCCATGCACAGGGCACTGGACAACACGCCCGCCCCGACGTAGGCGAAATCGGCCACCTCGAGCATGCCCTGGACGGTGCCGTCCTCGCCGAGCGGTCCGTGGAGCAGGGGCATCACGACGGTGTTGTGGCGCGAAATGTCGGCCAGCGTGAGGGGCGGCCCCGTTGGCGCGAGTCGACCCGACCGTGTCGCGGCGGGCGAGGCATCGGCGCGATGCCACGAGCCGTCGCGGGCGATACCGATCGCGGTGATTTCGTACTTGGTTTGGTTCGCGGCAGCGATCACGTGCGCGGCGGTCACGCAACTCACGTCGTGTTCGGCAGATTCACCGCCGAAGAGCACGACAAGGTCGAGCTTCGCACCACTCATGGCCCCGACGGTACTAGCCACCGGCGGTAGCGTCACGGTATGCGGATTCCCGTTGCCGATGCGGCGCGCGCGACGAACGCTCGGGTCGTGGGCGATGAGTCGGTGATCTGCACGGGTGTTTCGTACGACTCGCGTTCGCTTGCGGCGGGGAACCTCTTTGTTGCCGTGGTCGGCGCGCGTGATGGTCACGACTTCGTGGGCGATGCGGTTCGTGCCGGCTGTTCGGCGGTGCTCGTCTCGCACGAGACACCCGGTTGCGCCGTGCCCCAGATCGTTGTGTCTGATACCTCGGCGGGGTTGACGCAACTCGGCCGTTGGGCTCGGCGTGTGCTGGCCGGACGGGTGGCCGGCCGCGTGATCGGCATCACCGGCTCGGTCGGCAAAACCACATCGAAAGATTTCCTTGCCGTGGCGCTTGGATCCCGCTACCGGGTCGGTGCGAGTGAAAAGTCGCTGAACAACGACCAGGGGTTGCCCGTCACGTTGTTGAACGCCCCTGACGATGCCGAGGCCTTGGTGTTGGAAATGGGAATGCGCGGATTCGGTGAAATCGCACGCCTGGCACGTCTGGTGCAGCCCGACATCGGTGTGGTCACACGAGTTGCCGAGGCGCACGGTGAACGCCTCGGTGGCATCGACGGTGTGGCGCGAGCCAAAGGTGAACTTGTCGAGGCGTTGCCGTCCAGCGGTTGTGCGGTTCTCAACGCTGATGATCACCGTGTGCTTGCGATGCGGGCGCTCACCGACGCGCAGGTTTGCACCTACGGCTTTGCCGAACGAGCCGACCTGCGCATCGTCGATGCGGTTCAGCACGGGGCTCGGGGAGTGGACTTTCGCTACGTGTCACGATGGGGGGAGGGCAGGTGTTGGGTGGGGGCACCGGGGATGCACATGGCCTCCAACGCCGCCGCCGCCCTGCTCGTTGCGGGTGTGGCCGGCTGTGATCTCGCCGCCGCGGCGGCTGGACTTGCGAACACGGTGCGATCACCGATGCGTATGGCGATTCACCAAATTGACGGCCGGACGATCATCGACGACACCTACAACGCCAGTCCGGCATCGCTGCGAGCGGCACTCGAGGCCATGGCCGCCATTCCCGCGCCACGGAGGCTTGCGGTGCTGGGTGCGATGGCGGAAATCGAGAATTCCGAGTCGCAGCACCGATCGGTGATCCATCATGCAGACACACTCGGCATAGACGTCGTGGCCTACGGCACCGATCTCTACGGTGCGCGGCG
>Ga0194130_10005244_pt1 | contig 15762 bp, 11 predicted proteins | sample TA2KigsurfametaG_FD_160084 | JGI IMG/M metagenome (GOLD analysis project Ga0194130, IMG submission 160084) | Freshwater microbial communities from Lake Tanganyika, Tanzania - TA2015050 Kigoma 12 surface | ecosystem: Environmental > Aquatic > Freshwater > Lake | place: Tanzania: Lake Tanganyika... | reverse complement strand
TTGAATCCATAGCCTGCGAACTTCAGGATCATATTCCAAAAGTCCTCGGCATCTTTCTTTGCCAAACCTAGCGACACGGCCCCTTGAAGGAATTTCTCCGCGTTGGCCGCGATGATGGACTCCTTCTTTTTGCTGATCGCCTTGATGCACGTGTAGGCTTTCGCCAACTCGATCCCACCGAGTCGATTCAAGATCCGCATCACCTGCTCTTGGTAAACCATCACACCGTTGGTCTCTTCGAGAATCTCGCGAAGGACCGGGTGCAAGTAATTCGCCTCCTTCTTTTTGAGCTTCACAGCGATGTAATCGTCGACCATGCCTCCCTCGAGGGGCCCTGGTCGGTAGAGCGCGTTGGTAGCGATGATATCTCGAAAGTGATCCGGTTTCATGCGTTGGAGCAAGTCGCGGATCCCACCGCTTTCCAGCTGGAACACACCTTTCGTCTCACCGCGTCTTAGCAAGTCGAAGGTCGGTTCGTCTTCGAGAGGAAATTTCAGCGGATCGATGCGAACACCCCGAGTTTGCTCGATAATGTCAACTGCCTTTGAGAGGATGGTCAAATTGCGAAGACCGAGGAAGTCCATCTTGAGCAGCCCAGCAGCTTCGACATCGCCCATGGACCACTGCGTAATCACATCGTCTTTTCCGGAGCCCCGCATCAATGGGACGTACTCAGTAAGGGGTTTGTCGGCGATCACCACTGCAGCAGCGTGTGTTCCGATGCTGCGGGCCATCCCCTCGACTCGCGTCGCCAGCCCAATCAATTCCTTATAGGCCATATCCGATTCAACGGCCTTGCGCAAATCCTCGCTCTCCGCGAGAGCGTCCTTGATCGTGATCTTGGGATCATCGGGGACCAACTCGCTCAATTCCGCGACGCGACTGAGTGGTAGATTGATCGTGCGACCGACGTCTTTGATCGCACCACGAGCTTTGAGTGTGCCGAACGTCCCAATCTGGGCAACGTTGGAGTCTCCGTACTTTTCCTTGACATATCGGATGATCTCCCCGCGCCGCTCCTGACAGAAGTCGATATCGATATCGGGCGCTTCGATCCGACTCTCGTCTAGGAACCGTTCAAACAGCAAGTCGTATTTGATCGGGCATACGTGGGACAGGTACAGCGCGTAGCAAACAAGCGCTCCGACACCACTTCCCCGCGCTGTCGCTGGAACATTGATTTCGCGAGCGTAGCGCACGAAATCCCATACGATAAGAAAGTAATTCGAAAATCCCAGCTTTCGTATAACCCCTAACTCTCGATCCAGTCGGTCGAGAACTACTTGGGCAAGCTCCCCATTGAAGAACATCTCGGCATTGTCAGCGTACCGTTCCAAGAGTCCTTGCATGCACAAGTGACGAAGATAATCGTCCGAGGTCGGGATCTCCTTGGGAATCTCAAACGATGGAAAGTTTCGACTTCCCAAGTCCAAGTTGATGTCGACAGAATCGGCGATCTGCTGAGAGCGTGCGACAGCGTCCTCGAGACCAGGGAAATTTTGGTACATCTCCTCTTGAGAGCGAAGATAGAACTGGTCGTTCTCCATCTTCATACGATTGGTATCGGTTCGGAATTTTCCTGTGCTGATGCAAAGCAGCACATCCTGGACATCCGCATCTTCGCGATCCACGTAGTGAGCATCGCTGGTGGCAACCAAGGGCAATCCCATACGATTGGCCACATCGACCGCTCCCAACAGCTGCTCACGCTGGATCTTGAGATGGTTATTCATGATCTCAATGAAGAAGCGATCTTGAAACGTCTTGGAGAACCAAGAAGCAACCTTTTCAGCCTCCTCTAACGCACCCGCCGTGTCGTATCCTTTCAGCACCGCCCGCGAGAACTCACTCGACACGCATCCACTCAAACAAATGATCCCGTCGTTGTACTTCTCTAGTAACTCCTTATCGATTCGAGGCTTGAAGTAAAAACCTTCCAAACTGGCGGCAGATGCTAGACGCACCAAATTCTTGAAGCCTTCGCGGTTCTTCGCGAGCAATGTCAAATGGTAAGCTGCTTCCTTAGACGATGCTGCATCGCGCTCGAAGCGACTCCCAGGAGCCACATAAGCCTCGTAACCGATAATCGGATTGATCCCAGAGTCCTTCGCTTTTTTGTAAAACTCCAGTGCACCATGCAGATTCCCGTGGTCGGTCAATGCTAGCGCCGTCATGCCGTGCGATTTGGCTCGACCAATCAGTTTGCCTATCGATCCCGCTCCGTCCAACAAGCTGTAGTGGCTGTGGCAATGCAAATGCACGAAAGGTCGAGGAGAAGAATCGTTTGCTTCCGTTGCCAAGGACTCAGTCATAAAGATCCAATTAGGTTCGTGATTCGAAGGTTATCCAACGCAATGACCAGTACAACGATCAACTCGACTATTCACATGACGTATTCACATCGCGAACTCGCGCAGAAGGGGGAACTCCATAGCGTATTTGGTGGAAAACATATGCGAACAAGCCACCGATACCAAGGGCAATGAAGCATACACGCTCCAAGACTCGCAGGCGCCCACTCACACCCAGCGGAATCGACACGCTACGGCGTGTGCTTGTTCCGACGCAATTCACATTCCCCCCCTGCAAAAGGAAGGCTAGTTGGAAACCGCTTCAGCCTCAAAACCAGCGCGAGAAATCGCTTTAAAGGTCGATTCGAGGTCAAGCTTGCCTTTGTACTTTACAAAGACGATTGGATTGTCGATGACATCCTTCTCTTTTTGAGGGGCCAATTCAACATCGACAACTCCCTTTTGTTTAGCGATCGCCGATTTCACCGTCGGGTAGCAACCACTCGGGCATGTCATTCCATCGACTTTGAAGGAAACTGTTTTGGTCTCCTCCGATTCGTTGGACACAACTGGATTACGTGCCATTCGTTCGGCGGGAAGTTGGCTCTTTGGGTTATCGCAGCCGATCGATGCCGCGAACAAGCCAATGCCACCAATAGCCAAAGCACTCAACGTACGTAAGTTCATCGCAATCACTCCATAAGTCTATCGAATGAGGTAGGTCCGTCATAAGTTTGGACCGGCAAAACGGATCGTGCAATCGAGTTTTCCGCTCTGGCCCAACATCCACATCCCAAAAGCGACCGGAAAGCCACTCCAGGATCCTCGGTGGTCTGAGACTCCAACCCAATCTCCTTATTGTACCGATTCTGTTGGTCCATTCCATGGTCTGGGTTGTTGCCGGTCTGGGTTGTTGCCGATAGATCTCTCGACCCACGCTATGAATGCCGGTTTGCCGTGGTTTTACTCCTATTTTCGCCGATTTTCGGACACCCCCAAACGCGATTTCTGACAGATTATTCCTTTGATTCCGAATTTAACGGCCTTTGCGATCCCTGTTCGACAATATCGGTTGGAGTGACCGCTGCTCCCTGACCGTTCGACCTAGGTTTGAAGGGTAGCGTGTAACTCACCATCCAAAAAAGTGGCTAACGAACCATGGGATATTTCGGGGAAAGCTGATGGAAGATATGAAAACCAAGGAAAAAAAGACCGCATTTTCCCGAACCCTCCGGTTAGTATTCGCCAACGATGCAGCTACATCGATCGAGTATGCGGTCATGCTGTCTTTAATTGCTGGAGCCATCATTGCGAGCGTAGGCGTCTTAGCAACTCGCATGAAATCCTCCTTCAACGCCTCGGGTGACGTCATCAACCCAGCCCTAAGCCCTTGATTGCAAGTGACTTAGAAGCTCCAAGTGCGGCACCGCTCAAGTATCAAATTGTCTAATTACGTAACGCGGGCCATTCACCTTTAATTCTTTCTGCAAACGAATCAATGTGTTTGAACGTTTCGTTTGGGACTCTCTATCTGCCGACACTGCTGATGTGGGGTCCCCCGGCAGGCTGGGCGGTCGCAGGGATAGGCACTCCAAGGATATTGGGGCATCGTATTCAACCCAATAGTCCATGGTGCCGGTAGCGAATTTCCCCCACCTTCTTGGGGGCAACCTCCAGTCTTTGGCGATTTTCACTATACTTCAGCTAAGCATTTCCAATTCCGCTCTAGAAGAGGTAGATGATCGCATGCGTAGGAACATTGCCAAACGAACTTTGTTATTGGCACTCATGGGCTTGGTAACCGCAACCCCAATAGCATTAGCTCAGCAGACGTACGATGCTACCGCCATTGCATCCCAGGGCATCAGCAAGCTCAAGGTGAAACCGACCGATTGGCCGCAGTGGGGCGGGTCACCGGAGCGGAACAACGTTCCCGATACCGGACCGTTGCCTGTAGAGTTCGACGTCAAGACGGGTAAAAACATCCGATGGTCGATGCCATTGGGGTCTGAAACCTACGGCAATCCAGTCGTCGCTAATGGGAAAGCCTACGTCGGAACCAACAACGGCTCGGGTTATATCAAGCGTTACCCAGCCACAGTGGACTTGGGTGTGCTCCTCTGCTTCAACGATGAAGACGGGAAGTTCCTATGGCAGCACAGCAGCGAAAAGCTTGCAACGGGACGAGTCCACGACTGGCCCAATCAGGGCATCTGCTGCGCGCCGATGATCGATGGCGACAGGCTATGGTATGTAACCAGCCGGGGCGAAGTTGCGTGCCTTGATACCGAGGGCTTCTATGATGGAGAAAATGACGGTCCTTTTACCAAGGAACCCAACGAAAACGAAGATGAGGCGGATGTCGTTTGGAAAGTCGACATGATGAACCAACTCGGCGTATCTCAGCACAACATGTGCAGCTGCTCGGTGACGTGCGCGGGCGACCTTCTGTTAGTCAATACTTCGAACGGTGTCGACGACGGTCACATCACCGTTCCTGAGGAAAAAGCACCGAGCTTTATTTGCTTGAACCGATTTACCGGCGAAGTTCTTTGGACCGACAATACCCCTGGTGCCAATATCCTTCACGGCCAATGGTCCTCGCCTGCTTACGGCGTATTGGGAGGCGTTGAACAAGTTATCTTCGGTGGTGGCGATGGATGGCTTTACAGCTTCGATGCTCGGGGTGATGCGGGCAAAGCGAAACTGCTGTGGAAATTTGACTGCAATCCGAAGGATTCCGTTTACAAGCTGAACGGTGCGACGCGCAATCACGTGATTGCGACGCCGGTCATCTACGATGGAAATATCTTTGTCGCTGTCGGCGAAGACCCCGAGCACGGCGAAGGGGGTGGGCATCTTTGGTGTGTAGATCCGACCAAGCGAGGCGATGTTAGCCCTACATTGGTCTACAACACCAAAGACCCGACCGTGGTGATTCCACCCAAACGCAAGCAAGCTTTAGTCGCAGCCGAAGGTGACCTCGAACGCGACAACCCCAACTCGGCCGCTGTGTGGCATTACGTTGGTAGCGACCCCAAGAAATTCGAGCAAACCATGCACCGCACCTGCGGTACTGTGGCCATCAAGAATGACTTGCTCTTCGTCGCGGATTTCTCAGGTGTCATCCATTGTTTAGACTCCAAGACCGGCACCGCTCACTGGACCAGCGATATGCTCGCTGCTTCCTGGGCATCTCCGCTGATCGCCGACAACAAGGTGTACATCGGTGACGAAGACGGCGATCTTTCCATCTTCGAATTGTCGGCCGAAATGAATATGGTTGACGAAATCAACGTTGGTTCCGCCGTGTACACAACACCGATTGCCGCCAACGGCAGGATCTACATTGCCAATCGAAACCGTCTTTTCTGCATCGAAGAAGGGACATCCTCCGAAGGGGTCAAATAGACCAACTTCGATTCAAGACCAAATGATGAAACACGAAAACGGCTCGGGAAATCCCGAGCCTTTTTGTTTTCTTTACCCTCCAACCAGGGCTATTACGTTGGTGATTCGACCTTGCCCATTGTATGGTGGTGCGATGGGGCACCTTGCCCATTTTTACGCGAGCCGACGGAAGCTAGGCGTTCAATTTGACACTCGCATCGTCGGCGATATTCACCCACACGTGCACGTGTGGACAGCCACGGAAGTACCAAACAAAACTTGGCCCCTCCAAACGCCAATTGTCCCAAACCTTGTCGTCCCCCACATCTTCGTCGGTATAGAACGCCAATGACAAATTCTCGATCCCGCCTTGCTTCTTAAGGCAGCTTTCGATTTCATCTCGATCGCTGGAGCGAAATGGCTCGATAAGCTTCGCTAAGACCTTTTTCAGTTCTGACTTTTGATCATTAGAAAACTCGCTCACCGGCACCCCAGGGAATTTACCATCCGCACGGAAAGCGACAGCCTCTTCGTCTGGGCTCGACGAAACCTCTGCCATCTTCCGATGCTTTCTATCGAGCATCTTATAGACGCTGTTAGCGGCGATAGCCTGCTCCCAAAAGACATTCCCGGGATGGGTTGCTTCTTCATCGTCCCTACCGGCGGCGTGTCCGTAAAACACAGGCCCGCCCAACGCGACGTGCTCCTGAGTGTTTCCGTCACACCGTAAAGTCGTATGCCGACCCGTCAGAACAAACTCGAATTTATTGCTTCCAGGCGTCCCAAAAATCGCCAAGCTTTGACCTTTGCCAAAGCCCCCCATGTCATCTTGGAGTTGCTTATCGAATCGAGCGTGCCACGATGGATCGATGATCCCTTGAAAAATCTCTCGAACCAAAGCCCTTTGTTCCGGGGTATAAAAATCACTCAGGATCGTTGGTTTGGTGATTTTCCAGTTGTTCGCCACGCGGGTCCTTAGCAAACCCAAACTTGGATCTATGTAATCCCAATCAAAACACACCGCCTGCTTTTGCTCTTGGCTCAGGGATTGGTAAAGCGTCTTGACAAGGGTTTCTGGTGCTTTAGCGATCTGTTCCTCGATGAACTCTGCCCGCGATCGAGAGCCAATAAGCCCTGCCGCCAAGACACCCCCTCCCACTGAGACGAAATCCCTGCGATTCCATAACCAATGTTGTTGGGAGCGACTCCCATTGTTCTGTTCACGTTCCATTTTCTATCTCCAATCATTCCGCTGAAGGCTCGACGGCAATTACCGCTGAAACCACGATAAACGAGCGGACAGTTCGCCCGCAATAGCCCAGGGGTGTATTGACCCTCTAAAATAGAAATGGAACAGCCCACTTCCGCGTCGACACATGGTTGCAGATCTCCCGTCAGTACCCATCGGCGACGTGTTGCTGCATGCGGCCGGCTTGTGGAGCGACCTGTTCCAACGCGTAGATTATTCGCGTAAAATGCTCTAGCGTTGCAGTTTACGGATTGGATGAAATATGCACCCAAACGTGCGATGCTTGATTGAACAATCCCTTTTTTATGACGTCTTTTGTGAAGTCGGTACTCGCTGCATGTGCTTGGCTCGTTGCACATGCTCGACCGATTCAACTTGGTTCGATTCGTAACTCCGTGCCGATCGATTTTATGTCACTACGCAACGCCATCGATCTAACGGCGACGATCACTACCCCCGAAAATATCCAATTTGAATATCGGATCGCTGGCCCCTTTCGCCGCATCCCTGCGTTCCTTGTCGACCTCATCGTTCGGATCGCGACATTCTTGGGCGTCTTTTTTCTTGTAGCCTGTTCAGGGATTGTCCAACTCTTCCCGTTCCTTTCGCAGTTTGCAACGATTGGTGTGGTGGTGTTGTTGACCTATTTCATGATCGATTGGTTCTACGGTGTCTTTTTTGAAACGTACTGGAATGGGCGAACCATCGGCAAATGGATCAGCAAGATTCAGGTCATTTCGGTAGATGGACGGCCGATCAGTTCCTACCAAGCTACCATCCGGAATTTTTTACGCCTCGCAGACTTAGCTCCCATGATGTCGCTCGAAGCATTGCTTGCAAACGACGCCCCCCCGCTGTTCGTCGTTCCAACGGGTCTCGTTGCGACCGTTTGCATGTCGATCACGTCTCGATTTCAAAGGCTGGGTGATCTAGCAGCCGGAACGATGGTCGTCGTGGATGAAAGGGCTTGGGTCCCACCCAAAGTAAAGCTCGAAGACCCCAGAGTCTCCTCCCTTGCGGACTTGATTCCAGCCAATTTCATGATGAGTCGACCGATGGTACGTGCTGTCGCGCTGTACGCTGAGCGTCGAATGCGGATGCCAGTCGCTCGACGAATGGAGTTGTCTGCGATTCTTGCAGCACCTCTCATGGCACAACTCGGCATACGATCAGACACTAGCCCTGACCTGTTTCTCTGTGCTTTGTATTATCGAGAGTTTGTTGCAAGGCCGATCTCCATTGTCGAGAGTGACGCTATCGACGTCGGCATTCCAATATCACAAAAAACACCTGTAAAATACGCGACAGAATCGAATCTCGATCCCCAACCTACGACATCATCTGCATCGCCTGCGATTGAGACTAGCCCGCAACTCCCAAGTGGAGAGACGCCATGAGAACCGTTGAACTCCTAGAACGCCGGCGACAGGGATGGTACGAATTGGACTCGATGTGCGACAAGTATCGAAACTTCTCGTCGCTCAAAAGACCCATAGCCGCGGAGGTCACTCGTTTCGCAGCGCTCTATCGCGCTGCATGTACCGATTTGGCGATGGCGGAGAATCTCAAACTCCCACCCACCACGATCGATTACCTGCACCGTCTGGTCGGACGCGCTCACAGTCATTTGTATCGCTCGCATCGTCTCCCCACCTCCCTTTGGTGGACCTATATTTTTGAAACGATGCCTAAGGCGGTTTTCAATGATCCCTGCGTAAAGATCACTGGTATCATATTCTTCGGTCTTTTCAGTCTCGCTGCCATGCTAAGTTGGGCCGAAGGAACTTTCCCTAAGTTTGGCGAAACCATCCTTGGAAAAGATCAGATCCGACAACTTGAGGGAAGTTTTGAGAAACCATTGAGTGGAAATATCGACCAATATGCGAGCATGGCCGCATTTTACATTCAGCACAACACAAGCATCGGTCTAGAGTGTTTTGCCCTCGGCCCTCTGCTGATACCGAGCCTATTCAAATTAGCCTACAACGCGATCGTGCTCGGTGCATCGTTTGGATACATGGCAAGGCCAGATGTTGCTGCGGGTGATACTTTCTTCGAGTTTGTGACGGCCCATGGAGTCTTTGAACTTACCGCAATCAGCTTGTCTGCGGCTGCTGGCTTGCGACTGGGGATCGGCTGGATTGTGACCGACGGCCTGAGCCGCGTGGATGCATTTCGTGTCAGCGCAAAAAAAGCGTTACCGATCATTTTGGTAGCAGTGGCTCTTTTTATCCTCGCCGCATTCACCGAAGGCTTCATCTCTCCATCGCCGTTGCCTTATGCACTCAAGGCTCTTTTCGTAATCGCCAGCGCATCGCTACTGATGTTCTATTTCGTCATTTTAGGTTACCCCAAGGACGGCGAATCCAACCAGCAAGAGGGCCTGACCTAGCATGCAACTAGATACTACCTCTGTCGTCATCGCCCAGCGTTCCATCGATGAGATCCTCGATTTGAGTCTTGTCGTTGCGCGGACGTATCTTCCAAAGATCGTGCTCTTCGCAATCCTTGGAATCGCACCATTTTTCGCCATTAATTTGGTGCTACTCTACCCAATTACCGATTATGACCGACTAAGCATGGCATCCACATACCATGCAACCAACGGCGGCTATCAGGCTCGCTATCTATGGACCCAAGTGTGCCTAGTCTATTTGCAAGCCCCTCTCGCAATGTGCGGTGTCACCTATTTTCTCGGTCAAGCCGTGTTCATTGAGCAACCGACGATACGCCAGGTTTTCGGCGTTCTCGTCAGTCGCGCTACGGCTTTGACCTGGGTTCTTGGCTTACTTCGGGGTGGACTATTAGCGATCGCCTTCGCTTGCATCATTTTTGTATCCCCCTATTCGAATACCGATGTCGAACAAACGGTCTACCTAACCTTGTGCGTGATCCTCGTGTTCATGGTCCGAGGTTTTCGACCTTTCGCTCCCGAAATCCTTTTGCTTGAACGATGCCCATTGTTTACCTCCAAAAAAGCGAACGCGAACGAACTCTCCTATGGCCGGCGAACCTCCTGGCTCCACGCAGGCTCCGGAGACTTGTTCAGCGTGCAAATTGTCATCACCATCATCTCAGTCGCTTTTGTCCTACTGGCTTGTCTTGGAATACTCTACGTCTGCGGAGTCGTCTTTGGGATCCGCAACTGGGGCTTCTGGATGGACTTGATCTTTTTCCCCCTCGTTCTATGGCTGATGGCAACCTGGAGCGCGATCATTCGATTCCTCCTTTACCTCAACACTCGCATTCGAACCGAGGGCTGGGAAGTGGAGCTCAAATTGAAGGCTGAACAGCAACGGATGTTAGCGAATGCTCGACTCATGGAAGGGACATCATCATGAGATCGAAAGATAACCCAAGGGGATTACTCCTGATAATCCCGATGTTTCTTTGCGCATACCTCTCTGCCCCTTCCACTGGGCTTGCACAATTCCCAAACGAATCAGCGCGCAAAGTGCTTCGCCGAGGAACCGATCCCGTGTGGGTCAATACCGACGAAGAGGCTGTCACTATTGAGTCGAACCAATTGACCCGAACCGACGTCAATGATCGTCACAATTCCGTCCAAACACCCCAATCCGGCACCAGCTGGCTCGATCGGCTCTTTGGCAGCAACAATTCCTCATCGAGCTCGCCGGGCCTCTTCAGTAACTTCGGCGACTTGTTCGCCACGATTTTCCGATTCCTTTGGTACCTTGTCATCGTTGCCTTGATCGGATTGATTTTCTATTTCCTCTATAAAACGAGAATACTCCACTCTTGGATTGCGCAGAGTAAGAGCCCCGAGAAACGGGAAAATGTTGAACAGCAACTTGCCCGGATATCCGATCTTCCGTTCGAACTAGAGAAACCAATTGCTGGTCTTCGAAGCCAAGCAGATCAACTCCGTCAGAAAGGGGATTACTCAAAGGCGATCGCGTATCTCTTCAGTTACGCTCTCGTCGAACTCGATGCAGGGCATAGAATCCGCTTGGAAAAAGGGAAAACGAATGGTGTTTACCTTCGCGAACTGCGGCCAGAACCCGCACTACAGAGATTTCTCGCACAAACCACCGCCGTTTTCGAACAATCATTTTTTGGACGGCATATCGTCTCCAAAGAATCCTTTCATCATGTTTGGGACCAACTGCCTCGCTTTGAACAAGACCTTGCAGTAGCGACGCGTGTGAACCATTCCGCAAACCCAAACGCCTCGGAAGGTACGATTGCGGAGGTCGGAACATGATGCGCTCGAAACCGTCGATGTTATTGCTCTACCTCGCCGTGTTGACTTGTATCGGATGCACCCGACAAGTCCGTTTCGAGTACGGAGAGAGTGAAGGGTCCAAGGCAAAGAGCAGCCCTAGCGGACTAGCCGTTTTTCGGGAAATGGTCAAGGTAAAGGGCTTCGACACCTATACCGTTCGCTCTTTGTCTCCGGGGAACATGAATCGCCTCAACACCATCATCTGGTCCCCTGACGCTTTCCCGGTACATGATGCCGCCACCTACTATTGGTTATCCCAATGGCTAAGCCGTGGGAATCGAACACTGATCTATATAGGTCGTGACTATTCCCCAAATGTCGACTACTGGAGAGATTTGGCAAACTCGCCAGCTACTCAGAAAAACTTCAAAGATCCTGCGTCTTCTGCACGGGATTGGCAAGCATTGGAACAGTCCCGTCTAGATCAAATCAGGCGTGCCAATCGCGACACCATTATCATGCCTTGGCTCCGTTGGGATTGCTCGAACCACGAGATGGAACAAATCTACGAGTTTGCAGGGCCATTGTCCAAATTTGTAGATGCAAGCAACGCAAAGATTTTTCTAAGAACGCATCCGACAGCTATCGCACCCGATGATGAAAACAACATCAAAAAAAACTTTGATTGGGAGCCAAATTCTGCAAAGCCTGTTCCCACGACCAATGCCTATGAAAAAACATGGACACCCAGCGACGAGTCCCAGCAACAGATTATCTCCCAAATCCCATTTGATGACGCACCTACCATCACCCCCGATTTACTAACGGGGCATGGGCGAATATTAATTGGGACTCTCCTTCGGCCAGAGTTCCTCGGGGGCCGAGTTATCGTAGTTGCGAACAACTCATTTTTCTCCAATTACTCGATGCTGCACGAATCCCATCGCAGTATTGCTAGTTCCATCATCAAGGATCTTCCTAAGGGAGGGGTTGGCTTCATCACCGGATCCACGGATCCCATGGTTCGAGAAAATGACGCCGAAGAGCAACAGCAAGGCCTCGAGATGCTCACCCTCTGGCCCTTAAACGTGATCACGATCCACGCAGCCATTCTAGGCCTAATCGCCTTGATCGCTGCGTTTCCAATTTTCGGTCGCCCGAAACGACTGCGCCAAGATTCAAATACAGACTTTGGCCAGCACATCACGGCCGTCGGTAAAATGCTCGAACGGACTGGGGATGCCGATTTTGCAACTCGCACGATCGCCGAATACTTCCGCAAGCTGAAAAAAGACCCTGCATCACCATGGGCCACCATGGACACAGCGACGTTGACCCCTAAGTCGCCATTTGCGCCTTCATCGACGCAAACCACCGCCCCACCTGTGGAGCAGATCGTCCACAAACGCGCACCTGCAAGCGATCCTCTGCAGCGATCCGATCCACAAAACACGATTGACGATTAGCGAGCATGACTCCCCAACACGATATTAGCCCCCAACACGATATTTGGGAGTTGTCCTAATGAGCGAGACGGTCTCAGAAATAAGCACCTAATTCGACGCGCACGTATTGCCCGCTAAATATTTAATACAGGCATGGGACAACTCATCGTGAAATGCAAAGCGGGTAGAAACTTGACGGATCGCGTCGCATGTGACTGGCCTTGCAACCGAAGCTATTTGTGGTTGGGGACATAGATTTCAAGGTACCGCGAAACAGCCTCTGCCAGCACGGACGCTGTTTTTTTACGATTTGCTTCATTCCGATACTCGGAACCAAACTCCAGCTGTATGGCGTCGATCCCTTCCGTACGGTGACTCCCGTAGGTTTGGACGATGTAACCACCGGTGAATCCGGACTGTTCCTTTCCACCATAAGGCTTCGGGTAAACACGCCAACCTAAGTCATTGAGGATCCCCATAAAACTAGTATCGCCCGTGTGCGATTCCTCACCGAACCGTTCGCGCAGCCTCGAAACGGTTTTACCGTTACCAGTTCCACGAAATACCATCTGGCTGCTGGAACCTTGACCATGCAAATCCAACAACAATCCACCTCGAAATTGCGACATGATCTCATCGCAATGCAAGCGGCAGTTTGCATGGTACCGTTCGTAAGCCGGTTTCGCGTCGTCATCCTCATACGCAATTTCTGCAGGACGATTTGGATCTAGGTACCTGCGATGCGTACTGCTGATCACGCTGTAAGGACGCGCTCCAAGTTTCTTCTCAATGGCGGCTACGACTTCCTTTGCTAACTCTTCCGTACCTCCATCCCGGCCAGTAAAGAAACCCGCAGGTCCGGCCTGCATTCCCTCTCCTTTTCTCGCGGGCACCCCTGAAATCCGCAAAGTCCCTCCGTGCGGTGCAGAAATCATCACGGGTAACGTACCTCGTTCAACGAGGACAAGCTCCTCGATATTAGAGGTAGTTCGCGGCGCGGTGGCTTTCGGCCGCTCTCCGTCCAACTCACTATCCACTTGTTTCTCTTGTGCAATACCGTACCCGGTCAACACCGAAAGGGACACGGAAACGGCGACCCGTCTCGCCAATTCAACCGCTTTGAAACGTCTTCTGATGGATTGATTACTCTGGTATTTCATCCCTTCACCTGTAGATTCAATGCAACGATTAGATTCAATGCAACGGTCGATCGCGATTTACTCGTCTGCGCTCGCTCGACGAATCCTGTCCATCAACGCTCGACCTATTCCAGCGTCGGGTACGACCTGACAGACGATGAAATCAATTCCTAATCGGTCTATCTCTCGGAAGTACGAAAACAGAACTCGCGCGTAATCCTCGGGGCTTTCACAGACCCTTATGATACGCCAATCCTCCCTTCGACTGGGGGACGAAAGCCCGATCCACGCACGCGATGCGGGGATTCCAACGGGTTCCTCAACTACTGATTTGCTTGTGCCATCTGAAATGGATCCATCTTCAAAAGTATCAGTACCGAACGAAGGACTATTCGCGATCAATACTTGAGCTTTGGGTTGGTAGTGACGATGCCGCGTCCCTGGCGATTTTCGCTTTCGCACTTGATCGCTCGAATCCAATTCGTCTACAGAAACCACATCTGAGACAAAGGCTTGGATCGACTTCAAGGAGATCGCACCGTGCCGAAGGACACAAGGGGGGGATTGAGTGATGTCGATCACCGTGCTCTCCAAGCCTAACTCGGTAGGTTCTCCGCAGACAATCGCATCGACCAGCCCCGAAAGATCCTCATGCACCGCCTCCCAAGTCGTACCACTTGGTCGTCCTGAACGATTGGCGCTTGGGGCGACCAACGGCACCCCGGATCGACGGATCAATTCGAGCGCGACAAGGTGTTTTGGCATTCGTATGGCAACCGTGGGCAATCCTGCACACAACTCGTCCGCAACGGAATCACCTCTCGGCATGACGATGGTCAAGGGACCAGGCCAAAACGCATCCATGAGGGTTTTGGCAATCGGCGTAATTTCCTTTGCGACGCGAGCTACTCCAGCCAAATCGGCAACATGGACGATCAGCGGGTTATCGCTAGGCCGCCCTTTTGCCAAGAATATCTTTGAGATAGCAGACGCATTGGTCGCATCCGCACCCAGCCCATAAACCGTTTCCGTTGGAAACGCCACGATACCACCAGCCGCAATGATCGCGGCTGCGTCCGCCAATTGGTCGATACTTAGAAGTGACGTTTCCATCTCGGACCCGAGTCATCCGGTGATTCAATCATTGGGCCGCGAAAGCTTCTTTCCGTGGAAACCTCGCGGCTCCGATCGTCATCGTGCTCCACGCTTACCTTTTGCAAAACGTCGTTCGGAGGGGTGGTCCATCAATTTAGAAATCCTAAGTTGACGCCCCAACACCCAAGCCTTACCTAGAGTCTTAAAGACTTCCCGAGGCATACCTGCAGGCAAATCAATGGTGGAGAAATCATGATGGATCTTGATCTGACCGATGAGATCGGAGTTCAGCCCTATCTCATTGGCAACAGCGCCGACGAGATTCCCAGCCTTCACACCATGAATGCGTCCGACTTCGACACGGAATGTCTCTTTCTCTCTGCGTGGATCCCCTAACTCAATTCCTTCTCCACGCTCACCGCGGCGTCCACCCCGGCGTCCTTCGCCGCCGAATCCACTATCCCGGTCCCCGAAGCGTTCTCGTGGATCTCGGCCGGAATTACGAAAATCACGGCTATCTCCGCCGCGATCTCTGCGTCCTCGATCGGAATCCATTCGCAACATACGTTCGGAAGATTCGCTGACAAAGAATGGCCTTTCCCCTTGTGCTAAAAGGGCTAATCCCGCAGCCACCTTGACTGGAGATAATGCATGTTCCGCGGCGCATTCGTTGATCAGCTTTTCAAACAGGTTGAATACCTCTTTACCAGCTTCCGTTGGTGATGCGGCCTTTTGAATCATCTCTTTGAAGCGGGAAACGCGAAGCGAATTGATTTCTTTCGAAGTTGGAATCGCCATCGGTTCGATCGTCTGTCCAGCGGCACGATCGATTTCCCTCAAGAAACCTCGTTGCCTTGGAGCGATGAATATGATCGCTTGTCCGCTCCTACCAGCCCTACCCGTACGTCCGATCCGGTGCACATAAGCTTCGGAATCAAAGGGTAAATCATAATTGATCACATGGGTA
>Ga0194130_10005239_pt1 | contig 15767 bp, 18 predicted proteins | sample TA2KigsurfametaG_FD_160084 | JGI IMG/M metagenome (GOLD analysis project Ga0194130, IMG submission 160084) | Freshwater microbial communities from Lake Tanganyika, Tanzania - TA2015050 Kigoma 12 surface | ecosystem: Environmental > Aquatic > Freshwater > Lake | place: Tanzania: Lake Tanganyika... | reverse complement strand
AATATATTTAGATTATTTTCATTATAAAATATAATGATTTTGATAAAATCTAATTTAAAAAAAAATATCTATTAGCATTTCTTTTATATTTTACTAGTATGTTTCTAACCAATTATTCATTTATGTCGTTTTTATTATAATTACCATATATGTTGTTATAATCTTTCCAATTTATTTTTCATCAAATGTATTAATATCTGCCAAACATAAACGTTGAATTAAATTGAAATATAGTTAACCTTTGTAATACTGAAACATAACTTAGACTATATTTTCATTTATAAAAAAGCATATTCATTTAATTTTTAATTAGCATAGATTCCTTTGATTTAGGGTATAAATTTTTATAAAATATATTTACTATATTGGAATATTCAGCTGGATTTGAATATACTATTTCATTATGATTTCTGGATTGAAAATACCTGTTCATATTCTCAAGTTTAGTATCATCTAATGTTAAAAATGGTAATAAGGGATTTTCATTTAATTCAAATATATTAATATCTAATATAAGTGATAAAGTTCTATTGGCACAAAAAATGATTATTTCCCATGTCGTAATTTCATCAGGATATCTTTCTGGTTGAATAAACCAAAAAAATATATGTAGAAAAATATTAATATAGATTGCTTCTGCTATTACGGTTGATTCTAATCTAATATCTTGTAAAGTATATATTAATTTTAAATATATATACTGAACATGAATTGAAATAGGATAAATAGGAAAATGAAACTCATTTGAAATCATTAAGTCTTGTAAAATAAAATTAAACGATTCTTCAGTGGAAAATGTATAATTATATGCTTCAGAATAATAATCTATATCCTTTAATGTATAATTAAAAATAGAATGATATATATGATTTGGTAAAATACTAAGCATATTTAAAAATACTGAATTAGTTCCATATTTTGAATATATATTGTTCCAATTATTATTTATACAACATAAATTATTAATAAAGGTATCAACCCCATCAATTAAATTTGTGGTTAAAAATAGTGAAATAATATTATTGATTACTATAAAATAGTGAGGATGACTATCTATTGGAATATTATTCATAGGTATTATATAGTCTATATATGTTTGATGTTGAATTTCTAAAAAAGAAACTTCCATTTGATGTAAAGTATATTCATCTCTCGTATTGATTTGTTGATTCATATATATTTTTTGTAAATCTCCACCATCAAGAATAGATCTATCAATAGGTATTTCATCTGATAAATGTTCAAAATAACTATGTGAAAGTGCTTCAGCAGCACACAATCTTAAATGAATATCTGGATTCATTATTTTAACTAATAAGTCAAATCCGAGAGGCCCTAATACATTATCATCAGTTAAAAATTTTGATACATCGTTATGTATATTACTTATTTTATCAATTAAATAAATGTTATTATTTCTGCACATTACTTTTGTGTTTTTATTATTTGTAGCAAGTTGAACAATAGAGCATCCTATACTATACATATCACTCCCATATGATTTTCTGTTACTTTTAATATATCCGTATTTCTGTTGGTCTTCACTATCGGGTGCTTTGGTTATTTCGGTACATATATAGTTATTTACTACATCTTTAGTAGGTCCTATTCCGATAAATTCAGCCAATCCAAAATCAATAATACGAATATCAGTATTGTTAATCATTAAATTTAATAATTTAATATCATTATGTAATATGCCTAGACTATGAATATTATAAAATGCTTTTATAATTTTAAAAAAAATTATTTTAATTTGTTCAGATGGTAAATCTGGCTTAAGTCCTCTTTCATCACTCTCTTCATCACTGTCTTCTTCACTGTCTTCTTCTTCACTCTCTTCTTCACTCTCTTCTTCTTCACTATCTTCTTCACTCTCTTCTTTAATATTATTTAGACATTTATCAAGACGTTCAATTACAATGTACAATTTAGATAATGAACTATTTAACGCTACCCCATATAATATTACTGCTTTACTTTGAGGATATTTATTTAAAAATTGTAAAAATGCTATTTCTTTAATCAAATCGTCACTTATAGTCTTAGTCCCTTTTGAATAACTTTTAAATTGTTTTAATATAATTGATTCTCCTGTTTTTTTAATATTAGCTTTTATAATATTACCAAAACTTCCAGATGCTAATTTATCAGATGTAATATCAAAATCTTTTTCAATACTAAATATTTGTATATCATTACTAACTATACTTTGTATTTTTTTAGAACGATCTTGGTCAATAGGTAATATTCTATTTTCTTCTTTAATAGGTACTAACAGGTTAGCCATATATTATATATTAATATATAATATTTGTATAATTAGTATTAAATTTCTAGACTATTTTCAGTTATATTTACAACCGATAATTTATATTTATCTAATGAATATTTACTACAAGATTTCAAATGATTATCAAAAACCCATGAACTTGATAAGTCTCTTACTATAAAAGTTTTACAATATTCATTAACTAAATTCGTTATAAATTTATCATCATTTTCATAACCCATTTTATTTAAATACATTGATAACTCACGCTTAAAATTTCCATTTAAAATTTTAGTCCTTTTTGATATCTTCTTATAATTATTATAGATTTCAGATTTACCAATATTATGATAAATATTAATTTTATCATTCTTATATCGTATTCTAGCTTGTTCTAGATTAAATGATATTGCTTTTTCTAAAGTGGTCATACTTCTACGATAATCTTTATTCATTTCTTTTAAATTTTTGTATTTTTCCTTTAATATTTCATTAGCCAGTTCTGAAATCATTTTAAATGTTGTATAAACTTCAGAACTTGGATCTTTTTTACCACAACTTAAACAACTATTAATATGTTCTATAGATACTGGATGTTCAGGTTCATTTAAAGAATCCCATTCTGACCAGTGATGAACTTGAACACCGCCAGTATCACGACATATTGGACATTCGGGATTATGACGTAAACTATCTATAATACATTCTGTATGAAATCGATGTGAACAAGATAGTTTATAATCCGGACTAGTGCCATCCATTATAGAACGACATATACTACACTTTTCATCAGTCATTTTAATAAAATATACTAATTTATTTTTAAATATAAATTAAAATTATTATTTTTCAGTATGTGTTAGTTCTATATATGTATCTATTTTGTTAAAATATCCAATTGCTGTTTTTTTTAAATTCATATATGGAACTATCTCGTCATACGTCGAAAAATTTTTACTATTTATAATAAATTCAATAAATTTATTTACTAATGGTCTTTTCTTGATAGATATCATTTGAAGTGACTCTGTATCAATTTTACATAATTTAGATTTGAAAAATATACATTGCTGTAACCATTTAAATATATCTTTTTCCGTTTCAAATCCTTTTTGCCATTCTACATAATCTAATCCAAAAAAACTACATATTTCATTCGGATTATCTGATAATAATATTTGTTTATCTTTTTTCATTTTATTATTTTTTAGCCCAACATCTTCAAATATTTTTACACTAAGTCCAATGCAGTCATAATATAGACCTATAGACTTGGATATATAATTAATAATATTATTAATGATACTATAGCTATAATAAAAGTTAGCCATTACTAAATTTTGAAAATTAATCATATTAATTTGAAAAGGTAATATTCTATTATTATCAGAATAGTCAAAACTATATATATTATTATATGTACATAATATTTGATTTGGATAAAATTTTGAAATGATTTCGATTGGGTTTTTTGATTTAAAAGAAACCAAAATATTTAATGAATTAAAAGTTAATCTATCATTGGTATAATTAATTTCTTTATAATTTATGCCTATTTCAATTAAACGAACAATTATTTGCTGTTTAATAGTAATATATTCTTCTTTAGATTTTTTATATGTTTTTATAGATAGGTGTACATTACCTTTCATTTTCTTCTTTCATATATATTATTAATATATATCTTTTTATATTTCAATTTTTATTTTACTAATATTTCTTTATTTATTGAAAAGCATTAAGACCGGTAATACCTCTCCCTATAATCAAACCGTGAATATCCTGAGTACCTTCATATGTATTGACTGCTTCTAAATTAAGCATATGTCTTATTATATGATACTCATCAGAAATACCATTACCACCTAACATATCTCTACAATTTCTAGCTATTTGTAAAGATTTCGAACAATTATTTCGTTTAATCATTGAAATATTTTCTGGAATGATAATGTTATTATCAATCATTTCTCCTATTCTATAAGATGCGTGTAATCCTAATGTTATTTCCGTTAACATATCTGTTAGTTTTATTTGTATTAATTGATTAGCTGCTAATGGTTTATTGAACTGTTTTCGTTCTAAAACATATTCTCTGGCTCTTAAAAAACAGTCTTCAGCTGCTCCAAGAACACCCCAAGAAATACCATATCGTGCGTTGTTTAAACACATAAAAGGTCCTTTTAATCCTTTAATATTTGGTAACATATTATGTTTTGGCACAATTACATTATCCATAAATATCATACCAGTATTTGATGCTCTTAAAGAAAATTTTCCTTCTATTTTAGGTGTGGTTATTCCACTCATTCCGCGTTCTAAAATAAAACCTCTAATATCATTATTGTCATCTTTCGCCCAAATGATAAACACATCCGCAATTGGAGAATTGGTTATCCAATTTTTACTACCATTAAGAATAAAATTGTTACCTTCTAATCTTGCCCGAGTAATCATTCCAGAGGGGTCACTTCCATGATCAGGTTCAGTAAGACCAAAACAACCTATTAAATTACCTTTTGCTAATTCAGGTAAGAACTTATCCTTTTGCTCTTTTGAACCAAACTTACTAATTGGATACATAACAAGTGATGATTGAACACTCGCACAGCTTCTATAGCCACTATCAACTCTTTCAATTTCACGCATTATTAATCCATATGAAATATAATTTGTTCCAGCACAACCATATTGATTCAAAGTAGTACCTAATAAACCACAATTTCCCATTTCTTTTATAATATTTTTATTAAAAATTTCATTTCTAAAAGAGGGAATAATATTTGGAAATAATACTTCTTTTGAAAATTTTTTAGCTAATTCTTTAATCATTTTTTCTTCATCGGTTAGTATAGTTTCTAATTGAAATGGGTCATTATAACTAAATTTTTGATTTGAAATAAATCTTTTAGCAATATTTATTTTTTTTAAATTTTGTTGTAAATACCTATAAATCATCGTTAAAAATCAATTATATCTCTTTTTATATTTATTATCTTATAATAATATTTGAATTAAAGATAAAAAATATTAGGTTTTTTATATATATATGTTTTTTCTTTGTTTTCTTCATCACTATCCTCATCCGATAAATTACTACTTTCTTCTTCATCGCCAAATAAATTACCACGTCTAACACTTCTATCCTCATCATCAGTACGTCTAATACCACTATTCTCACGCTTAGTTCTACGTTTTTTTTCATCACGGGCGTAGATATGTAAACGATGAATTGAAACCAATTGTTCTATTTCTTTTTGAGTGTATTCGAGATGACCTGATAATTCTAACTTAGTAAGTGGCTCACAAAGAGCAACTTCTGGATGAAAGTGTGATTCGGTTTCACTTTGTATTGCTTCATGGGCATAACCATCTAGACCTTGACTACATATATAACGGGCTATTATGAAATCATTATCATAATCACTCTCCCGCTTTATTTCTTTATTTTCGGGAGTGTATCCAAAGCTCTCAGTAATCGAATCTCTCACATTTTCTGGAGCTTGACTATATAATTTTTCAACGTTACTTAATTCATCCATTGCTAATAATTTTATAAGGCGAGAAGTACGATACAATGAAACTAATCCATATTTTTTTGAAGTTTGTTCATCACTGAAATATTCAATATCACCAATTGTTTTTTCACCGATATATTGAAGACTATCGCCTCTATATAATATAGTTCCAGGTGATATTATTAAAAATGTCCATCCTTCTACATTTATTTTTTGACTAAATAATTTTTGTGACATAGATTATATAATCTTATACAATATTTTATTTAAAATTACATAGACAATATATATTGATACTAACAATATTATATCATATATTACAGCCCTATAACTTACCGCGTGAAACCATTGACTAAAAAAATTATCGCTTACCGGTTTAGAAAGAAAAAATACCATAAATCCACCACTAATTAATACAGTAGTAAGTATAATTACTAATATATATTGCTTATCTTTTTTAACATTTAAAAGTTTAGCTAAATAATATGCTGCTAGAAAATATAGTAATATTAAAAAATAATCAAATGGTATAAAAAATTTTATATTATGATAGTAATATGAGTTTACGAGTGTTTGATTGCCACTGATTATCCCTGGTAAGTTTAAACCATATACACCTACTAATGTCACTATAAAAAATGATAGAGTATAACTTATTATTTCGTTATAATACATATATTATTTAGTAATATGATTTTTTACGTTTAATATTATTTTTTTTTAATAACTAAATTTAAAAAAAAAATATATAATAAATATAATGAAATCCAGAATAAATATAAAGTCAAAAACCCATGATCTCACCAGCTACAGGAAAAGTAAAAGATATCGTAAACATAGTAAGCGTGGTGGAGGGATAGAACAAAATTGTTTAGCTGATAAAACAAAATTTCCTAAATGTGGTCAGGAAGGATGTGTATATTTAGACGATGATATAAATAATGTTACAAAAAATCAATGGAAAACGAATCGTCAAATGGAACAACATATGTTTTCAATAGAAGGTCAAACTGAAGCGGCTAAATTAGCTTTAGCTCCTAATATAGTTTCTAGTGATGTAAAGGCTTGTGATTTAATAAGTAAAATAGGTTCTGAAAATAAGGCTCCATGTTTTGTAAAACGACATAGATATACAAGAGATAAAGAAAGAATTATATACGAAGAAGAAAAAAGACAGAATTGGTGTAGAAATTATGGTCAAGAAAAAAATCAATGTGTAGTGGATGAGCAAATGTATAATAATTTTAAAGAAACATTTCCTAAAATTTCATATGTTTTTGAAAGAGATAGTAATCCTAATAATATTAAAAGGCATTTTCCTAGTCTTAATGAATCATTATTAGGCGATGTTGATGATGATGATGATGAATATGGTGATTTAATTACTCATGTAGATATACCTGAACAATTTACAAATATAAATCCAGCATTTTTAACCAAAATAAAAATGAGTAGAATAAAGGGTATTACTATTGGTGAATTTATACAAGAAATGATTGAAAAAATTGGGGAAACGGCAACTAAATCTGTTGCCAAAGAATGGGAAACAGAACAATCAATTCTAATAGATAAAGTTAATAAAATTGGATATAATTCATCTGATTTTCATGAAGGAAATATTATGATAGATGTCGATGATGAACGTTTATGTTCATGGATTATAGAAACATTAGAAAAAACACAAAAACCAATTACTCCAAGTGATATAAAAAAAGAATTTGGTAAAGAAAATATATTAAAGATAGTAGATTGGGGTGTTTTATATAGATTTAGTTAAAATTCAAAAAAAATGTTTACCTGTTTATAAATTTGTTAGATATAATTATAATTTAATTGATTAAGAATACTCTTACCTAAATCCATTAAATTTTTATGATGTGACCTGTTTTCCATATGTTAGTCATGATATTGTTTTTATGAAAAACTACATAAATGGCTTACCTTTTTATCCAAAATATTTTTCGAAATATGGAGCTAGTCTTTTAGACATATTGCCCAAATGACCGTCTATCATTGGGCGGAATGTATTTTGTTACCGGTCGAGGTGTGCTTGATGGAATGGCGGCCTTGGGAAAGTTCACCTTTCCGGAATTTTGGAAAGCTGCCGAAATCCAAGCCAGTGTATCCGCGTATTCTGTTCCTTCGTAGGAGACACCCGTTCCATTCGCCGAGTTCGTCAAAATGATCTGTCCTGCTTCTTTTTCACCTGGTCCTTTTTGATAATATGCCGTCCCCAACTTGCTCATGTCTCTTTGCTCTATTATATTAAAATTAGTAAAAGTCTATCAAATTTTTTTAGACCATACATAAAACGTTTATTGTATTGCTAAAATTACATTCCCCTTACGGAGTGACTGTGTTCCGTCCTTATTATCAACTGCTTCTAGGTCATATTTTCCAAGTCGTATTTTACTTACTGATAAATAGCCTTTATTGATAAATTTGATTTTATAATGAATTGTTTTTATAAGAATTAAAAAATGTCATCCAAACAGAAAAAAATAGAAGAAACCTTCCAACACATCCGCGAGTATTGGAAAGAGGAATATTACAAAACATGTTCATTGGAATGGAAAAAAATTCAACCATTTATTTCAAAAGAAGCAACCGCATATCAATGTGGAAATTGTGATACATTTTGGACCTCTATTCAATTTATCAATGACCACGATAATATTTGCCCCAAATGTGATACCCATTGTCGAAAATTGTGCTCCAAAACATGTGCGAGGCGAACTCGGACGAAACAATTCGTGGCGCACGTAATTTTTTTTCAATTGATATCACAAATATCATTAAGTGGTGAAAACTTTATTGTTTTTCCAAATGAAGGATACCCATCAAAAACTCTAGCAACATTATATGCTGAAGGTGGAACACTATATTCGATCGGTTTTGTTTTTTCAATAACAAATGGCTTGTACGTTTTTTTAAAGAAAGTTATATGTCCAGATGGTTGATCATCTTTAAAATACATACTAAAATTATATAAATTAGAATCAAAATAATTCATAAATAAAATAATTATACATAATAAAATGATATTTTTTTCATTATATTACAATTAAATAAAAAGTTAACTTTATATTGTAATATAATGGAAGAAGAAATTAGCATAGTTAAATGTTTTTTATGTTTCAGAGAATTTGATGAATATAAATCACAAGTTAAATTTAGAACAAAAAAATGTTGTGTTTGTCATAATCCAATATGTAAAACTTGCTTTTTCAATAAAGATAATAAACAAAAATGTTTTAGTTGTTTTTATGGAAATACTCCGAGGTGTAATAATAAATGTATTAAAATATCATGTTTATACCCTGGAAGATTTAAATGAACTTAATAATACATTTTATATATTATTTGTATATTATTATTAACTTAAAGCTTAATTATACTTTTATATATAAAATGTATTATTAATGAATCAAGATTTAGAAAATCCTAATCGAGTTATTGCTCCTGTATTTTTATATGATGATCGCCGTTGTTGTTCAAAAATAATAATATTATTTAAAATATTTGGATGTATATTTTATACGCAGACATTAACAACTTGTGATAAAGCTGAATTTTATATTATTATGATAACTGTAATGATTTTATCTATATTGAATGATATGCGTTATGAATTATATCATTATATGAAATTAGGTACTATTTTTTCATCATTAAATGAATTTGAATTATGGAGGAGGACTTTATTACCCCAATCAAAAATAATTTTTTCAGGTGCTGAATTTGCTATTAAATTAGTATTCTTAATAAAAAATTTTCCACCAGAATTAGATTTAAGTTTTAAAAATATATGTAAATTTGGTGATAGTATATTCAAAATACATATTTTAGTTTTATTTTTAATATATTTTATTGTCGGTGCTTTTTCGTGTATGATGATGACTTGGAATAATTATCCACGTGAAAATCAAGTTTCAAGTCAAAGACAAAGAATAACATTACCAAATCCAATTATTTTAAATAATTTGCAGACTGAAGAATGTTCTATTTGTATGGATTTAGATAATAGTAAAACTTGGATTATATTACCATGTGGACACAAATTTCATAATTCATGCATTGTAGAATGGTTGAATACTCAGCAAACCTGTCCTATTTGTAGAAACAATGTATCAGTTATATAATTATATATATTATACATTTTTTCAATTTCATTTTGATGCTTTAGATGAATATTAGATCTTTTTAATTTCATAGTTGGTGTCATTAAACCATTTTCTACTGTAAAATCTTCGTTTATTAAAGTATATTTCTGAATTTTTTGAGCACCTGAAATAGCTTCATTATTATATTTGTCAAATGCATCTTTGATATATAAATTACATTTTTCTATATCATTTTCTTTATGTGGTAAACATACCAAAGCACTTAAAAATTTTCTTTTATCTCCAATAACAATAACTTGTAAAATGTCTGGTACATATTTCTTAATATTATTTTCAATTAAAGACAATACATTATATAAATATATAATGAGCCATACATCATTTGGTAATTTTTTAGATAAAAAATATGAAGTGAAATTCATTTCTAATAAGCATTTATCTTCAGAATACTATTTTGAATATATAGATTATAGAGTTGGTTGTGATTTATGTGGTAATGGAGATGCTTGTGGATTAAAAACAAATTTTCCAAAATTGATGAATAAAGAGAAATTTCTTCTTAACGAATTAGAAATAGATTTTGAAGATGCATGGTATAATGATAATGAATTACTAACATTGGAAACAATGTATGAAACATCAAATAAAAAAATTATACATTTATTGTATAAATATTATTTAAAATTTAATGCGACTCAATTTGGCACTAATATATTCAACAAGATCAATATTTCTTCAAAAGAAACAAAAAATGGAGGAAAACTTATTTTGACAAGTATATTTGAATCTGAAGAAAAATTAGCTTTTACTCCTATATCATTATCAGAATTAGACAGAATTAAAAAAGTACATATATGTGGTAAATGTTATGAATGGTTTATTTCAATACACAATAATAAATATAGAAAGTATTTTGCGTATCAAAATCCACTTAAATACTTTTGGGTTTATTTTGTTGAGGTATATCTAAATGATTTGATAGAATTTGAATCAGAAACGATTATGAATTCATTTTATAATACTTATAAGGATAAGGAAACAAAATAGTTCATTAAAAAATGATTTCTTTTACAAAATCAATTGGCGTTTTTCCAAAGTATTGCTGGGGTTGTAAATTATGAGCTTGTTGAGACGATAATCTTATAAGTATAAATAATAGTGCCAAATATTATTGAGATTCGAAGAGCAAATTAAATTTATTTCTTTTAAACAATAAACATCGAATATATTTTCAGTAGTTCGCAGGGATATATTCCATCTGGAATGTATGGATGACCAAATATTAAATTTTGATTATTTCCTATGTTTAACGACTTACCATTAGTAATGTATTTATAATGGGGGGCGCGAGGCACGGTACTGCTGTTACCGCCGCAAAAATAATACTCACTTCGTTTTTCAGGTGGTAGTTCATTTATTTCCCTAATAATTTCTGAAATTCTATTACTACCCATTATAGAATCATCATAATGGAAAGGTCTGTTTTCTTGATCGTCGTCCTCGGCTTGCTTGTTCGCTTTTCCATTTATTTGTTTAGCGATATAAACACCTTGTGCATATGCTAACTGAGCAGTTTTGGGTAAATTTGTATTTGCGCAGTCTCCCCCCATATATACATTTTGATAATCTAAATTTCTCAATCTGTCATCTAATTTAACATTACTTACTAAATTATTAACGTTATTGTCTATACACATTATCGTTTTATCGAAACAATGTAAATTTGGATTATAATTTTGATTAAATAGTGTGCTAATATTTTTATACTCTAAAAATGAAAGTAACCATGTTTTGTAATCATATGGTAAATAATTTAATACATCTTCTTTTTTAAGTGTATCAATTAGAGTAATATTATTATTACGTGATAATATTGTTGCTAATTCAATACCTGTAGAACCTGTGCCAATAATCCCTATATTTGTATTTTTAATATGAATTAAATCTTGAATTTGTTTTTCCCAATCACTTAGTGTCTTTTGAGAACCTAGACCTATAACTAAATGGTCAAAATCTATCATTGCATCACACATTAAATCATTACCATCTTCATTAATATATATAGTATTTTCATTATACCGCATATCTCTAATTTTTGTTTGTATAATATGGTCTGGTTTTTGTCTAATTATATCGCGAAGATGTAATGGATTAGCATTCCACTCATCTTTATTTAATTGATAAATCATGTCTTGAGGATTAATAAATTTATCTTTATATATTTGCGTTATTTTAAATTTACTTTTATCAATTGTATCTAAAAAACCTCTAGATAGAAATCCATCACCTAATAATACAATTTGTTGTTTATTCAACAATTTATCACAGTTGCAGTATTTTTTGGGATTTCTAAATTCGTCGCCAAACCAGTAAGTCTTGTTACAGTGGTCGCAGAGTGATTTACTTTTAATATGTGAATCAAGCTCCATTAAAATAAAGAGACCTAAGTATGAATATCCAAAAAATTTAACCTTGAGTTCCACAGACGGTGATTTCAGCTCACGCCAGGACCTGAATATTTTTTCCGCAAAAATTTTTAATTTCAGCATTATATAACTAATCTATTATTTATAATATAAATTTATATCAATTTTTTCTCAATCTATCACAGGGGCAGGGATTTTCGGCCCAAAACCAGACAGAGAAGCGACATTAGTCGCAGCGTAATTTATTATTAATATATTTAGTAGTAAGAAGGCCAAAGCAAGAATATGCTAAAAATTTAAAATTTTGCATTATATAATTAATCTATTATTTTAAATTATTTATATAATTATATAAATTAATTTCAATTTTTATCCACGATTTATTAAATTATCATGTATAAAATTGTGAAGAAAAATATGTGAGCAACTTGATAATCCTAACTTTTCCATTCTGGATCTTTTTCAACTAATTTATCTAACCCCATTTTCTTTCTTATTTATATTGATTTTTTAATATGAATTTAATTAATAATAATGATATTATTAAAGTTAAAAGAGAAAATACAATTTTTACAAAAATATAATATTTTTATAAAAATTATTAGTTATAAATAAAATTAATAATATACTTATTTAATCCAATTTTTTTTCTGCATTATTAGCTGGTTCACGACCCATATTCGTGTTATTAAGCATGCTTTCCATACGTTGTTTTCTTTGTGATGCATATTCACAAGCAACAACAGCCGTAATAAGGCCACCGGTCGTTATGCTATAAAATTTCATCCCTGCCTTGAGGCGATCTTGAAGTCTAGCCCTGGGATCATACATCGGTGATTGCAACTTAGCCAAGTAGCAGAATATTTTTTCCGCGAAACTTCTAATTTTTATTTTTGGCATTATATAACTAATCTATTATTTTAAATTATATATATATATCAATTTTTTCTTAATAATTTATCACAAGGGCAGAGATTTTCGGCCCCAAACCAGGCAGACAAGCGACATTAGTGACAGCGTAATTTATTATTAATATATTTAGTAGTAAGAAGACCAAAGCAAGAATATGCTAAAAATTTAAAATATTGCATTATATAATTAATCTATTATTTTAAATTATTTATATAAATTTATTTCAATTTTTATCCACAATTTGTTAAATTATCATGTTCAAAATTGTGAAGAAAAACATGTGAGCAACTTGATAATTCTATTGATTAGATGGATAGAAAGAGGATACACCATAGAAAAAAAAAACAGAATAGAATATATATTAAACTATATAAATACTGTTGAGTGTAAACGTAATGTTCTAACCACTTTACTAAAAGACCTAAACTATTTGCACCTGCCGAGAATCGAAATCGGATTTAAACATTGGAAGTGTTTTATCATACCAAAGGTGCTCTATATTTTTTTAAGTATTATTATATATCACAAGGTAATTCAACTGATAAATTACATATCAATCTATTTACATCTTGAACAAATTGTCTTATATTATCTTCTGAAGAAAAGTCTCTACAATCTGATATCATTTGTAGCACACTATGTAAAAAAGTGTGTCTAATCTCTTCACTCTCTCTCATTTTGATATTGAATATATTCAAAGCGGTTAATCTATCTTCTAGTATAAAAGTATTCCATAATATAATTACTATAATACACCATACAGCACATTTAGATTCTTCATTAATACTTCTTTCTGGAGACATACTATAATCTACAAAAAAAGGCATATTTGAACGAATTTTGGTTTCATATTCATATTTAGCAGCCCAACGTTGACCATTTGAATCAAAAATGCTAAATTTAATTATTTGTGATCCAGTTTCATCTAATATAGTTTCTTTATATATCAATACAGCGTGACATTCAGTTATAGATCCATTTAGAGTAGCCATATATAATCCGTCTTCAAATCTATGATGTTTTGTATCACGGAAATCTATTATTTTGTCATTAACTTTTATTTGACCGTGAACATTAAAACTATATAATGATAATAATTTTTTTTCAATTTGATTAATTTTGTATTGTAAATCTCTTTCTCTCTTTTTATCAGTAGCACTAGCCATATATATTTATATATTTAAATTAATTTTAATAAATGTTAAAAAAATAAATAGTTTAATTGACAAAAAATTGATTTCTATATAATAATATTTCTATGTTTGAATAGAAAAATGGATATAATTGAAAAATTAGCAGATGATTTAGTTTATAACTATTTATACTACATTTTTGAAACGATACCGATTTTCTATAGGAAAGTTAATAATCGGCGTTTGAAATGTAAAAAGATTTAAAAAATAATGAATAGTAATAAGTAAGAAATGTATAAAAAAACATCCCATTTTAGTGATATGTTAGACAATACAAAAGATATGAACACAGAACCACCAAAATATACAGAAGAACAATATATGAAAAAATGGTTTGAAGATGTAAAACAAAACGAAAAATATACAAAAGGACAAACAAATTGGACTGAAAAATATGCACACATTTTTGAAAAATGTAGTGGAAAAACAAGTGAAGATAAAATAGATATTTCATCTCAAACAATAGGAACATTAAAAGAACATGAACTAAATAAAAAATAGAAATAATGTCTGCTACACCATTGAAAAATGAAAATATGGATATAACAAGCATGATAGATAATTCAAAAAATCAGAGTTTATTTATGCAACTTAATAATATTCTTCTTGTAATATATTCTTTCTGTAATGATCCAACATCTTCTTTAACAAATATTAAATACTTATTATCAATTCTTCCAAAATAAAAATGTGGATTTTGAAAAGATAACATCATATATGTATCATCATTCAATAATCCATCAGTCCAGATATCATGAATTTTATAATTTATTTGCCCTTTAATTAATTTAGTGAATTCATCAATCATTTCATCCTGTTCTTTATAAAATGAATCTTCTTGCGTTCCATATTCATATGTTGGTTGTCTTTCTCCTTGTTCCATTGTATATTTATTATGATACAAATAACAAGGTATTTTTCTAATAATATATTTCATTGTAGTCAAATTACGACCACATATATAAAAATTATAATCGACGATATCTTCTTTATAATTCATATGTAATATATCGCCATCATTAAAAAATGCTACTATAAATCTATTTCTTTGCTCTTCATAATTATATTCAAAATCTTTTATTGTCTCATCTATAAATTGTCTATACATTTTATTATAATATAATAGTCACATTCTTTTAAATAATGCCTCCTGATACAACATTGTCATACATTTGTTCTAGTTCATATTTACTTGATTCATACCAATCTGTATCCAATCGTAATATTGCTATTTTTTCAGGAATTGTTATTTTATCTTTTAATGTTTCCATGACATTACCAACTATATAATGTAAATAATTTTCAGGGTAACCAGTTGAATT
>Ga0194130_10005238_pt1 | contig 15770 bp, 13 predicted proteins | sample TA2KigsurfametaG_FD_160084 | JGI IMG/M metagenome (GOLD analysis project Ga0194130, IMG submission 160084) | Freshwater microbial communities from Lake Tanganyika, Tanzania - TA2015050 Kigoma 12 surface | ecosystem: Environmental > Aquatic > Freshwater > Lake | place: Tanzania: Lake Tanganyika... | reverse complement strand
TGCGTGCCCAAAATGCCGCGCGCCAAAGTGCCCGGTCCTGCACCGACTTCTAGAACGGTGAATTTTTTGGGTCGGCCCAACCTTTGCCATTCGTTGTCGATCGCTCGGGCCAAAACGCAGCCAAACAGCGGCCCGACCTCGGGCGATGTGATGAAGTCACCACGACGACCCGCCCTGCCGCTCGTCGAATAGAACCCGTTCGGCGAATACAACGCCATCTCCATGAACTTCTGGAATGAAATCGCCCCGCCCGCCGCATCGATCGCGGCTGAGATTTCGTCAACGAGTGATCGCACCGGCAATTTCAGCCAGATCGGCAAAGCGCAGACCAACACTCGGCAAGATACCGAATACGAGGGTCAAAGCCGAGGTCAAAGTCAAAGCCAGCCGCAGACTGCCCGGCGCGACGATCGGAGTTACATCGCCGTCTGGTGGCGGTCGCATCCAAATTTCACGCATCACGTTGCCGTAATAGCCGAACGCGACGACCGAATTGACGGCGCCAATTATTGCCAACGCGTAACCCCAGTTCGACTGAGACTGAAGCAACGACTGAAACGCGACGAATTTCGCGATCCATCCACCCAATGGTGGAATGCCGGCCAACGAGGCGAGGAACAAAGTCATCAACACGCCAAGACTCGGCGCATAAGAGAAGAGCCCGCCGAAACTCGAGATTTCACCGCTGCGAGTTTTTGCCGAAACGGCCAGGATGACCGCGAACACACCCAGATTCGTCGCCGCGTAGACGATCATGTACAGCACGACAGAACGCAACGCCGAATTTTCGGAGCCCGCCATACCCGCCACGGCCAATGGCATCAGCACGAAACCACCCTGACTGATCGACGAGTAGGCGATCATGCGCACGATGTTGTGTTGTTTCAACGCCAACACGTTGCCGACGGTCATCGTCAACGCCGAGAGAACCCAGATGAACGGCTGCCAAACATCTTGCGATGCGGGAAATGCGGTGTAGATCAGGACGACCAACGCGACGAAACCGGCCGCCTTCGAAGCCACCGACAAAAACGCCGTGACGGGCGTGGGGGCGCCTTCGTATGTGTCGGGTGCCCAAGTGTGAAAGGGAACCGCCGAAACCTTGAATGCGAAACCCACGATCACAAAAACGACGGCCAGCGCGTGAACGGCGGCAAAGTCACCCGTAGTGGTGAGCGTCTTGGCGATGTCGACCAACAGAGTCGAATTGGCGACGCCGTACATCAGCGACATGCCGTAGAGCATCACGGCGGATGCGAAAACGCCGAGCAAGAAATATTTGACGCCCGCCTCGTTGCTCTTTGCATCCCGCTTGCGCCACGCCGCGAGCATGTAGGCGGGAATCGACAAGAATTCGAGCGCCACGAAGATGCTGACCAGGTCGCGCGACGAGGCCATCATCAGCATGCCGAGCAAACTGGTCAGCAACAAGAACCAATACTCGCCTCGCCAGTACTCGCCCTGTTCGACATGGGAACTGGACAACAGCACCACCACATAGCCTGCGAGCAAGAACAAGCCTTTGATCACGAGACTGAAATCATCGACCACATAGCGACCGTCGAACATCGATCGCACCGATGTTTCTGAGAGCCCGAGCATCAACACAGGCAACATCGCCGCAAGCAGCGTGAACGACGAGACAATCGTCAACAGCCATTGCTTGCGCTGGTCGATGAACAAATCGAGCAACAACACCGCGCACAAACCGACTACGACGACTATCTCCGGGGCGAGGGCGAAGTAGTCGATCTTCGGCGCAACCCACTGCGCGGCGATGATTTGCAGATGTTGCAAACTATCCCCCGAACGCCTTCAAGGTGATCTGAACCGCCGGTTCGAGCACGCTGAACAACAGGTTCGGCAAAACACCGAGAACCAGAATGCCGATCAACAGCGGCGTCCAGGCGATCCACTCGTGCGTCGTCACGTCGTGCAGATCGTCGTGACCCGTGTGTGAAGATGTCGTTTTTGCCGTGCCGAATGCGACGCGCTGAAACATCCACAGCAAATATGCGGCGGCGAGCACGGTGCCGAGCGCGGCGATCACCATGAAGACCCTGAAAGTCGATTCGTTCAGACCTTCAGCGGGATTGTAAGCCGAGAGAATCGCGGGAAACTCGCCCCAAAAACCCGCCAAGCCCGGCAACCCGAGCGAGGCCATCGCGCAAAAGCCGAAAATCCAGCCGAGTCTCGGCATCGCCGTGAGCATGCCGCCAAGTTTGGCGATCTCGAGCGTGTGATAACGCTCTTTGACGCTGCCGGCGATGAAAAAGAGCATTCCGGTGATCAACCCGTGCGCGACCATGCCGAACATCGCGGCGTTGACACCGAAACTTGTCAGAGTCGAGATGCCGAGCATCACAAAACCCATGTGGGCGACGGACGAAAAAGCGATCAGACGTTTCATGTCTGATTGCGCGAGACAACCCAGCGCGCCGTAGATGATGCCGATCACCGCCAACCCGCCGATGTACGGCGCCCATTCGCGAGCCGCGTCTGGCAAGGTCGGAAGTGCGATGCGGACAAAACCGTAGGTGCCGAGTTTGAGCAGGATCGCCGCAAGAATCACCGAACCTTGGGTCGGCGCCTGGGTGTGGGCGTCCGGCAACCAGGTGTGAAACGGGAACATCGGCACTTTCACCGCGAAACCGACGAACATTCCGGCGAAGATCCAGATCTGGGTTGTCTTGGCGATACCGGCTCCGTTTTCGATCAGAAAAGGAATGCTGAAACTCTCGGCGCCAGTTTTGAAGAACAGGGCGAGAAACGCGACCAGCATCAGCGCCGAGCCGAACATCGTGTAGAGGAAAAACTTGATCGATGCATACTGGCGCTGCTCGCCGCCCCACACGCCGATCAAGAAGAACATCGGCAACAACACCAGTTCGAAGAACACGAAGAACAAAATCAGATCCTGGGCGATGAAGGTACCGGCCATTCCGGTTTGCAGCACTAGCAGGAGCGCGAAGAACGACTTTGGTTTACCCGGGCTCGGAACATGGTCGAGCGAATAAATCACGACGAGCAAAGTGATGATCATGCTCAACAAATAAAGCGGCAGGCTGATGCCGTCGAGCCCGATCAAATACGAGCTTTTGATCACCGAGATCCAATTGACGTCGGCGACGAACTGCAGTTTTTCGGCCTGACCATAGTCGAACTTGAAAGCCGTATAGACGCCGACGATCAAGGTCGCAATCGATGTCAGCAACGCGACATTTTTGATCGCCGAGTCTTGGGCTTTTGGCATCAGCAACAGCACGACGACACCGACCAACGGCAGGAACGTACCGACGCTCAACAACCAGTTGTTGTCCTGAAGCATGTTCATATTTGATTTCTCCCTTTGTTGCGATCTGTTAGGTGTTGACGATTACCAAGACGAGTGCGGCGATTGCAGTCGCGCTGAACAACAGCGCACCATATTGGCTGACCCTGCCCGATTGCGTGGGTTGGGCGGCCGTGCCGACCGACTTGGTCAGGACGGCAGAATTGTTGACCGTGTTGTCGACCACCCGTTGATCGACATTTTTGTAAACCCAATCCGAGAGTTTGGTCGTGACTCGGGCCGCGCCGTGCAGCACGCCGTCGAGAATATTTTGATTGAACCAATAGGCGGCACGCGAGATCGGATAAGCCACGCTGCGCACCACGACTTTTTCGTAAAAGTGGTCGAGGTAATACTTGTTGACCAAGAAACTGTGACCAAGACCGAGCAGCCTGATTCGACTCGTCAAACCAGCCACTCGCGGATCACGTTTGGTGAACACCAGCATGCTCAGAATCCACGAAATCGCCCCGCCGGCGAACACGATCAACATCGACATGATCGCCTTCGACCACTTGAAAGGCGCGTGATTCAATTGCGGGGCGTAACAAACCCCTTCTTCGGGTGTCGCCGAGCCACAAACAGACTTTGAATGCGAATCTTCGGCCGACACGACGCCAGCGACCAGATTGAGCGACTCGCCCGGACCTCCCGACTTCGACTCTTCGAACACAACTGAGGCGCGAGGTTCGACCCACAGTTTCATTCGCTCCCAACTCTCACCGAATGGTGTGGCGTTCAAGAACCCTGAACTGAGCGCTAGAACCGACAAGATCATCAGCGGCACCGTGATCAATAGGCCTGACTCGTGAGGGGTCGCATGCGGGTCGTGGGCCGAATGCGTGTCATGCGAGTCGTGGGCTGAATGCGAGTCGTGCGCCGTGTTCGAGTCGTGGGCTGAATGCGAGTCGTGCGCCGCGTGGCCCGCCGAGGCACCGCGCGGCTCACCGAAGAAAGTCAGGTATGTCGCACGTGTCATGTATGCCGCGGTCATGAACGCGCCGATCAGACCGACGACCATGAACGTGTTGTAACCGTTGTAACCGACGTTGTCGATTATCTCGTCTTTCGAGAAAAACCCGGAAAAAGGAAACACGCCGCACAACGCCAATGTCGAGACGATCCATGTGGCAAAAGTGATCGGCATGACTTTGCGCAAACCACCCATGTCTTTTTTCATGTCGAACGAATGGTGCGATGCGCTATGGCTGATCGAGCCCGCCCCGAGGAACAAACAGGCCTTGAAAAACGCGTGGGTGAAAATATGAAACACCGCCGGCAGCCACGCGCCGGCTCCGAGTCCGAGCATCATGTAACCCAACTGCGAAACGGTCGAATACGCGAGCACGCGTTTGATGTCGTTTTGCACGAAAGCCAGCGCGGCCGAAATCACGATTGTGATTCCGCCGATGATCACAATCAGGTTGCCGCCGCTTCCCAGAATGTCGAGGCCGACGAAGAACACGGGATACAGGCGCGCCACCAAAAATACGCCGGCGACGACCATCGTCGAAGAGTGCAACAGCGAACTGACCGGTGTCGGACCCGCCATCGCGTCGGGCAGCCAGGTGTGCAGCGGGAACTGGCCGCTCTTGCCGATGCTGGCGATGAACAACGCCACGGCGGCGATCGTGATCACCGAACTGTTGGGTTCGCCCGAAAGCGCCCAGGCCGAGATGCCGCGAATCGAAAAACCCGAGAGACCCAGATTCGCCTGGGTCCAGTCGTTGGCCGCGAAATAAAGCATGCTGATGCCCACCAGCAACCCCATGTCGCCGGTGCGCACCGTGAAAAAAGCCTTGAGCGCGGCGCGACTGTTGGCGTCTTCTTCCCACCAGTGGCCGATGAGCATGAAACTGCAAAGACCCATGATCTCCCAGCCGAGTAAAAACAAAATCATGTTGTCGGCCAGAACCATGGCCAACATGCCGCCCGAGAAAAGTGTCAGGGCGGCGAAGAAGTGGGTGTACCGGCGGTCGCCACGCAGATACTCGAGCGAATAAACCTGCACCAGTGTCGAGATGAAAGCGACGACGAACAGCACCACGACCGAAAGACCGTCGATATGTTGCCCGATGCCGAAGTCGAAGCCGCCGCTTTGCCACCACGACCATGACCGAACCACCGGTGAAACGAATTGCTCTTCGGAGGCGCCGTTGACCCGTTGAACCCATTGATATGCCGTGCCGGCCGACAACACGAGCGAAATCGCCATCGAAAGCACGCCCAGTTCGCTGCCTTTCATCGGCAGGCGCTTGCCGATCAAAATGATCAGGGCAAAGGCGATTGCTGGCACGACCGGAATCAACCAGGCGTTCTCGAGGAACCAACCTGTTGCAAGCGGCGCAAGAATCTCGGACTCGGCGGCGAATATTCTCATCCGCGCATCTCCGATAGTTCATCGACTGAAATCGTCTTCTTGTTTCTGTAGACCAGCAACACCAGACCCAAACCGACGCCGACCTCGGCTGCCGCCACGGCGATGATGTACAGCGCGAAAGTGTGCCCGTCGGTGGAGCCGTTGCGCATCGCGAAGGCCAGCAAATTGATGTTCACCGAGTTCAAGATCAGTTCGATCGACATCAGCATCAGCACGGCGTTCTTGCGGGCGATGACGCCATAGACGCCGATGCAAAAGAGCACGGCGGCGAGAAACAAGAACTGGTTGACGAACATGGGTCAGTCCTTGCGCGCCAAAACTATTGCGCCGATGACGGCGGCCAACAAGACGAAAGACAGTGCCCAAAACGGCAGCAGATACGGTCCGAAGATTTGGTCGGAGACCTGTTGCGTCGAGACGATGTTGTCGGAGACTGGCATCTTCTCGTCGCCGAAAGACCTGATCAGCGCCAACGCCATTGCCGCCAGCATGACCGTCGCCACGGGAATGCCCAGTTTTTTGTATGAGTTGTTGAGATCCGAGTCAGAACCGATTCGCGCGCGGGTGAGCATCGTTCCGAACAAGAACAGAACCATCACCGCACCTATATATACGAGCACCTGGGTGACCGCCACGAACTCGGCGGCCAGCAAGATGTACTGCCCGGCGGCCCCCGCCAAGACCACGACCAGCCAAAGCGCGGCGTGAACCACGTTGTTGGTGGTGACGACCCGCAGCGCGGCGACGACCATCGTCGCGGCGATGATCCAGAACCCGATGTTTTGTGCAATCACGACGTCGCTACTTTTTCTTCTTGTCGGCGCCGGCCTCGAGCGCGGGCGCTTCGGGCACTGTTTCCATCCACTCGCTCAACTTCGACTTGTCGTGAAGCAGGTCGGCGATGCTCGGCTCCGAGTATTCGTATTCGGGGCTCCAGAACAAGGCGTCGAACGGGCAAACCTCGACGCAAATGCCGCAGTACATGCACAACGCATAGTCGATATCGAATCGGTCGAGCAGGTTCACCTGGCGCGGCTTGCCGCCTTCGCGACGCGGCGGCGCGAGCTCTTTGTGCGCCTCGATGTAAATGCACCAGTCGGGGCATGATCGCGAACAAAGCATGCACGATGTGCAGTTGTCCTGGTGCAAAGCGATCACGCCGCGCGATCGAATCGGCGGGGTCTCTTTTTCATGCGGATACTGAACCGTGTTCGCGCCCTTGGTCGCCGTGTTGAACAGCGTCCCGAGCGTCACTCCCAGACCTTTTACGAGCCCTGGCACCTTGGCCATCAGAAAACCACCTTGAGAATCGACGTCACCATGATGTTGCCGAGCGCGACAGGGATCAGGCCCTTCCAGGCGAAACGCTGCAGTTGATCTTCACGAAGGCGGGGGTAACTGAAGCGAATCCACATGATTATGAAGACGAGCAGCATCATCTTTGTCAGCATGATGATCGGACCGGCGATGTTCATCCAGTTGTCGATGTCGTCGATCGATGTCCAACCGAACCAGGCAAACGGCACTCCCCATCCCCCCAGAAAAAGCACCGAGGCGATCATCGCGAACACACCCGCGGTGGCGAATTCGCCGATGAAGAAAATCAAAAAACGAAACCCCGAGTACTCGGTCATGTAGCCCGAGACGAGTTCGCTTTCGGCGATCGGCATGTCGAACGGCGCCTGGGTAAGTTCTGCCTGGATCGCGATCATGAAAATGACGAAGCCCACGAATTGGCTGATCACATACGGATGCCCGACCGCGTCGAAGCCGAACATCGACCCCGAGTTCTGGGCGACGACGATCTTTTGCAGGTTCATCGTGCCAGCTTGAATTACCACGCCCATCACCGCCAAGACCATCGGCAACTCGTAGGCGATCAACTGACCGGCCGCACGCAGACCCCCGAGCAGGGAATATTTGTTGGCGCTCGCCCAACCCGCGATCAAAATGCCGAGCACCGAGACCGACGAAACAGCCAACGCGTAAAAGACGCCCGTTTCGAAATCTGTGAACCACGCGTCGGGGCCGAACGGCACGACCACCACCAGCAAGAAAGTGCTGAGCAGAACGATCACCGGCGCCATTTTGAAGATGCGAACATCCGCCCGCTCGGGGACGATGTCTTCTTTTTGCAACCATTTGCCGACTTCGGCGAAGAGTTGCATCGAACCGTATGGCCCGGCTTCCATCGGACCAAGGCGGCTTTGCATGAACGACATCATCTTGAACAAAAAGACATAGACGATGGTGCCCGCCGGCAACAGCACGGCGACGAGCCCGCCGAGCACGCGCAACAACGACTGACCCCAATACGGGATTTCGGCGAGAATCGGGTTCATCGGTCGATGTCCCCGAGAATGAAATAGAGCGACGCCAAAATCGTCACGATGTCGGGCACATAGACGCCGCGCAACAACCAAGGTGTGATCGAAATGTTGTTGAAACTCGCCGATCGAATCTTCACCCTGAACGGACCAAGATCGCCGCGAGACACGACGTAGTAACCCATCTCTCCGAGCGGATTCTCGGTCGAGACCCAGGCTTCACCCTCGGGCACCTTGATGATTTTCGGAACCTTCGCCATCACGGGCCCAGCCGGAATCAGGTCGAGCAACTGGTCGACGATCTTCGTCGACTCTCTGGTCTCTTGCAACCTGATCCAACAGCGGGCGAAACTGTCGCCATCGGGATGGGTCCAAACTTTCCAATCGACCTTGTCCCAGGCCATCGGCAACTTGTGATCTCGGCGCAAATCCCAATCCACGCCGCTGGCACGCAGGTTTGCGCCCGACAAACCGTATTGCAGCGCCACATCGCGCGGCACCACGCCGATTCCACGGGTGCGCGACTGGAAGATCTCGTTGCCGAACAAAAGGTCTTCGATTTGATCGCAGAATCCGCGTAACTTTTTCATCACCGCGCGTGTTTCATCGACCCAACCAGCGGGCAGGTCGTCTTTCAATCCGCCGATACGGTCGAAGTTCGGATGGAACCGACCGCCCGTGGCCGACTCGATCAGATTCAAAACGTATTCACGATCACGGAAGGCGATGAACACGGGTGTGATTGCGCCGAGTTGCACGCCCAGATCGCCCAGGAACAACGAGACGTTCGCGATTCGGGAGAGTTCGAAAAGAATCGTGCGAATGTATTGGGCGCGAACCGGGGCCTCGATTTCCATCAGCTTCTCGGCCGCCAAAATGAACGGAACTTCGTTGGCGAAACTTCCCAGCCAGTCGATGCGATTGATCAAGGTCGTCACTTGCGGATAGGTGCGAACCTCGGCGAGTTTCTCGTAGCCGCGATGCATGTAACCACACGATGGTTCGGCCCACACCACTTGCTCACCATCAAGTCGGGCGATGATCCGCAATGTTCCGTGCGTTGCGGGATGCTGCGGCCCGATGTTCAGCGTCATGCCCTCGGTTTCGAGTTCGACATTCAAACGCGAGTCGGCGGCCTGGCTGGCGATGTAGGCGAGTCGCTGGCGGTCGCCAAGCACGTTTTCAGTGATGCTCATTGTTCTTCGCCTGACGCGGCTTCGTCGCCACCCGGGAGCGGCTCGACATCCACGATGCCTGGCCACGGTTTCACCATGCGGGCGAGAAGCGGAAAGTCTTTGCGCAACGGATGACCTTCGAAGTCGCTCGGCAGATAAATATTTCGCAAATCTGGATGACCGTCGAACTTGATGCCGAACATCTCATGGGCCTCACGCTCATGCCAGTTGGCGCCCGCATACACGTCGTGAATCGATTCGAGCACGGGGGCCGAATCGTCGACATCAACTTTCACGGTGACGCCGACATGGGTCACGGGGTTCGCGACACGCGCAAACACCTGCAGTCGAGTCGCGCCACCCGCGTAACCCGGGCGAATCGTCATGTCTCGCTCGGGTGTCGGCTCGGTCGGGTCGTCTTCTCCCCGACCATATGGCGACGGCATCCAGTCGATGGCCGACAAGAAACAGAAGTAGTGGAATCCGAGCGTGTCGCGCAATGTGCGCATCGAAGACTTCCACGCGTCGGTGCGAACGCGCAACCACAGGTCATCTTTATGAAACGAATCGACGAGTCGATCGCCGAGAGCGGCCTTCACCTCTGCGACTGATGTGATACGCGGCTGGGTGCTCGAAGGTGTGCTCATGAACTGTCAGTTGCCGACGACAACCGGTTTGCCTTTTTGCTCTGCTGCCGCGCTCGCGTCGATCGAGCGGGTGCCCTCACCGCGCCATCTTGCGCCCATGTCTTCGTTCTTGATGCGCTGTTGCAACAACACGATGCCTTCGAGCAACGCCTCGGGACGCGGCGGACATCCGGGCACATAGACATCGACGGGAATGATCTGGTCGACGCCTTTTGTCACGGAGTAACTGTCCCAATATGGGCCCCCGCAGTTGGCGCAACTACCCATGCTGATCACATATTTTGGTTCGGGCATCTGTTCATAGAGACGACGAATTACGGGCGCCATCTTGTCGGTGACGGTGCCAGAAATGACGACGAGGTCGGCCTGACGCGGGCTCGCGGGCAATGGAATGACACCAAGTCGCATCACGTCGTAACGCGGCGAGCCGAACGCCGCCCCCATTTCAATCGCGCAACACGCAAGACCCCACTGATAAACCCACAACGAATAGGTTCGACCGAGGTTGAACAGCGAGGTGAGCGGCTTGGGCAACCGACCGCGATCGACTAAACCCATCGCAAAACTCCCTTGCGCCAGGCGTAGACCAATCCGAGCAGAAGAATGAACACGAAAACGCCCATCTCAATCAGACCAAAAGTGCCGTAACGCTCGAGTTGCGTGGCCCACGGAAATATGAACACGGCTTCGACATCGAACACCACGAACAACAACGCGAAAATGTAATAGCGAACCTGGCTCTGCGACCAACCATGACCGACGGGGTCGACACCGCTTTCGTAGGTCAAAAGTTTTTCTCGGTTCGGTCGATTGGGTCGAACGATCGAGGCCACCCACAGCAACAATCCGGCTACCCCGACCGCGGCGACTCCGAACCAAACAACGGTCAGATACGACCGCAAAAACATAGACATACCCCTGTAAAACTAGTCTGCGAAGGCGACGACGGTTTAACCGCCCCGACTTTGGGCGTTTGTGAAACTCGTCGCGCGAACGCGATTTATCTGGCTGTTGTCTCCATGAACCAGTCGACCAACCTCGCCGCCGCGGGTGCGCTTCGGGTGACTTCTTTTTTGGTTTGGGCGATCAATTCGGAGGCGTTCAAACCGATCCTCGCCAATTCTTCCGCGCCCGATTCGCTCGCCCATCGCTGCACGATCTGCTCGGTAACTTCGGGATGAAACTGCGTCGCAAAACATCTCCCCGCGCGAATCGCCTGGGGTCCGGCTGGGCTCGTGGCAAGAATCTCGCATGATTCGGGCGGCGTGAACGAGTCGTAGTGCCATTGCAACCAAGTGCCGCCGATCACTTCATTGGGCGCCGCGGCGAAAACTTCGTGCCAGCCGACCTCATGATGTTGCGCGCGTTGCGCCGAACCACCAAGGGCGGTCGCCATGATCTGCGCGCCGTAGCAGATGCCAAAAAGCGGGATGCCGCGACGATGCGTCTCGACGATCAGATCACATTCGGCACGAACATTTTTTTGAATGTTCGGCCAATACGCCGACCACCAACTGCCGAGCAAAATCACCAGGTCGGCACCGTCGAGCGTCGGCCAAGTCGCGGGGTTCTCGCGCTCGCAATGCTCGAATTTGCCGCCGTGTTGCCTGAAGCGCTCGCCGATGAAACCGTGATCGACAAATCGCTGACCGATATAGCCCGGATCGGCGTCGTCGGCGTTGGCCACCAGCAAGGTTCGCATTTATCCGCTATGTTCGATCTTTTTTTGCCAACCAACATCTACGAACGCCCTCTGCAGGTCGAGCATCACTCTTTTCATGCCGTCACTGAAACCGGTGTTTGCCGAGTCGTCAAGCCCCGTGTCGACAATCGATTTGAAAACTAGATTCTGGGCTTGGTACGGCGAGTTCGGCGGAGTCGAAAGAGTAACCAGTGGTTTGACTCGCAGCACCGATCGAGCGACATTCAAAATGCCTCCGACCGTCACATTTTCAGGTGCGACGAAGAGTTTCACGACAAAACGCGACCCGGCTTGATGTTGCGATAGCGACATCGTATGGCGAACAATTTTTCGTGCCGCATCCTCGACATAAATGTAATTTCGCGAGGTCTCCAAGGGCACGAAAAGATTTATGGGTTGACGTCGCAGAACCGAGTAACAAATCGTCGCGATCAAACCCTGGTTCTTGCCCAAGTCTTGGCGCGCCCCGTAAAGATTCGAGATTCGTCCAATCAAAACACGGGTATTTGTCCGCACCGAAAACTCGCGCAACAGCGACTCTTGGCGAAGCTTCGCGTCGCCGTACGGTGTCACCGAAATCGTCGGCGTCAATTCGGTGAATGGCGGGTTTTTGCTTCCTGCGTAGACCGCACCCGCCGACGAAGCAAAGAAAAGCGTGCCGCCGACCGACGAATCAAAAGCACCATGCTCTCCGGCCGCTCGCTGGACTGTTTTCAAGAAATTTTCGAAAATAAACGTCTCGTCCTGCATTTGCAGAGATGGACTGTTAAGCGTTCCCCGACCCGCGCACCAAAAAATCGCCCAATTTTCACCGCGCCGATCGGCAAAAAACTCGGCAGAACAATTCGCCAGTTGGGCACTGGCCCGATCTCGATCGTGCCAATCAATCGACTTGTCCGGCTTGTAGACGGTGGCGATTCTGTCGACAACTTGTTCGACGCTTCGCCCGAGCAGGCCGCCCCTACCTACCACCCAAATTTTCATGCACGCGTATTTTTGCTGTTTCGTGCACGCGTCAACGCGTCGCTGTTCGGGTTCGACCGAATCAAATACAACGGACGACCGATCGCGTTTCTCACCACGACGCCGAGATACTCGGCGAGAATTCCCAAAGAGAGCAATATCGCCCCGCTGGTGGTCGAGACGATGATCACCACGGTCGTCCAACCTGCCACCGTCTCGCCGTCGACAAATCGGCCATAAAGCACATAGATCGCATAGGCGACGCCAAAAACAAACGACGAAAAGCCGATGAGACTGACCAGTCGCAACGGACGAGTGCCCGAACTCAGAACCAGTCTCAAAAAGTGGCTCAGTAAACGCTTGAAGGTGAAACCGGTTCGACGGGGATACTCGGCGCGTTGTGGAATTTCACAGGAGACCGACTTGTCGACGACCCAGGTCAAGGCAACATCGAGATAGACCCCCGAGCCCGCATAGGCGCCGACGCTTCGACCAATCTCACCCGAAACAAGACGAAAACTGCTGAAGAAATCTCCGTCTTGCGGCGACAAAAACTTCGAGTAAAACCACTTCGCCGCAGCCGAAAAAAAGTTGCGCCACTTCGAGTGCGGGGCACCTCCCTCGAACTTCGCATAAACAAGTTGAGTGTTGGTCTCGACCGCGGTGTCGAGAAGTTTGGCGATTTGCGCGGGGTCGTGCTGACCGTCCTCGTCGATCGTGACGATCCAATCACTAGTGCTCGAGGACATGCCAGCCAACGTCGCGGCGTGTTGACCAAAATTTCGTGACAACCAAACGGGTCGAACCCAATCGCGAGTCTCGGCCAACTGGTTGATGACTTTCGCCGAACCATCAGGGCCTGCGTCGTTGACCAACAACACCTCGGCGACCACATACCGGACGCCGTTCGCAGTCGTGGATGGTGCGGTGAACTTCTCGAGTTCACCCACCACTCGGGCAATCGTCGACTCGCCCCGATAAACGGGCACGACAACCGAAATCGTCGCCAGGTTTTCACCTGCGTTTTGATTTTCAGCCACGCTTAAACCCTACCCATAAACGACGAATAGTAGAGTTTTTGCCAGTGGACTCGGTGAAATCTGAAACGACTATCCGCATTGTCTTCGGATATTCGGTTTTGATTTTTTCGCTTCTGATGATTTGCGAGGTTTCGCCGACGACCGCAGCCATATCGACGGCTGTTTTGGCTCTGCAGATGTTGGTGGGTGGCGTTGTGTTCACACGGCTGACCAATCGAGATTCGGTGAGTTGGCAAGAGTTTTGTGGAGTTGGCCTGGTGATCGGCTCGCTGTCGATGATCGCCTTGGATCAAATTTTTCGCCGAACCCCGATCGCCGACTACGCCTGGCTTTTGCCAATTTCCATTTTGATTTTGTTGATCAAGAATCCAAATCTGATCAAAAATTCGGAGACGGCCGAACAAAACAATTACTGGGTCGAGGTTACGGTCATCGGGCTTGCCGGTTTGCTGTTCATCTCGACCGATTGGTTTTGGGCGTTACCCGTCGTCGCCGTTCTTGCGGCTGTCGTCTGTTGGCAACAACTTCCCGGGGCACGCGGTTTGTGCGTCGCGATTGGTGGTCTTAGTTTGCCCGTCGCCATCTACGCATTTCTGACTCGACCGCAAGGCTGGTGGGTGGAAGACTCGGATCTCGCATTGAACGAGGCCCTGACTCAAACGCTCAAGGTTTGGGGGGTACGCGACAACATCAACGGTTTTGGTACGCCGACTTATTATCACTGGTTGGCCTACGGATGGTCGGCATTGCTGGAGAGGGTCACCGGAGCACCCGATTGGGTGATGAACTCGCGGGTTGTCCCGCTGATCGTGAGTTTGAGCACCGCGTTGATCATCTGGGCGATACTCTCCCGACTCGGCAACTCGCAAAGAACGATTTTTGTCTCGCTTGCCTTGATCGGTCTTTATGACACAGTGCCGACATGGGGACGAGGATTCGGAATCGGTTACACGCCAAGCCCGAGCCAGATGTTTGGTCTGCTGTTGTTGCTCACAACCATCTATCTGGTTATCGAGGGTTTCGACAATTCGTCGCCAAGACTCTTGCCGCTGCTGTTTGTAATGGGGATGGCGACCGTCGGTGCAAAAGTTTCGCATGGTGCGATTCTCGCCGCGGCAGTCGGTCTGCTCTTTGTTTATGAACTCTTCACGCAACGCCGACTCAAGACACAAAAAATTATTCAATCTGCGGTGGTGATTCTTGGCGTAATCGTGGGTTTCGTGGTGATAGTCGGCGGACTGAGCGGCAGTTCGCGCGGAATGATCGTCGATCAGGTGGCATTCGTCAACGGCGTCACGGGAGATTTTCGTCCGTTTTCGCTTCGCATCCGCTGGATCGCGGCGATCGTCCTGATCTTCGGGTTTTATGCGGTTCCAACACTTGGCTTGATTAGTCTGTTTCAGAATCGCGACAAGAACAGAATGCATCTCTTGGTGTTGCTGTTTGGGGTCTGGATCTCAGGACTTGGCTTCACGATGTTTCTCTCGGCAGAATTCGCGGTCGAAATGTTCTTTGCTCACGCGTCGTCGAGCGTGGTCGTAGTTTTCGTCGCGCCGCTGGTCGCCAAACAACTTGCCGGCTCTTCCGCCCCAAGAAAAGTGCTTGCCCTCATGGTTGTCGCCGGATTTCTTGCAACTTTGATCGCGACCTTCTCACCCAATCTCAACAGTGGATCGACGACGGCGATAGTTTTGCGGCTTGTGCCCTCGCTGGTCGGCTTGATTCCGCTCGCGGTGGTGATAAGCGGCGCGCTCATGTTCAACAGAAGCGACACCGACGGTCGTGGATTGATTCGTCTGTCTTTGGTCGGGTTGTTTGCGATGTCTATCGGCTTCTTCGCCAGCAACTTCACCAAGAACTCGGCCTCCGAATATCCCGAATTCTCGCGAAACTACGAATCACGAGTCGGCCTCGACAAGCCAGATCTTCTATCTGCATCCGAGTGGATAAGCCAGAACACCCGATTGTCGGCCGTATTCGCGACTAACGACTTCTGCGAAGAGATCTCGGCAAACTGCAACTCTGATACTGATTGGCAGTCTCGGGTGGATTTCAGCATGAACTGCACCCGCGACCAAGTTCTCCGATGGGTCGGCACGGACGACTGCAACCCGGGCGGTTACAAGTTGCTGACCGCGCTCGTCGACCGAAGATTTCTCGCCGGCAACTTCTGGGTGGGCATCAGCGACGGTGATGCCCTGCAAC